>ULUL01038576.1_pt1 | contig 56095 bp, 60 predicted proteins | sample 1958481 | NCBI WGS metagenome assembly ULUL01 (sample SAMEA4835759, study PRJEB28245) | human gut metagenome | biome: gut microbiome; material: fecal sample | place: Denmark | collected 2008 | reverse complement strand
GAGGATTTGTCTATAGGTTGATTGAGGATTAGTATTAAATGCCGCAATCAAATTGTCTTAAAATTACAGTTTAACGGGTCACGCTTAAAATAAATCATCGGAAAGGATGGTCCATATGGCAAAAACACAGATAATCACTATCGGAAGACGTTTTGGCAGCGGAGGAAGAGTGATAGGCAAGTGCCTGGCAGAAAAGCTTGGCATTCCCTTCTATGACAAGGAGCTGATAACCGCAGCAGCAAAGCAGAGCGGTCTGTGCGACAGCTTTTTGCAAAATTTCGAGGAGACACCCACTTCCAGCCTTATGTATTCACTGGTAATGAACGCCCAGAACGGCGGCTTCTATATGGGCAAGCCCATTGAGCTGGTGGCATACGAGGCACAGATAAATGCAGTCCGTGAAGCAGCAAAGAACGGTCCCTGCGTTATCGTCGGAAGATGCGCCGATTATATCCTCAAGGACGACTACGATGTAGTAAGCGTGTTCATCACCGCTTCCCCCGAATACAGAGCAGCCAGAGCCGCAAAACTTGAGAATATCTCCATAAAGGAAGCTCAGGCAAAGCTCAACCGCATGGACAAGGCAAGAGCGTCTTACCACAACTACCATGCCGAGACCAAGTGGGGTGCCAGCGACAGCTACGAGCTGTGCATCAACAGCGAAAAGCTCACCACCGAACAGGCAGCTGATCTTATCAAGTTCTATATTGATAACAGGAAGGCTCCTGAGGAGTAATTTAACCTATAAAATGATATCCCCCGCCAAACTTTTGATTTGGTGGGGGATTTTTTTATCTTCCTGAATTAAGTGCTGTTCCAAAAGCTGCTCCAAAAACTCCCGAAGCAGCGAGTATAATAACTATGATGATTAGCAGTATCATTGCACAAAAATAAGAGCGGGCAAAGTTTCGCAGATTTTTATTGCACGTTCCGCTTACAGAAAAAATGATAAGCAGTATAAATCCTACAAACGGCAAGGCGAACAATATCTCATAGCCAAAATATCCCCACATAGAAATAGGCGGGTCATTATAATTGTTGGGTGTACTGATTTCTTTTCCGCAATTAGGGCATTTCATAAAATCCCTCCAAAAAACTCATATCACTTTTTTATGATTTGTATTTATAATTTATCTCAGTGCATCTTCAAGCTCTTCTTCTGTATAACCAAAAGTATAATCTTCATCCTTTCCGTTGGACATCCAGATCAGAGCAGCATCATACACATCTAATGATTCATCGTCATCGTCGTCATCCTCATCGTCTGTACAATTATATGCTTCTTCTATTTCCTCATCATCATTTTTCTTACTTTTAAATAAGTCAAACAGTCCCATTGTTATTTTCTCCTTTCAATTTTTCCTGATTATTCTCTACATCACCATTTATGCAATTCAGGCATTGCATATTTGCTTCTTCAATAGCAGTTCTTTTCTTATTAAACCACTTGTCATAAGCTTTTGTAGCAAAATAGCCAATAATTGCAGCACCAAATACTATCGGTAACATTTCAAATCGCCCTTTTCCTTTTCCAAGCTCTATTAAGCTATCGTTGTAGCAGTCAGGTCCTCCCGCAAGTTTTACCTCCTTGCATAATTCTGCATAACTCCAATCTGCCGCCATAATTATCCTCCCCTTTATTCATCATCATCATAATCGCCATTAAGATATTTTTTCCTGTCTGACATATGCTTAGCCGCAAGCTTGCTGCCATGCCGCAGCCCGTCAGATATCATTTCCGTAAAATAAGAATCCTTTTCCTCGCACAAATCTTTAAGCTCATCAATGCGGTTATGAAGTGCCTCATTCTCCTCTTCAAGCTCTGCCACTCTGTCATCATCATTGTTTTTGAATAAACCAAATAACATATCATTTTCTCCTTTCATTTCTCGGCTTCAATAAATTTCTTAAATAAAATTACTATACTTTTTTATCACCCTCTTCTATTTGCAAAGCCATGATATTTTATAATTACCTGCGCATCCGGGGAATACCATTTTCCATAAATAGGAGAAAGTCCATCAATCGTTATGGATTCAACCTTTCCTGGCTTATCCAACACACCCAGAAAAAGATCTTGGAGATTAACAGCCATAATATTTTTAAACCCCATTTTGGCATAATTAGACTGAACCACCTGATAATTTTCATCCTGATTTCCACTGAACGTTAGTTTGACCATTCCGTTGCGGGCATTTTCTGCATCATTGCGCCACTTCAATATCAGAAAAAGGACTGCCATAATTATAATTCCTATGCTCAAAAGGAAAAATCCTGCAGTAATTGAATTATCTGTATCAGAGCCTGCGCATAAAACAACTCCTATAACTATAAAAAACAGAGAAACCAAAAATGTTATAACAGATATCAGGAGAAAACGCTTTTTCTCATTTTTTTCACTTAGCTCACGTTCCTTCTCCTGTCGGCGTGCCTTTTCCCGTTCTTCTATTGCCTGTGCCTGCTTTCGTTCTTCCATTTCAAGCTGACGCATTTTTATTTCAGCTTCTTTTAACCTTGCTTCATCAACGATTCTTTGCGTGCTTCTGTAATCATCAAGCATGATTTTTGCACCGCAGTACTGACAAAATGCAAAATCCCTGTTGTTGTCATCAATATTCAGTTCAGCACCGCAGCCGGGACATTTACAAGCTCTCATATCATCTTTCCCCCTGAAGATAATAATTTTAATTCATATAAATATGAACTATTCTTCCTACAATTATACTATTATTCTTCCTGTTTGTCAAGTGAAATAGGAAGTATAATTCTTATAAATAGGTAAAAATACGATTAAATATGAGCTATTATTCCTATTATAATTTTAAAAGGAGAAAGATAATGCTTGTATATGATTTCAGAACAATAGGCAATAAACTGCTGGCAATACGCAAGAAAGCGGGACTTACACAAAGTGAAGTAGCCGACGCCGCAAATCTTTCCGACAGAACATATGCCGACATTGAACGTGGCACCGTTAACATGAGAATAGAAACTATCCTTAAAATATGCGGAGCACTGCATATCACCCCCGATGCAGTGCTTACCGATGACAATCCAAACCTTGCCGCCAAGCAGGCGGAGCTTCTGGAACAGCTTGACCACTGCACCGTTCAGCAAAAAGAGACCGCTCTCGAATTATTGTCCGTATATCTCAGGTCAACAAACGGGCCGACCGTATAATGCAATACGCATACAAATTAAAAAAACCATCGCACGATCATAAGATCATGCGATGGTTTTTATCATATCAAACGTATCCGACTGTTACTTTTTCCTGAAAATCAGCATTTTCTGCACAAACTTGTTGATAAACTTCAGATTCCGGAACGGCTTCAGTATAGGATATATCTTCACCATGCCACGGGTAATGTTGTCGTCCTTGACCTTTTCAAAGCCCTTTGCCACGTCACCCAGATCATCAAAGCTGTCCGCACCGAAAACAAATTTCGCACCTGTTTTCTGAATGGACTTCTCGAGATCTTCCTTGTTGACCCACTTTTTCGCCAGGCACTCCATAATAACATAGGCATTGTCAAAATTATCACGGATAATGCTCAGCATCTTTGCGTTTTCCTCCGCTGTAAGGTACATGGAAAGACCTTCGATCACGAAAAGCATTTTTCCTCTTACAGTGACCTTTTCAGGCCATGACGGGTCAAAAGCAGATGCACCGATAGTGGAAACACGTCCATGCTCGTTGTATATCTGGTCACGGACCTCAATGGTCTCGGGCAGATCAAGATTGTACCATGTTATCCTGCCGTTATCCATGCGGTAAAATCTCGTATCAAGTCCGCAGGCAATGTTCACAACAACGCAGTCGGGATTTTTCTTGATAAAATCTCCCACCAGCTCGTCCAGAACTATAGACCTTGCAATAACTCCGTTGCCCATGGTAGAGTCGCTGTGAGCGTCATCAAAATCATAATCCAGCTTGTCAACAATTTCAACAGCCTTTGCGTCATAAAACTTGCAATTCTTGCTTTTCGAGTATTTTGCACGTGCATAAAAGCTCTGGAGCATTGTTTCCGCAGCTCCGTTAAGCGTAGGTTTGATTTTTTCCATATTATTTCCCCTCCGACATAATTATATCAGAGCAGATATTGGTAAGTCAATTCAAACTATTTTACTGATAGAGGATATCCGCCAGCCTGCACATTATTTCCGCACTTTGGGTGATATCATTGAGCCTGCCGTTTTTCCGAGCATTTTTCACAATAAATATTATGACGGGAAGCGTGAACAGCAGAAAAAATCCCCCATAAAATGCCACAGCCAACAATACAACATTCATTATGATCCCCCTCAATGTTATTATATCTCTATATTATCATATCATTGGGAAGACTGAATGATGGCTGTGTAAGACCGCAGTAAAATTTCAGCCGTTTTTGCTTTTTTTCATAAGACTTATTACAGCTTCAACTGAAATGCACTCAGCATACCTGCCATTCCACATAAATTCATTATAATATATATAACTGTTTTCGGCGGACATATATTCGTTGTCAAAAGTCGAGTTTGCAAAATTCGGCACAATTACCCTGAAACCATGTTCAAAGCCGCATTTTACCGACGCATCAATGCAATAATCCGTTTGCAGTCCCGTAATGATAATATCATTCTCCCCCTTTGAATGCAGATATTCAAGCAGCCCCGTGTCTCTGAACGGACTGTTAACCCGCTTGTCAAAAATCTTTTCACCCTTAGCCGGAGCAAAGCCGCTGTATATCTCATACCCTGCCTTGCCTTTTGTCAGCTCACACCCTTCACCGTCATCATGGCGGACATATATGACCTCAACGCCATTTGCCCTTGCCTCTCCGATAAGCTGCTTTACATTGGCAATGAACCTGTCTGCCATATACAGCTTGTCAGTCGTTATAAGTTCCTGCGCATCTACAACTAAAAGAACCATATTATCACCCCATAAAAGCTTATGTAAATATTATAACAGTCTGTAAAAAGCCTGTCAAGCATATATTGACACCCCTATTTTTTAATGTTATAATTAGCATATGCTAATTATAACAAACCAAGCTATCGGAGGAGAAATATGAAAATCAACGCAAAAAAAATGAAGCTTGACCTGATGCTGGGCGCATTGGGTGCACTGCTTATGGTCGTAGGCGACCTCGCCCTCAGCATAATACATTCTGACAAATCCGACAGGGGACTATATGTCCGTGAGGCCTACATGATCGGCTCTTATCAGCTGTGGCGGCCCGTGCTGCTTTTTGCAACGGGATTGGTAGGAATGTTTTTCTATTCATTCGGCATAAAAGCCATGTTAGACCAGATAGACCCCAAGTGCCGCAAGCTGCGTGCAGTTATGAAATACGGCGGACTTGCATACATATGCACAGGCGCAGCGCTCCACTTTTTCATCGGCACACTTTCCTACTGGATGACCGTTTTTTCCGCTGAGTTCGGCAGAGAAACAGCAGTACGTCTGGTTGATGACTACTACAGCCGATTTATGCCCGCCGCCTCTATCGCATATCCTTTCATCGCTCTTCTGCTGCTGGGCAGCTTCATTTCGATAGTTTCAAACCGCACTATTCTTCCCAGAAAAATGCTTCTGTTCAACATACTCCCATGGCAGCTGATACTTGTGCTTGTCCCCGATATCCATCAGATGATATCTCCAAACATCACCACCATGGATTACGTAATGAGCCAGTCATCGGGAAATCTTGCGGCAGTTATCATGTTCGTATCCCAGTTCATATGGCTGACAAGGAATGAAAAGAAGTTTGAGCAATAAATTCTGCCGTGAATTTATATTTTGTCCCCCAATAATATTAAAAATCCCTCATATTTACTTAAATCCTCTTGATTTTTTTCGCTTATATTGCTATAATTATATAGTTGTATATTTCGCAAAATGCGATATCATATTTATAAAAGGAATGAAAAAAATGCTGGATATCAAATTTGTCAGAGAAAATCCCGACATCGTAAAAGAAAATATCAAGAAGAAGTTTCAGGACAGCAAGCTTCCTCTTGTTGACGAGGTAATCGACCTGGACGCTAAGTCCCGTGCTGCAAAGCAGGAGGCTGATGAGCTGAGAGCTCAGAGAAACAAGCTTTCCAAGCAGATCGGCGCTCTTATGGGTCAGGGCAAGAAGGAAGAGGCTGAGGAAGTCAAGGCTCAGGTAACACGCTTCGGCGACCGCCTTGCTGAGCTTGAAGTTCAGGAGACCGAGCTTGCTGAAAAGATCAAGAAGATAATGATGACTATCCCCAACATCATTGACCCTTCCGTTCCCGTTGGTAAGGACGACAGCGAAAATGTTGAGCTTGAGCGTTTCGGTGAGCCTGTAGTTCCCGACTTCGAGGTTCCCTATCACACCGATATTATGGAGCGTCTTAACGGCATCGACCTTGACGCTGCAAGAAAGGTTGCAGGAAACGGCTTCTATTATCTCATGGGTGACATTGCACGTCTCCACTCCGCAGTTACCGCTTACGCAAGAGACTTCATGATCGGCAAGGGTTTTACTTACTGTATTCCACCTTTCATGATCCGTTCAAGCGTTGTAACAGGCGTTATGAGCTTTGCCGAAATGGATGCTATGATGTACAAGATCGAGGGCGAGGATCTTTACCTCATCGGTACAAGTGAGCACTCCATGATCGGTAAGTACATTGATACAGTTGTTGATGAATCCACACTTCCTCATACCCTCACCAGCTACTCTCCCTGCTTCCGTAAGGAAAAGGGTGCTCACGGCATCGAGGAAAGAGGCGTTTACCGTATCCACCAGTTTGAAAAGCAGGAGATGATAGTTATCTCCAAGCCCGAGGACAGCATGGAGTGGTTCCACAAGATGTGGCACTACACCGTTGAGCTTTTCCGTTCCATGGACGTTCCCGTAAGAACCATCGAGTGCTGCTCCGGTGACCTTGCTGACCTTAAGGTAAAGTCCTACGACGTTGAGGCATGGAGCCCCCGTCAGAAGAAGTACTTTGAGGTAGGAAGCTGCTCCAATCTTGGCGACGCTCAGGCAAGAAGACTTGGCATCAGAGTAAAGGCAGAGGACGGCAGAAAGTATTTTGCCCATACTCTTAACAACACCGTTGCCGCACCTCCCAGAATGCTTATCGCTCTGCTTGAAAACAACCTCAATGCAGACGGTTCCGTAAATATCCCCAAGTCTCTCCAGCCTTACATGGGCGGAAAGACAATCATCACTCCTTCCAAGTAATCATAGAATATGCAAAATGCTGCTGCAGTTTACACTGGGGCAGCATTTTTTAACGCAAAAAGAGACATGGATAAATCTTTTTTATCAATCTCAGTTTTTGTTCCACGTGGAACTTTATAACAAACTCTGTTGTCAGAAAACAAAATGACTTTCAACACTCATTAGAAAATTGTTGAAAGTCATTTTTATTTTCAATGAAACAAATAAAAAAGCCATTTCCGAGTATTTCCGAAAATGGCTTTAAGTATATTTACTTTAAGTTGCTGAAAAAAAATTAGCCGTTGAGCTTCTTAGCGAGCTGGCTCTTCTTTCTTGCAGCCTGGTTCTTGTGCATGATACCCTTAGCGCAAGCCTGGTCAACCTTCTTGATAGCAAGCTTGATAGCCTCAGGGGACTTCTCAGCGTCAGCAGCCTTGATAACAGTCTTAAGGTTGGACTTAACCATCTTGTTCTGAAGTGTCTTAGCGTTGATAACCTTTACTCTCTTCTTAGCGGATTTAATATTAGGCATAATGTTGAACCTCCATCAAAAGTTTTCTGTGAATGATAACACCCACAGCCATTAACATATTTATCTGTAAACGGATTAACAGCCGTGAATAAAGCCATCGACACGGTGCTGGCTTTTGCGGAGCGTAATGACATCGTTCCAATCACGCTTATAAAATCCTGCCTCGAAAACATTTATTGTCGGCCAAATATTTTCGGACACTATAATATTATACCATCTTGCGGCAGTAATTTCAATAGAATTTGATGTAAAATTTTCTAATACACATCACGGGTATTTTTAGTTATTTTGTACATAATACAATCAGCTATATAAATCAAGAAAGGTGTAATAAAAATGCTTTCATCAAAGTATTCACGTACCGATCTGGCAGTGGAGCTTTTTGACCCCGACTCAAACCAGCTTCCAAAAGGCATACGCCGCAAGCTGAGGAAAAGCTCCGTCTGCTCCATTACCGAAATAATCGTTGATGACATGGTCGCAGGCATTCGCATAGGCAAAAGCAAGGGCAGATACATTACTATTGAAACAGACCGTCTTTCCGCTCACCCACAGGATTTTGCGGAGCAGTCCTCAAACATTTCCGATGAGTTGTCCGCACTTATCCCCAACAAGGAACGTTTGCTTGTGGTAGGTCTTGGCAATAAGAGCATAACCCCCGACGCTCTCGGTCCTCTCAGTGCATCACGCATTATCGCCACACGTCATGTCACAAAAGAAAACGTAGGTTCTGAACTTTCGGGTCTGCAGCTTAATTCTGTCTCGGTGCTCTCCGCAGGTGTTATGGGGCAGACAGGCATTGAATCCTCGGAGATGATATATGCCGTCTGTGAAAAGGTTCAGCCCACCTGCATAATCGCCATTGATGCCCTTGCCTGCAGCGATATCTCACGTCTTGGCACGACCATTCAGATAACCGACTCAGGTATCTCCCCCGGCTCAGGCGTTCAGAATCGCCGCAAGGAGCTTTCAAAGGAAACTCTGGGGATCCCTGTCATTGCAATAGGCGTGCCCACCGTAGTTGATATGCACAGCATCGTCCACAGCATCACAGGCACAGCCCCCGATAAACACCTGCCGAATATGATGGTAACTCCCCGTGATATTGACAAGCTAATTGAGCGGACAGCTCACCTGCTGGCATTTTCCATTAACCGTACCGCACAGCCGAAGCTTTCAAACGAAGATATACTTTCTTTAATGTGATAACTGATGTGATAAAAATAGCCGCAATGTTCCACGTGGAACACTGCGGCTATTGTGTTTTAATTTTCACTATTATAATTGCCGTTTTCAATGCTTATAAGCTCATTTGTCAGCCTGCAAAGGTCGTCCTTGTCCTCAAAAGTAAGAACGATCTTGCCCTTGCCGTTTCCGTTGCCGCTTATCTTAACACCACGGTTAAGCCTGTCCTTTAAACTAAGCTCCATTTCAGTAAAGAAATTCTTCATCTGCTTATCCTTAGGCTCTGTCTTGATGACAGCGTCGTCATCGCCCTCGCCATTGAAACGTGCTGCCAGCTTTTCAGTGTCACGAACACTGAGCTTGTCCTTTACAACCGTCTCGGCTGCCATTATCATCTTCATCTTATCATTGATAGACATAAGTACCTTGGCGTGACCTGTGGTAATGTCCCCGTTTCTCAGCATTTCAAGCACTTCATCGGGAAGTGCCAACAAACGCATGGAGTTTGCAATATATGGGCGGGATTTACCCATTGTCTTCGAAAGTGACTCCTGTGTCATGCCATACTTATCAATAAGTTCCTTATAAGCCGCAGCTTCTTCAACAGGATTCAGGTCAGATCGCTGAACATTCTCGATTATAGCCAGCTGAGATGCCTCAAAGTCGTCCATCTCACGAATGATAACAGGCACTTCTGTGAGACCCAGCACACGGCAGGCACGCCATCTTCGCTCGCCTGCGATTATCTGGTAGGTAATGCCGTTTGGCATAGGGCGCACAACAATAGGCTGAATAAGACCATGTTCACGGATAGATTCAGCCAATCCCCTTATCTCTTCTTCATCAAAAGCCTTACGGGGCTGGGATTTGTTTGGTTCGATCTCCGACATACGTAATGTCTGGGATTCCTTGTTTTCTATTGCATTATCTTCAAAAAGAGCGTCAAGACCTGAGCCGAGAGCCATTTAAATCGTTCCTTTCATTGTAAAATCAGACTTTTATGCCGCCAAGCAGCTTTTTCTTCACAGGCTTTGGAGTGATATCCTTAATACCGTGACGGGTGAGCATTTCCTCTGCCAGATGTTCATACGCCTCTGCACCTCTGGATGACTTGTCATAATAAATGACAGGCTTGCCAAAGCTGGGAGCCTCCGAAAGCTTAACATTTCTTGGAATAACTGTGCGATAAACTTTCTTTGGAAAATGCTTTTGAACCTCAGCAACTACCTGATTTGTAAGGTTAAGTCTCGCATCAAACATGGTGAACACAATGCCGTCAATATCAATATTGGGATTATAATGCTGCTTTACACGCCTGATAGACTCCACCAGCTGAGAAAGTCCCTCCAGTGAATAATACTCACACTGAAGCGGGATAAGCACTGAGTCAGATGCACAAAGTGCGTTTATAGTCAGCAGTGAAAGTGAGGGCGGACAGTCGATAAATATGTAGTCATAGTCATTTTTCACCGTCAGCAGCTGCATTTTAAGGCGGTTTGAGCGGTTATCCAGATTAACAAGTTCAATATCAGCGCCTGCAAGAGCAGATGTGCTGCAAATTACAGACACGTTCTTATAAGCTGTCTCAATTATTCCCTCGGTAATACGTCTTTTGCCCATAAGAATGTCATAAACAGTCACCGAGACTGACTTTTTTCTTATTCCAAAGCCGCTGGTAGTGTTGCCTTGAGGGTCCATGTCAATGCAAAGCACCCTCTGACCCCTTATTCCGATAGATGCAGCCACATTTACCACAGTAGTTGATTTGCCAACGCCGCCTTTCTGATTGGCGACCGCAATAATTTTAGTCATTATATGAATTTCCTTTCCAATAAAGCAAAAAATATCTCAAAACCACTGTTTTGAGCAAAATTCATTTCCTTTTCAGGAGTATTTTCTCATTACTATAATATTATAGCATTGATGGAGACTATTTGCAACTGGCAAAGGTAATAAAAAAAGAATGTTCCACGTGGAACATTCTCCAATTATGATAAATCAAATAAATTTCTGAAATCAGATGTTCCACGTGGAACAATTTGTATTATGTAATATATCTGCTATGCACTCTTGTTAGGAATACGAACAACATATTCAGTGTATTCTTTCTGCTTGCTCTTGCGCATTTCAGCTTCAATGCCTGCTGCTTTCATCACCTCTACAGCATGATTTATGGTATTCACAAAAAGTCTCACGTCCTTGAAAGCCCCTCGGCACTTCTTTATTCTGACCATTTCCTTGTTTTCTTTCATTCTCATTTCAATAAGCTTTTCCGTACTTTCCACATTGAGCCTGCGGCGGTATATTTCTTCAATAAGCTGAGTTCTGAGAGTAACATCATTGACGCACAGTAAAGCTCTGGCGTGTCTTTCAGTAAAGCCGTATTCAAGCATAGCTTTTCGTTCAGGACGGGTAAATTTCAGCAGACGTATCTTATTTGCCACCGTTGACTGCGACTTACCCAGTCTCACAGCCACATCTTCCTGAGTGTAGCCAAACAGTTCGATCATCACACTGATAGCTTCCGCTTCTTCAAAAAAGTTAAGATCCTTACGCTGCATATTCTCCGTGAGAGCCATTATGGCAGAACCTCTTTCTGTGGTCTCCACAATAATGCAGGCGATCATCGTCATACCGCAGAGACGTGCCGCACGAAGTCTCCTTTCCCCTGCCACAAGTTCATAGCCAATATCAAGCCGACGGACGATTATAGGCTGTATAAGTCCGTTTGTCTTGATGCTTGCGGCCAGCTCTTTTAAGTCTTCTTCAGTAAATTTTCTTCTGGGCTGATTCGGGTTAGGATATATTCTGTCAATATTCACCTCAACAACCTTGCCCGCAGGCTTTTCGTTCATTATAACGCCGCCTATATTTTCTAATAAGTTAATTTTAAAGGGCATTACATATCATCCTTTCTTTTGTTGATGATATTATTGTAATGCCCTTTATGCCTAAAATAAAGCTTAATATTTCGCCGCCCTGCGACATTTATTATTCTATTCCAAGGTTAATTCATCAAATCACAGATGCTTCTTTGAAATCTGAGCGCCAACTCGTGGATATTTTGTCGGTGTGGCTGATATTTTTTTTATCTCAACGATAACCCTCTTGTCACCGCACGGAAGCGCATATTCATATACATTGGATATTTCTCCGCCCAGTGTCTTTACAGCATTATTGCCCTCGCTGATATTTTCATTTGGACCCTTCATGGCAATGAAGCTGCCACCAACCTTAACAAAAGGCAGACAGTATTCAGCCAGCACAGGGAGAGCCGCCACAGCTCTTGCAGCTGCCACATCATAGCTCTCACGAAGTGACTTGTCACGTCCCCCGTCCTCTGCACGGGCATGGATACAGATCATAGGAAGTGTCTCCGCAGCCACTGCTTCAAGGAACTTCACACGCTTCATAAGGCTGTCAAGGAGAGTTACATCAAGGTCATGGCGATATATCTTCATCGGCACTCCTGGGAAGCCTGCGCCCGTTCCCACATCAATCACCCTGCCGTTCTGAGGAATATCGCAGTATTTGAAAATAAGCAGACTGTCCAGAAAATGCTTTTCTGATATACCCATAGGGTCGGTTATTCCCGTAAGATTCATCACCTTGTTATATTCCACCAGAATATGAGCATATTTGTCAAGCATATCATACTGACTTTGGCTAATCTCAAAGCCCTGCTCTGCAAACATCTTTTCAAACTCTTCAAAAGAGATAATATTCATATTGTTTTTCCTTTTCAATATAATTTGTGAAGCTCATAGAATTTTTTAAGCTCGTCTTTTCTGTCCTGCGGCAGATTGGTTTTCTTTACTCCTTGTATCGCACCCTCCAAAGCAAGCAGTCTGTGAATACAGGCAGAGCTGTCATTCTCCTGAATTTTCAGCCATGCCTTTTCCGCACCTGTCGCTTTAAGTTCGTCATATGTAAAAAAGCCTGCACCGTTGAGCTGCTTCTCAACTGCCTTTCCTATATTCGGAAGCTTTGAAAGTTCGCCCATTTTGTCATCTTCTGTCAAATGTTCCACGTGGAACAATGCCTATAAAAAAAGTCGGCACGCAACCGACTTTTTCTTGAATTTAATTAAAGATCAATCTTTCCGTAAAGCTCTCCGTCGAACATACTGTCCTCAGGCTTGGGCTTTTTGTAGTCCTTTTCGAAAGAAGTCTTCATAAGATCCATGGAATAAGGCTCTCTCTTCTGGCGGGGCTTTCCGTTTCCTCTTCTCTGAGAATTGCCCTTGCGCTCAGGTCTGCCGTTTACGGAAGAAATAACAACTCTTCTGTAAGGTTCCTCACCGATGCTCTTGGAGGTAACACCCTCTATCTCGCTTACAGCCGCATGAATGATTCTTCTCTCGTAAGGATTCATAGGCTCCAGAGTGGAGGTTCTGCCGCTTCTGAGAACGCTCTTGGCGATCTTCTTTGCAAGCTCTTCAAGAATAGCTTTTCTCTTCTCTCTGTATCCGCAGGAGTCAAGGCTTATTCTGTAGTATTCCTTGTCGCCTCTGTTTGCGGTCATGGAAGCAAGGTACTGGATAGCGTCCAGAGTCTCGCCTCTTCTGCCGATAACAGCGCCTGTGGTGTCGCCCTTGATATCAATAACTGCGCCGTCCTCATTTTCAGTGATATCCAGCTCAGCGTCAATGTTCATGCACTTGAGAATTTCCTTGATATAGTCGGCAGCGATCTCAGCCTTGCTGGGTTCATACTCTGCAACTATCTTTGCATCGCTTCTGCCGATTCCGAGAAAGCCCTTCTTCTCTTCCTCAACAACTGTTACTGTAAGCTTGCTGATATCAACGCCGAATTCTGCTGCTGCAAGCTTCTTAGCTTCTTCTACGGTATTTGCGGTAAATTCCTTTTTCATCATATTGAAACATCCTTTCTGTATCGGATTTTTATTCATCGTCGTTATCGCTGCTTACGCTGCCGTCGCCGTACATTTCAGCCTGTTTTCTTCTTGCCTCGGCAATAATTCTTCTCTCGTAATCCTTTGCCTGAGACTTGGAAAGCTTGATTTCTTCGCCTGTTTCTTCATCTCTTACAACAGGAGCCGATGTCATTCTGCCGTTATTTGAAGTGCCGCCGTTCTGCTGCTTGAGCTGCTCCTGGAGCATATCATTGTATTTCTGCATAATGCCTGATTTTTTCTGATTTTTCTTTTTGAACTTGTCTTTCTCAACCAGCTTTGCAACATACTCAGGAGTATATATCTTGTTGAGAACGAACATCTGGATAAGACCAACGAGAGAGGAGCATATCCAGTAGAAACCGATACCTGCGGGATAGGAGAATGCGATCCATACAGAGAACAGGGGCATGATGTAAAGCATCATGTTCATGCTGCCCATCTGAGCGGAGGCCTCGGGATTAAGCTTCTTCTGCTTTGCGGTGCTGTAAATGGTCATTGCCAGCTGGATAACACCTGAGATAATGGGTATGAGCAGCAGACCGATAGCAGCTGCGTTCCATACAGTGCCCTCATCAAATATAGTCTTAGGGATAGCGCCAAGGTCAATGATGCCGAAAAGCTTGTTGTTGAATCCGGAGATCTTTTCCAGCATTTCGGGAGTAACGCCCTCAGCGCCCTCAAATGCCGCAGGATTATCCTTTACAGCCTGGAGGATATAAAGCTCGGGACGGGAATTAAAGTAATTTACTCCCTCAAACATGGGAGCCGCAACAGTCTTGAGAGCCTCAATGCCCTGCTTGCTGATTCGGAGAATGTGATAAAGGGGACGATATACAACGTCGAACACGCCGTACAGGAAAAACAGCTGTAAAAACATAGGCAGGCAGGAAGCCATGGGGTTTATGTTCTCCTCGGCATAGAGCTTCATCTGCTCTTCCTGGAGCTTGTTGGGATTGTTGGCATACTGCTTTTTCAGCTTATCGAGCTTAGGCTGAAAGGCTGCCATTGCAGCGGTTGATTTCTGCTGCTTTACGGACAGCGGGAAAAGGATAAGGCGGACAATAAATGTGAAGATAAGAATTGCTACGCCATAGTTTTTGACCAGAGCATAGACCGCCCACATTATCCAGCCAAGAGGATAACCTATCAACTCAGAAATAAAACCCATACTTTTAATGTTCCTCCGTTTTTCGATTGATGATGTATATTACGGGTCATTTCCTGCGATTGCGATAATGAACACCGTTATTTTCTTTTTTAAAGCAGTAAAGCAGATCAAATTTATACGGCACATGATCCACTCCACCTCTGGCAAAGGGATTGCACCTGAGTATCCTCCACACTCCGAGAATAGTTCCTTTTATAACTCCATGCTTTTCTATAGCCTGCATGAAATATGTGGAGCATGAGGGATAATATCTGCATACCGCAGGGGTATATTTTGAAATAAACCTTTTGTATAACCTTATGGGAAGCTTGAAAAGCTCCTTAAAAAGCCACTCCAGCCTGTCAAGAGGTGTCATTTTTTAACAGTCCTCTTCTGCCTCTGAGGGTCTTTCATGGCAGGAATGACCTTTTTTTTGAAAAATGTGCTGATGTGATAGGACTTGCACTCGGTGCTGCCCTGCCTTGCGGTTATCACAATATCGTAACCCTTGGGGAAATCAGCTTCATTTTCCCTGTAAGCCTGCCTGATAACTCTTCTGGCACGGCTCCTCATGACAGCATTTCCGATTTTCTTGCCTGTGGAAATGCCTATCCTGTTTTCTTTTCTGCCGTTGCGGCGGTAATATACCGTACACATTCCGCAGGAAACGAAAGCGCCCTTGCCGTAGAGCCTGACAAATTCCTTGTTATCTTTAAGTCTGACAGTAAAAAGCATGGCAACTCCGCCTCATAAAAAATTCTTACGGCTAAAAAATATGACCACAAACCGTTAAATTTGTGGTCATAAGATACCTTTAGCCGTATTACAGCTATACCTGTCCCGTAAAGTCATATTCACAGAAAGGCATAATCGTAAATCAGTAAGAGAGCATCTTTCTGCCCTTTGCTCTTCTGCGGGACAGCACCTTGCGGCCGTTCTTTGTGGACATTCTCTTCATAAAGCCGTGCTCTTTTTTTCTGTGGAGCTTCTTAGGCTGATATGTTCTTTTCACTATTCTTTCCTCCTCGCTTTTTATTACTTGATTTCATATTCAAAGGCGCATAGATATACACGCCATCGGGGAATACCCCATCAATGATATAGTATAACTCAAACCAATGCCCGCTGTCAAGTGTTTTTTTGAAATTTTCAGAATTTTTCAGACTTTTTTTATCACACAACCATTTCTCCGTTTACATAAAGATGAAATTCACCTGCATTTATGTTTGAGATATCACCGTCAAAGGAAGATATATAGCAGTCCGATGTGAGGTTCCATGTGCTGTTTTCATCAAGCGAAACGCTGATATTTCCGCCCGAATTATCGGCATTTATGTCTCCCGTAAGTACAGAGCCGCTCATATCAAGATCAAGGGTAGATATCTCGTCAACAACAATATCGCCCTCAACAGTCTGGTCGGTGAGGGACATTTTCACATCTCCGCCGTTCTCTCCGCTCTTTCCCCAGCTACGGGAAGAACTGTTGCCCACTACCCTCAGGAAAACGCCGTCTGATACTAATCTTTAATCGCTCTATAGGCAAAGCCGAGGATTTGTCTGTAGGTTGATTGAAGATTAGTATTCCAAATGAATATTATTTCTCAAAATAAATAAAAGCTATTAAAATGCAGGCGGCTTGAAACTGAGAGCAATTTCGCAAAAATTGCTCTCAGTTTCCGCCGTAAGGCACAGGTACGGTCAAATTCACTTTTCATTTAACAGTTTCTCTCCATCATTACATACAACAAAATACTCTTTCAACAATTTTTAAAAGCCTGTTGAAAAGCTCAATTTTCACTTCTCACCCTATTCTATTATTAAATATACCTTAACTCAGCGAAAAAAATGCCCGTACCCCTTGCAATTTGGGCGGGTTTATGGTATAATTTATTAGAATAGTGTGTTTATGCCCTCTTGAAGCTAAAATTGCGGGCTGCTGCGCATTTCTTTTATTTTTTCAGCGTTTTTCACGCTTGGGAAAGAGGTTTTCTATGAAATCTTTTGCCGAGGTATTCGATAAAGTCCTCGAATACATTCATCAGAAGGTGCTCAATAACGAGCTTACAAAAGTAGCCTATGATATGTGGCTCAAATCAATGATACCCGACAGGCTGGACGGCAATGTAGCTTATATCAAGGTGCAGTCCTCCTTCCAGAAGGAGATCATTCTCAAAAACTACAGTGAGCTGCTCAAAGAAGCTTTCATGCACGTTATGGGCTTCGAGGTGGAAATAGTCATCGTCCCCGATGAACATTCGGACGAAAACGACTATAAGCCCATAAAGGACAGGGAAGAGCTGGAGCTAACATTTTCCAATGCCGAATATGACTATACTTTTGATACATTTATAGTAGGCAGGTCAAATGAATTTGCCCACGCTGCCTGCGTGGCTGTCTCCAAGAACAGAGGGGGAGCTTATAATCCTTTGTTTATCCACGGACCCTCGGGTCTGGGAAAAACTCACCTGCTCACAGCCATATCCAACGCTATCAAGGCTTCCGAGCCTGATACAAATATCGTGTATGTTACAGGCGAGGTGTTCACCAACGAGCTTATCTCAGCCATCAAGGAAAAGGACACCCTGCCTTTCAGGAAAAAGTACCGCAGTGCGGACGTGCTTCTTGTTGATGATATCCAGTTCATTTCGGGCAAGGAGTCAACTCAGGAGGAATTTTTCCATACCTTCAACGAGCTTCATTCCCAGGGCAAGCAGATAGTCCTCACCTCCGACCGCCCACCAAAGGATATAAAGACCCTTGAAGAGCGTATCAGAACAAGATTTGAATGGGGCCTTATTGCGGATATAACAACTCCCGACTTTGAAACGAGAGTTGCTATCATAAAAAGAAAAGCCGACCTGCTGAATCTCAAGCTTTCCGACGATGTGGTGGACTGCATCGCCACAAGGCTTAAGACCAACATCAGGCAGCTGGAGGGCTGCGTCAAGAAGCTGAAAGCATATCAGCACCTTGTGGGCACTCCACCCACCATGACACAGGCGCAGAACGCTATCAGGGAGATACTCAGCGATGATTCCCCCGCCCCCGTTACCGTTGACAGGATCATAAGCGACGTGGCGGCAGTATATGGCGTTACCGCCGATGATATCAGGAGCATGAAGAGATCTTCCCAGATATCCACCGCAAGAATAGTTGCAGCGTATGTTATCAAGGAAATGACCCAGCTTTCGCTTGAGAGCATCGGTGCGGAGCTTGGCGGAAAGAACCACTCCACCGCTTCCTATTACATCAAATCCGCCGTAAAGTCCATGGAAAGCGACCCCAGAACCAAAGAAACCATTGATGATATCATCAAAAATCTGAGGGAATCCAGCTAAAAGTTACCAAATGTTACAGATAGTTACAAAATGTAACTCTTTCAACACCTTTGACTTTCTTTCAACAATGCCGAAAAATAAGGGTTTGTGGAATGTGAAAAACATAAAAAACGTTTCAGATGCCCAAATTTCACAACTTGCTGTAAAATCAAACCTAAGATATACTTTTGGTTTAATTTTACAGTAAGTTATATCAACAGTTTTCAACAAGCTGTTGAAAGTGATGTTAAAAAGCCGGTTCAGTGAAAAAAGCCCAATTACAAAATGGTTACAACTTGTTACATTTCAGATTTACAGAATGTATAAATCCCACATTCAACAAACTGACGAGTGAAAAATCCCCCGAATTTTTGATTCAACCGTTTTTTAGGAAATGTTTCAACTTTTCACTGTAAGAAATTCAACGGTTTGAACCGAAATGTTTTCGTTTTGTAATCGCTTTGTAATTTTCAAAACTATCAAAAATATTTCAACACGCTGCTGTTGACCCATAAAACCGCCTTGCAAAAGGCTTTGACCCCGATTTAATAAATTTCAACACCTCTATTACTGTTACTATTTTGTAATTATATGTTTTGTTTTGTAACGTGATGTGTAACCTGACTGTAATAACTTAGTTTCAGAATGTTACCGATAAAATACATAGCCGTAAAACTGATAATAATAAAAAGGAATGATATAAATGAAGTTCACCTGCAAGCAGTCCGTTCTCAATGAGGCGGTAAACAACGTATCAAGAGCAGTTCCGCAGAAATCTCCCGTAAGCGCTCTTGAAGGCATCAAGATGTACCTTGATAAAAACACTCTGGAGCTGACAGGCTATGACCTGGAGCTTGGTATCCAGACAAAGATACAGGTAGATTCCGAGGATCACGGAGAATTTACCGTAAATGCAAAGCTTTTTGCCGAGATAATCAGAAAAATGCCCTCCGAGGATGTTTCCGTTGAGATAAACGACAAGCTGAAGGCTACCATCAAGGGCGGAGATGCTGAGTATAACATTCTTGCACTTTCCGCAGACGATTATCCCTCAATGCCCGACTATGATACTTCCGACAGCATAACCATTTCTCAGGGATTGCTGAAAAATATGATAGGTCAGACGATTTTTGCCGTATCTGTTTCCGATAATAAGCCCATACTTACAGGAGAGCTTTTCGACATTGAAAACGGCATCTTCAATCTTGTTGCAATAGACGGCTTCAGGCTGGCTGTAAGAACAGAAAAGCTGAACACCGAGGACAGGCACCACTTTGTTGTAAAGGCAAAGGCGCTTTCCGAGGTATCAAAGCTTCTCAAGGACGACGGCGACGATCCTGTGAATATGTACCTTTCCAGAAAGCATATCGTTTTTGATATCAACGGATATATGGTAATTTCCCGACTGCTGGAGGGCGAGTTCCACAACTACAAGGGTTCTATCCCCCAGAACCACTCCACCGAGATAGTTCTCAACACCAAGGCGCTTATTGCCAGCCTTGAAAGATGCTCACTCCTTATCGTTGAGCAGACAAAGGCTCCCGTAAAGTGCTCCTTCGGCGACGGTCAGGTAAAGATAAGCTGTTCCACCACTCTCGGAAAGCTTTCCGACGAGTTCCCTGTTGATATCACAGGCAACAAGGTGGATATCGGCTTCAACTGCAAATATCTGCTGGACGCACTTAAAGCTGCTGAGTCCGATAAGGTAAAGCTTCTCCTCAACGGCGGACTTTCCCCCATGAAGATAGTTCCCATCGACGGCGATGCTTATACCTTCCTCGTTCTTCCCGTAAGACTTAAATCCGAATAATCATAGGAGCGTATTATGGAAACTCAGACTGAAAAGATAGCCATAAAAACCGAATTTATCAAGCTGGATCAGCTCCTTAAATTCTCAGGCGTTGCCGATATCGGCTCGGAAGCAAAGCAGATGGTGCTTGACGGCATCGTTAAAGTAAACGGTGAGGTCTGCACTATGAGAGGAAAGAAGATCCGTCCCGGCGACCTTGTTGAGATCACAGGCGAGGATATAATCATAAGACTTGAGGTCGTTGGCGAGTGATAATAAAAAGCATTTTTGCTGACGGATATAAAAACCTTTCCGATGTGGATATAAGGCCCCACGAAAGAATGAATATTTTCTGCGGCGATAACGCCCAGGGAAAAACCAACCTGATAGAAGCCGTGTGGCTGATGACAGGCTGCCGCTCATTCCGTGGAACAAGGGACAGGGATTTCATCGGCTTTGAAAAGGAAAAGGCATCTATACGTCTTTCTTTTCAGGATTCATTCAGAAGTCAGGATATATCCTTTGAAGTCAGAAAAAACAATATCCGTGAAAAAAATATCGCTCTCAACGGAGTAAAGGTGCTGCTGCTTTCAAGGCTTTTCGGAAGCCTTAAATGCGTGGTGTTTACTCCCGAGGATCTTTTCATTGCCAAAGGCTCCCCCGATAATAGGCGAAGCTTTGTTGATCTGTCATCATCGCAGCTGAAAAAGTCCTTTGTGTATGCCCTTAACAAGTACGAAAACCTGCTCAGCCAGCGCAATGCTCTTATCAAGAAGATAAACTTCACAGGCAGAGGAAGCGCCGATGACCTTGATATCTGGGACGTTCAGCTTGCCAAAACAGGTGCGTATATTTCTGTTATACGTGATACTTATTGTAATAATTTAAATTTATATACAGAGAGTTTATACAGTAAAATTACTGAAAGTAAAGAAAAATTAAATTTATACTATCAGTCAACTATATACAGGTCTCTTGACGGCAGGACCGACCACGAGGGAGAGCTGGCGGATATTTATTATCAAAGGCTCAAAGCCTCGGCAGCGGACGATATAAAAGCGGGATACACCCTTTGCGGCGTTCACCGTGACGATATCGTTGCTACCATAAACGGGCTTTCCGTAAGGGAGTTCGGCTCCCAGGGGCAGCAGAGAAGCACAGCCCTTGTAATGAAGCTTGCGCAGGCTAAGATAATCAGGGACCAGACAGGCGAAGCGCCCGTGATGCTCCTTGACGATGTGCTGAGCGAGCTTGACCGTGACAGGCAGAGGTTTATCCTCAGAAATATAGACGATATGCAGGTGTTCATCACCTGCTGCGACAGCCGAGTGCTTGACGGCACTGAGGGGAAGATATTCTCCGTAAGCGGAGGAAGGATAACCGAAGGCTGAAAGGAGATAAAATGTACGTTCATCTTGGCAGTGATACCGTTGTAAGGGACTGCGATATCATAGGCATTTTTGATATAGAAAATACCTCTGTAGGGAAGATCACAAAGGAATACCTTTCCGCATCGGGAAAGAGAAAATCCGCCTGTTATGTTTCCTACGATATGCCCAAGAGCTTTGTGGTCTCCACAAGGGACGGCAGGGAAAGGACTTATATTTCTCCCATATCCCCCGCCACGCTTATAAAAAGATGCAAATAATCATGTTTCGGGCTTGAAGAGTTTTTGAAAACAACGAAACGACGTAAGCTCAGAAAGGAATGGTCTAAAATATGTCTGATATTCAGAACGAAAATGTTGTGCAGAACACAGGCGCATATGATGAAAGCCAGATCCAGGTACTTGAAGGACTTGAGGCTGTAAGAAAGCGTCCCGGAATGTACATCGGCTCCACAGGCCCCAGAGGACTTCATCATCTGGTGTACGAGATTGTTGATAACGCTATTGATGAGGCGCTGGCAGGCTACTGCACGGAGATAACCGTAAATATCCTCAAGGGGGATATTATCGAGGTAACGGATAACGGACGTGGTATTCCTACGGGTATCCACCCCAAGGAGGGCATATCCGCAGCTACCGTTGTTTATACCATTCTTCACGCAGGCGGAAAGTTCGGCGGCGGCGGATATAAGGTAGCGGGCGGTCTCCACGGCGTTGGTGCGTCTGTTGTAAATGCTCTGTCCGAATGGCTGGAGCTTACTGTAAAGGACGGAAAGCATATCCATTTTCAGCGCTTCCACAACGGAGGCCATTACGATGAGCCTCTTAAAATAATCGGCGACACCACCGAAACGGGAACCAGCGTAAAGTTCAAGGCTGACCCCGAGATATTCACCGAGACCACCGTATATGACTATGAGGTGCTGTTAAAGAGACTTCGTGAGCAGGCTTTCCTTAACGCAGGCGTAAGGATAGTTTTCTCCGACCTGAGAGACGATGACAATATCCAGTCCGAGATACTCCACTACGAGGGCGGTATCAGGCAGTTTGTTGAGCATATCCACAAGGTAAAGGGTCTTGATCCTCTTTCCGACAAGGTAATATACGTAAGCGGTTCAAAGGGAGATTCCACAGCCGAGATTGCTCTCCAGTGGAATGATTCCTACAACGAGGATATCCGTTCCTTTGCAAACAATATCCACACCGTTGACGGCGGTACTCATGAAACAGGCTTCAAGAATGCTCTTACCAAGGTAATAAACGAGTACGGCAAGAAGTTCAATCTTATAAAGGACAATGCCGATAAGCTTATCGGCGACGATGTAAGAGAGGGCCTTACCGCTATCATTTCCGTTAAGCTCACCAACTGCGAGTTTGAGGGACAGACAAAGGGCAGACTGGGAAATCCCGAGGTTCGCCCCCTTGTTGAAGATATCGTTACCGAAAAACTTATGTGCTATCTGGAAGAAAATCCCGAGCAGGCAAGACTTGTTTTCGATAAGGCTGTAAACGCCCAGAAGGCAAGAGAGGCTGCAAAGAAAGCCCGTGAGACCGCAAGAAGAAAGTCCGCCATGGACAGCGCTTCCCTCCCCGGAAAGCTTTCCGACTGCTACGATAAGGACAATACCCTTACCGAGCTTTACATCGTCGAGGGAGATTCTGCGGGCGGTTCCGCAAAGCTGGGAAGAAATGCCCGTTATCAGGCGATACTTCCTCTTTGGGGAAAAATGCTCAACGTTGAAAAGGCACGTATCGACAAGGTTTACGGCAATGAAAAGCTCATGCCTGTCGTTGCGGCTCTTGGAACCTCCATCGGCGAGGATTTCAACATTGAAAAGCTCCGCTACGGCAAGATAATCATTATGGCCGATGCCGATGTTGATGGTTCTCACATCAGAACACTGCTGCTCACATTCTTCTTCAGATATATGCGTCCCCTTATCACCAACGGCAATATCTACATTGCCCAGCCTCCTCTTTTCAAGGTATCGAAGAAAAAGGGAAAGAGGGAGATCGCAAAGTATGCTTTCTCCGATGAAGAAAGAGATATGTACATTTCCGAGCTTTCCGCCGAGGGCGACGGCAAGCTGAACGTTCAGCGATACAAAGGTCTTGGTGAGATGGACCCCGAGCAGCTCTGGGAGACCACAATGAATCCCGAGACAAGAACAATGCTCCGTGTTGAGCTTGAAGACGCTGCAAAGGCTGATGAGATATTCACTATCCTCATGGGCGACAAGGTCGAGCCGAGGCGTGATTTTATAGAGAAAAACGCAAAGTACGTTCAGAATCTTGATATCTGATATTATTGCAGGGAGAAGATCAGGGGAATTTATTTAAAGGAATGATAACTCTTGAATATTGATGATGTTTATGACGGCAGAAAAGTAAGCGAGCTTATAGCCGAGGGCGAATATAAGAGCAGCAAGGAAGAAATTCTCAGAGGCTTTAAGATATTTCAGAAGAAATATGTTTATAAAAGCGTTGCTGTTCAGATGACTCTTGTGGTGCTTGCAATAATAACCCAGCTGGTCAATATAGTAATGGGAGCGGACAGAGATGTTTCGTTCTCCTGGATGCTTGTGGTATTCTGCGTGATTCTGGGCGGATATCTGCTTATGAGACCCAAGAATGTTTACAGGAAGCTTGATTCCAGCCTTGGCGAGCTTGAGGGTGCTGTATATAAAGTAGAAATTTATACAGATAGTTTAAAGATATCAACAATACACGATACGTATATAAGCGAAGAAGCAGAAAAGGAAGCCGAGGAAGAAAGCGAGGCTGAGGGTGAGGAAGATGATACTCCCCCCGCAACCATTATCCACCTTGACAATAGCTCCGTTGAGATAACCGACTGCTCCGATATGTACATCGTATATGTCAAGAAGATAAATGTTTTTGTTATTCCCAAATCAGCTTTCACGCCCGAAGAGAATACAGAGATAAAAAACAGGCTCTCAAATATAATGGGAGTACGCTATAAGGAAAATTAAATCAGAGCTTATACTAATAACCTGATTTCAGAGGGAGTTGTTAGATTTGTCAGATGAGAATTTCAGCTTGAACAATAACAGAGTCGTCCACAGGGACATTGAAAAGGAAATGAGGGAGTCCTTCCTTGCATATTCCATGTCAGTTATAGTTTCCCGTGCTCTGCCCGACGTAAGAGACGGTCTTAAGCCCGTTCACAGACGTATCCTTTACACAATGTATGAAAACGGACTTACTCCCGATAAGGAGTACAGAAAGTGCGCCGATACCGTAGGTACAGTGCTGGGTCGTTATCACCCCCACGGCGACGCATCTGTATATGATGCCATGGTAAGACTTGCCCAGGATTTCTCTATGAGATATCCCCTTGTTGACGGTCACGGAAACTTCGGTTCGCTGGACGGCGACCCCCCTGCTGCTTACCGTTATACTGAGGCAAGAATGGACAAGATGGCTCTTGATATGCTTACGGATATCAACAAGGACACCATCGACTATATGTCCAGCTATGATGACAGACTCAAAGAGCCTGTTGTGCTTCCCTCCCGTTTCCCCAACCTTCTGGTAAACGGCTCCGTAGGTATTGCGGTAGGTATGGCAACAAATATACCTCCCCACAACCTTACCGAGACTATCGACGCTGTTCAGACCCTTATAAAGAACCCCGACTGCACTCTTGATGAGCTTATGCAGCACATAAAGGGTCCCGATTTCCCCACAGGCGGCATAATCATGGGCCGTGCGGGCATTCGTGCAGCCTATGCAACAGGAAGAGGACGCATTACCCTCAGAGGCCGTGCAAAGATAGAGGACATAAAGAACCGTACCTGCATCATCATCGAAGAAATTCCTTACATGGTCAACAAAAAGCGCCTTATCGAGAACATTGCTGACCTTGCAAAGGATAAGAGGATCGACGGGATCCATACTATCCGTGATGAGTCCGACAAGGATCATGATGTTCGTATAGTTATCGAGCTGAAAAAGGACGCTATCGCACAGGTAGTGCTCAATCATCTTTATCAATATACACAGCTCCAGGACACTGTGGGCGTTATTATGCTGGCGCTTGTTAAGGGCGAGCCTAAGATACTTTCCCTCAAGCAGATGCTTACAGAATACATCGACTTCCAGGTAGAAGTTATCCGCAGAAGAACCAAGTTTGACCTTGACAAGGCTCAGGCAAGGGCACATATCCTTGAAGGTATGGTAATTGCAGCGGAAAATATCGAGGAAGTTATCCGGATATGCCGCACCTCGGAAAATATCACCGAGATAAAGCAGAGACTTATGGCACGCTTCAGCCTTACCGAAATTCAGGCAGACGCTATTGCCCAGATGAGGATGTATCAGCTTTCCAATATGGAAAGAAAGAAGATAGATGATGAGCTGGCTGAGCTTAATGCAAAGATAAAGGATCTCACCGAGATACTTGCAAGCCACGAAAGAGTGCTTGAAATAATCTGCAATGAGCTTGAAGAGATAAAGAGAAAATACGGCGATGAAAGAAGAACTTCCATCGAAAACGTCAGCGGTGAGGTCGATGTTGAAGACCTTATCCCCGTTGAGGACTGTGTTGTAACTCTTACAAATATCGGCTACATCAAGAGGCAGCCCATAAGCGAGTACAAGACCCAGAAGAGAGGCGGCAAGGGCGTTTCCGCCATCAAGCAGAGGGACGAGGACTTCATTCAGGAAATGTTCATCTCCTCCACTCACGATGATGTGCTGTTCATTACCAGCAAGGGTATTATGTACAAGCTCAGATGCTACGAGATAGCAGAAGGCTCCAAGCAGTCAAGAGGAGTGAATGTTATCAATATGCTTCCCCTTGCGGAAGATGAAAAGATCGCCGCAATGATAAAGACCACAGACTATGAAGACGGCAAGTTCCTTATCATGGTCACAAAGAACGGCAAGATAAAGAGAACTCCCCTTTCCGCATACAAGAATGTGAGAAAGAACGGTCTGAGAGCCGTTGGTCTTGACGATGGTGATGAGATAGCAGGCGTAAGACTTACCGACGGCAGCGCTCAGGTAATAGTTGCCACCAGAAACGGCTACGCTATCAGAATCGACGAGACCCAGATGAGACCTATGAGCAGGACCGCTCACGGCGTAAAGGCAATAAAGCTCAGAGACGGCGACTATGTTGTTTCCATTGCAAGAGTTAGAGAGGGCGCAAGCGTTCTCACCGTTACCGACAAGGGACTGGGCAGACGAGTAAAGCTTGATGATTACCGTATCCAGAACAGAGGCGGCTATGGTATGCTCAACTACAAGGTGTCCGATGATAAGGGCTATGTATGCGGCATAAAGATAGTTGACGAGGAAGACGATATTATCATGATAGCAACAGACGGCGTTATCATAAGAATACGTGCCTGCGATATCCGCATCATGGGCAGATATGCAACGGGCGTTAAGCTTATGAGAGTAAGCGGCGAGGACAGAGTGGTTGCATTCACCCGTGCCGAGCATGACGACAGCGCCGAGACAGAAAAGATAGAACAGCCCTCTGAGGAAGAGCTTGAAAAGGAAATGGCTGAGGCTGCCGCAGAAGAGCAGAACGAGGTCGTTATCGACGAAGCTCCCGATGATGACGAGGACGATCAGGAAGATACTGAAGAATAATTTCATAAAGGGGTAAGTTTTTCTTACCCCTTTTCGGTATATTATCAGACAGGAGAATCGACATGGGATTACTTTTCGGGAAAAAAGAACCTAACACATTCAAGGAGCTTATCAAAGAAAAGAATAAGCAGGACAAGAAGATCGAAAAGCAGTGGAAAGACAGAATGAATACCAAATACACAGCCGAAAATCTCAAGGCGGCCAAGAAAATGATGGTAGCAAACGCCATGGAGATTGACAAGCTGGAATACGAAAAGATAGCAAAGGAACTGAAAGAGAAGCTGAATAAGTGATATGTTTTACGAGAAAATTGATATTTTAGGTTTCAGCCTGTACGAAATGTGCCTTTTGTTTATTGTGTGGTCGTTTATCGGCTGGGCAATAGAGGTGTGCGCCCATGCGCTTAAAATGGGCGAGTATTCAAACCGTGGATTTTTAAGTATGCCCATATGCCCCATATACGGCTTCGGTGTGCTGATAATAACCATACTGCTCCACCCGTTCATGGATATCCCAATACTTATGTTCATCTGTTCGTCGCTCATATGTACGGCGTTTGAGCTTTTTGTGGGCGTTACCATGAAGATGATATTCCACAATGTCTGGTGGGATTATTCGGACGAGCATTTTAATTTCAAGGGGTATATCTGCCTTAAAACCAGTATCCTCTGGGGAATGGGCTGTCTTATCGTTGAATACTGCGCAGAGCCGCAGATAGAATGGCTGGTTGACAGTATTCCCACAACTGCGGGAACTGTTTTCATCGGCGTTATGGGAGTGCTTATAATCATTGACTGCTCCAATTCCGTAGCGGCTGTATATAAGCTGAACCTGAGACTGAAAGAGATTTCCGAAATATCGGAGAAAATGTACAACAGCTCCCAGAAGCTTGGCAAAGCTCTTGCGGATACCGCACTTACTGCCGTTGACAAGGGCAGTGAAGCCGCTGCCGCTATCTATGTCAAGAGGATGGAGGGCGAGGAAAAAGCTGCCGAGCTTAGAAATGACATCAAGGAAAATATTACCGATATGAAGGACGAAACTGTTGAAAAGCTCCGTGCAAGATATGACGCTCTTGTGGCGTTCAGCGATAAGAACGTTGAAAGAATGATTAAGGCTTTCCCAAGTATGCACTCTGTAAAGTACAGAAAGGAATTTGAAAATATCCGTGCAAAGCTGAGAGAAAGAGCCTCAGAAAGGAAAGACAGGGCATGATAATTTCCGACAGCACCGTAGCCGCAGTTTCAACTCCCCGTGCGGCAGGCGGAATTTCCGTCATAAGGATATCGGGGGATAATGCTTTTGAAATTGCTGACAGGATATTTACTCCCCTTTCATCAAAGAAAAAGCCTTCCGAAATGGAGGGCTACACCTGCGCATACGGCAAGATACACACCTCCGATGGCGATGAGCTGGACGACGGAGTTATCACAATTTTCAGAGCGCCAAGGTCATACACAGGCGAAGATGTGGCTGAAATATCATGCCACGGCGGCATTTTCATCACCGAAAAGGTGCTAAGAGCCATATACGACTGCGGAGCAGTGCCAGCTCCCGGGGGAGAATTTACAAAGCGAGCTTTTATAAACGGCAAGCTTTCGCTTACTCAGGCGGAGGCGGTAATGGATATCATATCCGCCGAGGGCAATGCTTCCCACAGGCGTGCGCTCAACGTCCGTGAGGGAATGCTTTACAAAAAGATACACGGCTGCTCCGAAAGGCTGTTGCATCTGCTGGGAGAGATCGGCGCATGGATAGATTACCCCGAAGATGATATCCCCGAGGTCGATGACGATAATATGTGCGCAGAGCTTTCCGATATCCTCAGCGAGCTTGAAAAAATTCGCCGTGCATATGACAACACCCGCATCTTAAAGGCAGGCATAGACACGGTAATTGCAGGAAAGCCCAACGTGGGCAAAAGCACCCTTATGAATCTGCTCAGTGGCTGTGACAGGAGCATTGTCACGGATATTGCAGGCACCACAAGGGATATTGTTGAAGAGTCCGTCCGTCTGGGAGACATTGTCTTGCGCCTTTCCGACACTGCGGGAATACGTGAAACGGAAGACATCATTGAGGGAGCAGGCATTGAAAAGGCAGTGAAAAAGCTTTCCTCCGCTGACCTTATCATTGCTGTCTTTGACAACAGCATTCCTCTTGATGATGATGACAAGAGCCTTATAAGAGCCTGCAAAAATGCCTCTGCCAAGAAAATTGCCTGCATAAACAAAAGCGACTGTGAGGGCGTTCTTGACAGGCAGGAGGTTTTCAACAATTTTGATAATGTTGTTGAAATCTCTGCCGCAAAGGGTGAGGGTACAGATAAATTACAAGAAGTATTGTATGATTTATTTATTACAGATAGTAATGTATGTGAGGAGCTTTCCGTAAATGAGCGCCAGAAGCAGTGTCTTGACAAGGCGATAAGCTGCATTTCCGAAGCGCTTGATGCGGTTAAGGGCGGCATTACTCTTGATGCTGTTAACATTGTTCTTGACGAAGCTGAAAATGCTTTGACTGAACTTACGGGAGAGCGCACCACGGAATCCGTTGTAAATGAAGTATTCTCACATTTCTGTGTAGGAAAATAACGCAGTAAAAGAGATTTCAAAAAAGCATTATCAAAAGGCGCACTTACTTTTATCTGGAAAAGCGAAAGATTATTTAGATAAAAGACTTGACAAATTGTTTGATGAATATGGTATCATTGATTATCCATATGATAATTGATTTATAAAATAACTTGAAATATAAATTTTTATAATCGGAGGTAGGATATGGAAAATATATGGAACGAAATGTATTCTGCCGCAAAGGCAGTTCTTGACCCAAGAAAAATATCCGATATTGTGGAAGCAGGCGGTGTTGCTGCCGCTATCGAAGCAGGTTCGGGAAAGCTATATACAGGCGTGTGCGTTGACTGTGCCTGCACTCTGGGCATCTGTGCCGAAAGAAATGCGATTTTCAACATGATAACCAATGGCGAAAACAAGATAAAGCGTGTTATTGCTATTGGGTCGGACGGAAAAGCAATGTCTCCCTGCGGTGCCTGCCGTGAGCTTATGGCTCAGTTCATGCCAGATGAATACAGGAACATTGAGATAATGATTGACTATGAGAATGAAAGGATAGTTACCTTGGGCGACCTTACGCCCGAATGGTGGATATGACATTTATTCAAGGGCTCAACAGGAAAATTTTAGGATTGGAAGAATAAATATGGATAATTACTATGTAGATGATTTTGACGTTGCCGTTGTGGGAGCGGGTCATGCGGGAGTGGAAGCTGCTCTTGCCTGCGCACGTCTGGGGGTAAAGACGGCTCTTTTCACGATCACCCTTGACGGCATTGCAAATATGCCCTGCAACCCCTCTATCGGCGGAACGGCTAAGGGTCATCTTGTCCGTGAGATAGATGCGCTGGGCGGTCAGATGGGCAAATCTGCCGACAAATGCTTTATCCAGAGCAGAATGCTCAACCGTGGAAAAGGCCCTGCCGTTCACAGCCTGCGTGTTCAGGCAGACAGGGTGAAGTACCATGAGTATATGAAAAAGGTATGCGAGGATCAGGATGATCTGTACATAAAGCAGGCTGAGGTAACAGAGGTACTGGCTGAGAACGGCTCAGTAACAGGCATTGTCACAGCCCTTGGCGCAAGGTACAATGTGAAAAAGGTCATCATCGCAACGGGAACATATCTCAAAGGCGTTATCCATGTGGGAGATGTGAGCTACGAAAGCGGGCCTGATGCCACCCTCCCCGCAAGATATCTTTCCGCAAGCCTTGAAAAGATAGGAGTTCATCTCAGGCGATTCAAGACAGGCACACCCTCCCGTGTGCATAAGAGAAGCATTAACTTTGACCTTCTCGAACGCCAGGACGGCGATGAGGATATCCAGCCATTTTCCTTTGAAACTCCCAGAGAGGGTCTTAAAAATATAGTTTCCTGCTATGTGGCTTACACAAATGATGAGACCCACAAGACTATACGTGAGAATATCCACCGTTCACCTCTTTATTCGGGCAGGATACACGGCATAGGCCCCAGATATTGCCCCTCTATTGAGGATAAGATAATGCGCTTTCCCGACAGACCCCGTCACCAGCTTTTTATCGAGCCAATGGGTCTTACCACCGATGAATATTATCTGCAGGGAATGTCCTCCTCTCTTCCCGAGGACGTTCAGCTGAAATTTCTGCACACCATAAAGGGACTGGAGCACGTTGAGGTAATGCGAAACGCATATGCCATCGAATACGACTGCTGCGACCCGCAGGACCTGAAGCACACCCTTGAATTCAAGAAAATAAGCGGACTTTACGGCGCAGGTCAGTTCAACGGAACATCGGGCTATGAAGAGGCTGCCGCACAGGGACTTATCGCAGGAATAAACGCCGCCCTTGCAGTCCACGGCAGAGAGCAGATATCTCTCCCCCGTTCATCTTCCTACATCGGCACGCTTATCGATGACCTTGTTATCAAGGGCTGCACCGACCCCTACAGAATGATGACCAGCCGCAGCGAATACAGACTCATACTCAGGCAGGACAATGCCGACGAGCGCCTTACGCCTATCGGTCACGAGGTAGGACTTATCTCCGATGAGAGATATGAAAAATTCCTTGAAAAGCAGGCTCAGATAGAAGCGGAGATAAAGCGTGTAAAGAAAAAATCCGTCAGCCCCTCACCCGAGCTTAATGAAATGCTTATGAGCAAGGGTACAGCGGCTATCTCAACAGGACTTAAAATGTCCGAGCTTATAAAGCGCCCTCAGATATCATATGACGACCTTGCACCCTTTGACGATGAACGCCCTGAGCTTTCATATGAGGTAAAGGAGCAGGTGGGTCTCAGGATAGAGTATGACGGCTACATTGCCCGTCAGCTTATGGAAGTAGATCATGTAAGAAAGCTTGAAGAGAAAAAGCTCCCCGATAATGTGGATTACAAGGATATCGGCGGACTGAGCCTTGAAGCGATAGAAAAGCTCAATAAGGTAAAGCCTGAGAATATCGGTCAGGCAAGCAGAATTTCGGGCGTGTCCCCTGCCGATGTGAGCGTGCTTATAATATGGCTCTCCAAGCTCAGAAAAACAGGCGGAATTGATAGGGAGTGATAATATGACATCAAAGCTTCTTGCGTTCCTCACAGCCGTCCAGACCGCCGTAACAGGCGTTGTGGGACTGGGTACTGACGGAAACGATAAGTTCATCGACGGCAGGCATTATGCCATTACCTTTGAGGACAACTTTGACGGAACAGAGCTTGATACATCAAAGTGGAAAAGGGCAGACGAGCAGAGACGGCAGGACCTTAACAACTATTGGTGTGATGAAATGTCATATCTTGACGGAGAGGGCAGCCTTGTCCTTGAAATGTCTTACGACGAGGAAACAGACCGCTTCAATTCGGGAGCGGTGGAAACAAAGGGACTTTTCGAGCAGGCATACGGGTATTTTGAGGTGCGATGCACTCTTAATTCAAAGCCCGGCTATTGGACAGCCTTCTGGCTCATGGGCGACAGCGTCCTGAGCGAAAATAACGGCGGAAAGGACGGCACAGAGATAGACATTTATGAGTCACCGTTTCATAATGAAAAAAAGATACAGCATACACTTAACTGGGACGGCTACGGAAAAGCACATAAGTCATCGGGACAGGTGGTCAGCGCAAATGTGTATGACGGCAATTATCATACATTCGGACTGCTCTGGACGGAAGATGAGTATGTTTATTATATCGACGGCAAGGAAAGCTGGCGTACAGACGCAAAGAAAGCAAGAGGAACTTGTGAGGTTCCGCTGTATGTCATAGTTTCCGCAGAAACAGGCGGCTGGACAGGCGCACCAAGCCCCGAAGATCTGCCCGACAGTATCAAGGTGGATTATGTAAGGGTATATGGAGAAGTGAAATAATAAAAATAACCGTTTCGGCAAAAAAAATCCGAAACGGTTATTTTATTAAAAGGGTAAAAAGGAAAACAAGCAAATCCTTATAAATAAGCACAAGGCAAAGGGTTTAGGAAGTCCACTGAGGGCAGAGCCATCTGGTCGCTGTTCGCAAGCAGCGAAATCCGTTTGCTGACGGTTAAGACAATCGAGCTGATAATCGACAAAAGAAAAAGTCTAAAGCCGCCTGCATTGAAAATTCAAAATCAAGCAAAGTAAGAAGTTTACTTCAAATAAATCAAAATCTTTAAAGTGCAGGCGGCTTTGAAACTGAGAGCAATTTCGCAGAAATTGCAATTCAGTTTCCGCCGTAAGGCGCAGGTACGGACAAATTAACATTTTTACAGGTCAGCACAAACAACAAACCTCACATTTCCCCAGCAATATTCATAATAATAGCAGTCACCGCAATGGGGCAGGTCTCGCAGCGGAGAATGCGCTTGCCGAGCCATATGGGGGTTGCTCCCGCAGCACAGGCTTTTTCTTCCTCGTCCCTGTCAAAGCCGCCCTCTGCGCCTATCATAATTCCGCAGGTATTGGCAGAGGATATGTCAGCCTCCGAAAGCCTCTGTCCGCCGTTTTCATAGCAGAAAAGACTTATATCCTTGTCCGCAAAGGAGTTTACAGCTTCATCAAAGGACAAAATGCCCCTGATAACAGGTATCTCTCCCCTGCCGGACTGCTTTGCGGCTTCCTCGGCGATCTTCTGCCAGCGGATAAGCTTTTTCTGTGCGGATTTTTCATCGGGGCGTGATACGCATCTGCGGGAGAGAAAGAAAACTATCTCCGCCGCACCAAGCTCCGTGCATTTCTGAATGATAAGCTCCGCCTTATCCTGCTTTGGCAAAGCCTGATATAAGGACAGCCTTAATTTCGGCTCGGACGAGGAGGGGAACTGCTCAGTTATCTTACAGTAAACCTCGTCGGAAGTCATCTTTTCGATGACAGTTTTGTATTCAATCCCCATGCGGCAAAAGGTTATCTCATCGCCTGTTTTCATTCTAAGCGACCTGCCGATGTGAACGGCATCACCGCCTGTGATAACAATTTCATCGCCCCTGAGAGCGTCCTCATCAATAAAAAATCTTGGCATATTTCCTCCGATTAACACAGTAACATATTTCAACATATTATAATACTAATCGCCAATAAGACTATATACAAAAAATCATCGCATAGATCATGCTCGATTTTTTGTATATTTTTTAATTGGTGCTTAGTATAACATATAATAACTAACATAACAGAGGTCTTGTACTTATGAATACAACACTTTCCAGCCTTGCCGAGGGCACAACAGCCACGGTCAGGGCAATGAACAGCAGCGGCAGTATGCGCCGCAGGCTGATGGACATGGGACTTATCGAGGGGACGAGAGTTATCTGCCTCCACAGAAGCCCCGCAGGCGACCCTACCGCCTATCTTATCCGAGGGGCAGTCATAGCCCTCAGAAGCGAAGACACAGGAAAAATAATGGTAGAGACCTGACAATACTTATAATATCACATTCACGGGAAAAGGTCAATCCCGATATTGCTTCACAGTGACACTTCGCCCGTCAGGTGAATATAATACTTATACTGAGCTGCGTATAGGCATTGATATACGGCTCGGTAAGCTGATCACGAAAGGGTGATAATGTGCAGAAGCATATCATAGCCTTTGCCTCAGTGACCTTTGCAAACAAGGCAAAGACTGTTCTGAATAAAGCGGGACATTCCGCAGAGATAAGACGTACACCCGCCAATATCGCACACGGCTGCGGCTACAGCGTCCTCACCGATGCGCCGTCAGCTGAGCTTATAAAGCTTATGGAGGATAACAAGATCCCCTATAAGACCGTAAGTGAAGTTAAATAAACATATTATCCGGAGGGAATGATCTTATGTGATATATTTTGACAGCGCCGCAACTACCTATCCAAAGCCTGCTTCTGTAAGAAGTGCCGCTGCCGATGCCATTGTAAGATACGGCGGAAATCCCGGGCGCAGCGGACATAAGCTGTCCATAAGCGCTTCGTCTGCCGTTTACAGCGTAAGGGAAAAGGCAGCACAAATGTTCGGCGCAGAGCCGCAGAACGTGGTATTCACCTTAAACTGCACACATAGTATAAATATTGCCGTCAAGGGCATTGCGGAGGAGGCTCTCAGGGAAAAGCGTGATTTTCACGTAATAATCTCAAACTTAGAGCATAACTCCGTTGCACGCCCTGTTTATGAAATGACAAAGCGGGGGCTTACCTACAGCATTGCCGAGGTGCACCCCGATGACGATGTTACCGTGATGAACTTTGAAAGGCTCATCACGCCAAAAACAGCTGCCGTTGTCTGTACTCTGGGCAGCAACGTAACAGGTCAGCTGCTTCCGTTCAGGCGCATCGGAGAGATGTGCCGCCGCCATGGCATATGCTTCATAGCGGACGGCGCACAGGTCTGCGGCGTGCTGCCTGTAAATATGCAGGAGGATAATATAAATATCCTTTGTATGCCGGGACACAAGGGACTTTTCGGGATCTCCGGCACAGGACTTATGATAACCGACGGCAAGTTCCCTATCTATCATATCATGGAGGGCGGAACGGGCAGCACTTCCCTTGAGCTGGAGCAGACCCCATTCCTCCCCGAGGGACTGGAAAGCGGCACGGTGAACACCGTGGGCATAGTTTCCGTAGGCGCAGGCATCGACTTTATAAACAGGTATGGTCATGACAGGATATCCGATCACGAGAACGCCCTTTGCAGCAGGTTCATAGCAGGACTTGAAAGGCTGGACGGCGTGCGGATATACAGGCGTGACAGGGCAAAATATCTTCCCATAGTTCTGTTCAATCTGGACGGCATTTTGCCCGAAGAAGCAACATCACTGCTCAGCGACAGGGGCTTTGCCCTCCGTGGAGGACTGCACTGCTCGGGTCTTGCCCATAAGGCGGCAGGTACGCTCCCAAACGGCGCTATCAGGTTTTCCCCCTCATGCTTCAACACAACCGTTGAAACGGATATGCTGTGCAGAGCTATCGGAGACATTTGCAGCAAAAGATAATTATCAAAGGTCGGAACACGCTTCCGACCTTTGTGTTTGAATATAATAAACAATGACTTGTTAATAATTTCAGTGTAAAACTTATCCTTTAGCAGTATTTGTAACTTAACTGAAAATAAAAAGCAGAGATAATCAATCAAAAAGTGAATGTGAATACAGAAAATGTAAACCTGATGGTTAAGATATCGTTAATCCGAAAAATATGTCTTGACGGTAAAAAAACACCTGCACAGCCGTGTTTATAAAAAGTTTATCTTATGGGGACTGATGCCTTTTGCTGCGATACATATCTGCATATCTTGCCAAATGACGTATTATAGCCATTCAAAGACAAATAACGTAAAGATTGATTTGAAATCAAGAATATATTATATAAAAATAATATTTATATAATATAAATCGGTAATATTATTATAATAAATAAATTTGTCCTGCCATAGTCATTGAAAAGGGACTTTTGTCGCTTAGTGCACACGTTGACAGAAATTGTAATAAATGTTATCATATTGTCATAAATTAACGGCCGTAAATTGTACATATAGAGACGCATTATAAGGATGAGTGAGACAATATTCATGTACATTAAATATGTTGGCAAAGGAGCCAATATCGAAAGGATGATAAAATGTCTTCATTTGACAAAATAGCAGTTTGCGACAGTAAATACTGTTCACTGTATGATACTCTCACCGAGCTTGGATACAGCTGCGTCCGTACCCGACCTGACGCTGTCTCGATAACGTCAGCGATGCTCAACTCTGACCTTTCAGCATTTGCAGCAGATACCGGATCAATAGGAAAGGATGAACTTTTAAAGGTATTCTGCTTTTTCAAGAACATCGAGCATTATGCGCCATGTTTTATTATCACATCTGAACCTTCTGCATTTGACGAATTTGGCTTTGTCCATTGCTGCCGCAGGGAATGGGAATTTGAAGAGCTTTTGCAGAAATATTTTGGCCACAGAACGGCATCTTACACTAAAAAGCCTTCTTTGTGGACAGGCAGCCAAAGCGGCCTTGAAAGAACAGTTACGGAGATAATCCAGAAAATGGGAGTACCACCCAATGTAAAGGGTTACAGATATCTGCGTTCGGCAGTAATGCTCGCTACCGAGGATATGACCGTCCTTGACAGCATAACAAAGAGGCTCTACCCTACCGTTGCCCAGACCAATCAGACCACACCCACCCGTGTGGAGAGAGCCATACGTCATGCCATAACCACCGCATGGGACAGGCAGAACGGAGACAGCAAGTTCATTGAGGACAAGCTTCACTGTAAGATAAGCTTTGACGGCGACAAGCCCACCAATTCCGAGCTTATCGCACTTATAAGCGACTGCCTCAGGCTGTCGGAATATAAAGTATAACAAAATGCTTCCCTATCGTCTGATAAGGAAGCATTTTTTCTATTCGCTTTTTGCAGCTTTTGTTCCGTAGGTCAGAACAGTTCCGCCAAGCACTGCCGTAAGGGGAGCAACTGCCGTAAGACCAATGCTTCCTGCAACGGTGTGGACTATCTCAGCCGCAACGTATTTGTAGTTGAGGATATTCACAAGAGGAGTGCCCTGCGCCATAAATACCATGAGCATAGCAATGCAGCTTCCCGTGTAAGCCAGCAGCAGGGTTGTGCTTATAGTTCCCATGGCAGCCCTGCCTATGTTCATACCCGAAAGGATAAGCTCCTTGGCGGTTATGTCGGGCTTTTTCTGAGTTATCTCGTACATAGCCGAAGTTATATCCACAGCAAGGTCCATCATAGCTCCCGAGGAGCCGATGAAAATGCTGGCGGTAAATATGCTTGTGAGGTTCAGATTGCCGTATCCGCAGTACAGCAGACTTTCGGACATTGACATTACTGCGCCGTGTATCTTGAAAATGTTGGTGAACACTGCACCGAATACCAGCGCGACCATCACGCCCGACATTACTCCAGCAGTTGCCGCAAAGCACCGCCTGTCAAAGCCATAGACCATGGCGATTATTATTACGGAAAGCAGTGTGATGAACACCGCACCGCTGACTATGGGGTCAATGCCTTTGAGATACAATGGAACAACTGCTTTCCACACTGCAAGTATAGTGATTATAAAGGAAAGCAGGGAGCGGAAGCCTGTTTTTCCTGCGGTGATTATGAGCAGAGCGCCAAATATCACAGCAAGAATAATCTCATAATTGAGCCTGTAGTGGTCTATCATTGCAGCGGAGAGTATCTCGCTGTCCCTGTAGCTGATGATGATAAGTGCCTTGTCCCCCTCAGCAAAAATCTTGTCATTTTCATATTAAGCGGTTGTGCCGTCGTATTAAGTCATAACGTGAGACACATTTCAAAAATCACAACCAGAACTTCAAAGCAGCTCTCGCATCACACCGCCTGACTCCTGCCTATCCATGATTTTGGGTATTCCCCGACTGCACATTTCTTGACAATTCCACTACTGCACAGCCAAAGATGGTATCAATTCCCCTGGATGACTAACAGATTCACATAATCTGCCTTGTGAGATGCGTCATCGAACGTCACCAGGAAATTAATCGATTCCCAGGTGTACTCAATAAAGGTATCGCTCTGATCGTTCGGCTCTCCGTACTGTTCGATGTAAGAAGTCATCGTATCATCGTTCAGACCACAAAAGGAAATGCCGTCATTCATATCATCCACGATGATGCCAATAATCTCACTGTCCATGCGTTCGGGTTCTTTGCCCTGCACGAATACAGAACAGATTACTGTGTTGTATGTGGTACTTAGATCACATAGGGTATAATTATCAGGTTCGCTGTACAGTTTCGGCATTAGTATGAGCTCTTCGCTGAGTTCTTCTACCCGGAATGGGAATGTGAGCGCAATACCATTAATCTCAAGGCCGAGTGGATCCTCTGTCAGTGCCTCAACAGTAAGTGTATCTTCCTGCCCAATCTCTTCAGAATTCTGGGAAAGCACACTCTCTTCTGTAGCAGAGTTTGACAGCTCACTCTGCTTCCCGCATCCGCTCATCAAAGGAATAGCCAGCAGCACCAGAAAAGCTGCAATTGCTTGTTTCTTCATGTAGATTCTCCTTTCGTATAGCATCAAATAAAACATTCCTACAAAGCAAACACAGAATTTTGTATGTTAATATATTGAATATCCTAAATTAAGTATATGCTACTGCCTTAACAATATATATGGTACAAGTGTCACACATAGTATACCACTTTGATGACATTTTGTCAACGAATAGTTTATAAAATTCAATGATTTACATATTGGATTTTTTCAGCTTGCTGTACCTGTCTTACAATGTTTGTCCGAAAACTTCTTTATGCCTACTGTCCTAACGGGCATTATTTCCTTTAATTTGTTTTTCATGTTTTCCTCTTTATTATTAAAGATAAGGCGAAACCCTTTCAGGCTCCGCCTTTTAAAAAATACTAAGCACCAATTAAAAACTATACAAAAAATTGAGCATAATCTTGCGTATATGGATTATGCGATGATTTTTTGTCTATAGTTTTATTGGTTCTTAGTATAAAATGAATGTTATTTCCGTGAAAAGGGCAGTAAAAAAGCCGCCTGAAAAAATCAGACGGCTTTTGAAATTATTTTCTGAATGAATCAAACACCATACTTGGAAGTAGAAACGGGAACGCCTACGCCCATAGTGGAAGCAACTGTGCAGGACTTGATGTAAGTACCCTTTGCAGCAGCGGGCTTAGCCTTAACGATAGCTTCGAGAAGAGTCTCAAAGTTCTCGGTGAGCTTCTCAGCACCGAAAGATGCCTTGCCGATGGGGCAGTGAATGATGTTGGTCTTGTCGAGACGGTACTCGATCTTACCTGCCTTAGCCTCAGTTACAGCCTTTGCAACGTCGGGAGCAACTGTACCGGCCTTGGGGTTAGGCATGAGTCCACGGGGACCGAGAACCTTACCGAGACGGCCTACAAGACCCATCATATCGGGGGATGCGATTACAACGTCGAAATCCATCCAGTTTTCCTTCATGATCTTATCAACGAGATCCTGACCGCCAACGAACTCAGCGCCTGCAGCCTTAGCAGCCTCGTACTTGTCTTCCTTGCAGAATACGCATACTCTTACGTTCTTACCGGTACCGTTGGGAAGAACAACTGCGCCTCTAACCTGCTGGTCAGCGTGACGGGAGTCAACGCCGAGACGAACGTGAACTTCGATGGTCTCGTCAAACTTAGCCTTAGCAGCCTTGCAAGCGAGGTCAAGAGCTTCATTGCTTTCGTAGAGCTTGTTTCTGTCAACAAGCTTTGCGCTTTCAATATATTTCTTACCGTGTTTCATTATTTATTTTCCTCCTATCAGTGGTCAATCGGAAATATCCTCCCACTTTACTCAAGCTTAACTCAGTCAACAACCTCTACGCCCATGGAGCGTGCAGTACCTGCGATCATGCTCATTGCGCTGTCAATGTTAGCAGCGTTGAGGTCAGGCATCTTGGTCTCAGCGATCTTTCTGATCTGCTCCTTGGTGATCTTGCCGACCTTGGTCTTGTTGGGAACGCCGGAACCGCTCTGAAGGTTGATTGCCTTCTTGATGAGAACAGCAGCCGGAGGAGTCTTAGTGATGAAGGAGAAGGAACGGTCTGCATAAACTGTGATAACTACAGGAATGATAAGACCGATATCGTTCTTGGTTCTCTCATTGAATTCCTTGGTGAATGCCATGATATTTACACCGTGCTGACCGAGTGCAGGGCCAACAGGGGGAGCAGGTGTAGCCTTACCTGCTGCGATCTGAAGCTTGATTAAGCCAACTACTTTCTGTGCCATAATGCACACCTCCATAAATCGTATGCCGCATGATATCCATACGGACCAGAACTTTTAAATTAGAATTCGTCCGAAACCCTGACCTGGGAAATATCCAGTGTAGCAAGAGTTTCTCTTCCGAACATTGAAACGGAAACATCTACGGTGTTGTCCTCGGAGCTGATAGCCTTTACCTCTCCGATAAAGCCCTCCATAGGACCCGTGGTGATCTTCACCCTGTCTCCAATCTTGAAATCTGCCTCTGCAGCCTTTACGCCGTGATCTACGCCGAGAGCCGCAACCTCTTTCTCGCTGAGAGGAACAGGCTTGCTTCCGGGGCCGACAAAGCCCGTAACGCCTCGTGTATTTCTTACAACATACCAGCTGTCATCGGTAAGGATCATTTTCACCAGAACATAGCCGGGGAAAATTTTGCGCTCCACCTCACGCATTTCGTCCTTGTCATTCTTTTCCATTACCATTTCGGTAGGAACTCTGACTTCGGGAATGAGATCGTGAAGCTTACGGTTTTCCACAACCTTAAGGATCGTCTGAGCAACCTTGTTTTCGTATCCCGAGTAGGTGTGAATAACGTACCATTTTGCTGCCTCTGACATATTTTCAACCATCCTTTGTAGTATTTTTGAAAACCGTTTTCAGAAAATCAGCCTACCAGATTAAGAAGACCCTTGAGTGCGGCTGCGAATGCTGAGTCGATTCCCCAGATAGCCAGACCGCTGAATATCATTGCAACAAGAACGACTGAGGTGTTGTTAACGACAGTTTTCTTGGAAGGCCAAACGACCTTCTTGAACTCACTCTTGAGATCCTTAAAGTACTTTACAACTTTGTTAGGCTTTTTGACTGTTTTTGCCTGAGGCTTCTTGGCAGGCTTGGTTTCTGCTTTTGCTGCGGACTTCTTATCTGCCATTCAAATCAGCCCCTTACTTAGTTTCTCTGTGAAGAGTATGCTTCTTGCAGAACTTGCAGTACTTGTTCATCTCAAGTCTGTCGGGATCGTTCTTCTTGTTTTTCTTTGTGTTGTAGTTGCGCTGTTTGCACTCTGTGCAAGCCAATGTTACCTTTACTCTCATATCGGCACCTCCTGTTAATACTGTTTAGGAAAGACAAATTCTTTCCACTGCCTCCCTCTCTGACGGAATGCCCGTCCATGGGGGTGCGCCAAAAATAAGCGCAAAAAAATAAACCCCATAAAGAGGTATTTTTATCATAACATATAGAAATCGTTTTGTCAAGCCCTTTTTTCAAATTTTCCCCCGCTTGTGGGACAAAATCCACGGGAATTTTTTCATGTCATGTTATTTTGTATTTTATATAGTATATCTTTAGGTCGATGTTGAGAAAAAACTGTCAGCCAATCCACAAATGAAATACACGGCGGTAAAAGCACACATTTATAAAATTGCTCTCATATAAAAAAAGAACAGCAAATAAAAGAACGGGGTGAAGCAAAGTCCGTAAACGTGGCTATATAAGTGAGTGCAAATAGATGAACGGGGTTCGGACACGGCGGCAAGCAAAATGTAGGGGGATAAAAAACGGATGGGAATAGGGGTGTAAGGAAGAGGAGTGCTTGCCTTTTGCAAAGGCACGGAGAAACCATCAGGGGGAAGGGGAAAGCCGTTTTTTGCCCTTGCTTTAGTTTAATTAACCTTTGGTTAATACTTCCCACCTGGTGGTGTCTCCTTTGCATTAGGTACGGACAGATTAAAATGGTATGCAGATATGTCCGTACCTGCGCCTATCGGCGGAAACTGAAATCGCCGTTCCTGACGGAACATCTCTCAGTTTCAAGCCGGCTGCATAATAAAGTTTTTAGTTTATTTGAGATATTATTATCATTTGTGAGACTTTGAATTTTCGGTGCAGGCGGCTTTATGGATTTTCTTATTTGTCCGCTGTCGGTTTGATTATTCTTACCGCAAACGAACGGATTTCGTAGGTAAACGTAGTTTACCACTGCGGCAAGGGCGACAAGGTGGCGCCGCCCCCTTGACCCCTGCCACCTTTGAAAAGGTGGACTAAACTTTTTACCTTTGTGTTTATTTGTGCCGGCTCTTTTAATAGTCTGCTGAGCTTCTATTTCATGAACACAAATGAGCGGAGATTGAACAGATCTCTTGCCTTGAAATACTCCCCTGTCCAGCCGCTGTAGGGTGATGATACCTTTAAATATACAGCGTGCCTTCCAGTTACGCATTTTACGGGGCAGGTGATGATTCCGCCGTTTCTGCCCACATCAAAGGAGCCTATCTCCTCATCGTCCGCAAAGATGTGAACGGTGCAGTCACAGCCGCAGCCGATGATATCAGCTGAAAATTCCATATTTTTTCCCGTAAAGTCATCGCCGAAATCATAATATTTGTAGCCTATTTCGCAGCCGTCTGTGATATTGATTATGACCCTCTCAAACACATTCTTTTCGATGATGGTTGCGCCGCCTTTAAGTACGCAGGCAATATCAGCGGGAGTTATCTCATAAGGATTGAGTGCCTCTTCAAATCCGAGAGAGGTCATTTCCACGGGCGGGATAGTGCCGTCGGGGAGAATTTCGATTCTTTCCACGCAGCCACGCCTTGACATTATAGTGCCGTTGGTCATTCTGTGGTAGAATATGTACCACTGACCGTTTATGCAGGCAACGGAGCCGTGGTCGTTTCCGCCCGGGTAGTCAACGCCGTTATCCACGATATAGCCACGGTATGTGAACGGGCCTGTGGGTTTATCGGAGGTGGCATATGCAAGGCGGCTTCCCTGCTTTGGTGAATAGATGAGATAATATGTGCCGTTTATTTTTCTCGGCGAGCAGGCCTCAAAGAACAGGCTTTCATTTTCCGCAAAGCCATGCTCCTTGTCGGGAACTATGGGGATAATGTGCTCGATAACGGTATCGCCGCTTATCTCGTACATATTCTGGGAAACTTCCGCCATAAAGGAGCGTTCAAAGCCGCAGTAGATATATACTCTGCCGTCGTCGTCAACAAGCACGCCCGGGTCGATGAACCAGCCGTTACAGCATATCTCATCGGGAACGGTGTATTTATATTTGCTCAGGAGCTTGAAAGGCCCCTCGGGACGGTCGCTTACGCCTACGCAGCCTGTGGCGTTGATGATATAGGCATATAAATAGTACTTGCCGTCCTTTTCCACAACATCGGGAGCAAAAAGCTGATTGTTCTCCCCTGTCCAGTCGGTATTGGCAGGACGGTCTTTCTCGGCTTTTGTGCGGAATATCTCGCCGTGGCATGTCCATTTTGACAGATCGTTAAGGGGAGCGCTCCAGCATTTGAGCACATAGTCGCAGAAGCTGTCCGAGCCTGCGTTGTCGTGGGAGCCGTAAACGTATATGCGGTCGCCGAAAACTCTCGGCTCGCCGTCGGGGATATATTCCCACTTGGGAAGGTATGGATTTGACATAAGAAACCGTCCTTTCGTCAGCAGGACGGTTTCTCCGCCATACTGAATTTTAAAGTGTATTTATAACGTCCTCGGCGATCTGATCGGGAGTGAGGCGGTTTGCTTTCATTACCTCACCTGCGTCATATCTGTCGAGAAATTCTTTCCTGAGACCGTAGCACAGCACCTTCATATCGGAATTGCCGTAGAAGCGTGCGATCTTCTCGCCGAAGCCGCCGTTCAGGATACCGTCCTCCAGAGTGATAACAACGGAGTGGTCTGCTTCCAGCTTTTCCAGCAGTTCATCGTCTGTGCCTGTGATAAAATAGGGATTTATGAGAGTGGGCTTTTTGCCTGTTCTGCTCTCAATAGCCTTTGCTGCCTGCTGACCGAGACCGTAGAAGCTGCCCAGTGCGATTATTGCCACACTGCTGCCCTGCTCGGTGACTTCATACTTGTTGAGCTTGCTGAAATTCTTTGCTACAGGCTTTCCGTCGGAGATAACGCTTGCGGGAACACGGACTGCAACGGGGTATTCGTTCTGTTCAACAGCCCAGTCTATCATGGCAAGATAATCTTCCTTGGTAACGGGAGCAAGATATACAAGGTTCGGGATATTTGACAGCATTGGGATATCAAAAATTCCAAGGTGAGTTACATCGTTCATTCCGTAAACGGAAGCAGCAAACACTGCAATAGCAGCGGGATTGTTGTTGATGCAGAGGTCCTGGGACATCTGGTCATAGGTGCGCTGAACGAATGAGCTGTAAACGCCGTAGAAGGGCTTTCCGCCGTTTGCGGCAATTCCCGATGCAAGAGCAACGGCGTGCTCCTCGGCAATGCCCACGTCGATGAACTGGCTGCCTGCCTCTTTGCGCTTTTGGGCATCAAAGCCCATTACCATGGGAGTGCCCGAGGTTATGGCGCATACGGACTTGTCCGCTTTCATCTTCTTCATAAGGAAGTCAGCGGTTATTGTGCCGTAATCCTCACCGTCAGCGGTGAAAAGGGGCTTGCCTGTCTCGGGGTCAAAGGGCATACACCAGTGCCACTGCTCCTTGTTTGCCACAGCGGGAGCGTATCCTCTGCCCTTTTCGGTAACGATGTGGACTACAACAGGAATTGTGCTGTCCTTAACGCATCTGAACGCATCAATAAGCGAGGGAATGTCATTGCCGTTCTCAACGAAAACATAGTCAAGACCCATTGCACGGAAAAGATTGCATTCGCTCTTTCCCTTGGTTTCTCTCAGCAGCCTGAGGTTTTTGTAGATACCACCGTGATTTTCGGCAATGGACATATCATTGTCATTTACAACGATGATGAAATTGCCCTTCATCTCGCCTGCAAAGTCGAGACCTTCCATAGCCTCTCCGCCGCTGAGTGAGCCGTCGCCGATAACTGCGATAACATTGCCCTTTTCACCTTTAAGGTCACGGGCTTTTGCAAGACCGCTTGCCAGGCTTATAGAAGTGGAGGTGTGACCGATAGTAAAGAAGTCGTGCTCGCTCTCGGAAGGCTCGGTATATCCCGAAACATCGTCCAGATGGTCAGCGTAAAGGAAAGCGTCCTTTCTTCCTGTGAGCATCTTGTGGCAATAGCTCTGGTGAGACACATCGAACACCATTTTATCAACAGGTGAGTCGAAAACATAGTGCAGAGCAATTACAGCTTCCACCATGCCCAGATTGGGGCCGCAGTGACCGCCGTGCCTGCTGAGTTTGAAGAGAAGTGCATCTCTCATCTCGCCCGCAAGGGTGTTAAGCTCGTCAGCGGTAAAGGTTTTGATATCCGAAGGTTTGTTGATCTTTTCAAGCAGCATAAATTTTCCTCCTGTTTAAATTACATTGTTATAGTACAGCACGATATATCATGCCCTTGTATAATATTGTAATACTTAAAGCCGACTTTAAGTCAAGGGGTGCGGAAGAAAATTTACATTGCTATAATTATAACTTAAAAAGCATATATGTACAATAGCTTATTTGTTCCCGAAAGATGATATTTTGTGCATCAGCGCAGGAAATAGGCTTGTTAAGCTTAATTTTCCAAAAACTACTCAGCATATTCATATTGAAATAATATTTGCCGTGTAGAATAATCATAGGTATTTATCAAAAATTATTGCAACTTATGACAGATCCTTAGTATAGCAAATGAAATTATGCAGAAAGGCTGAAAAATGAAGCAGATCAAAAAAAGCGATCTTAACTTAATAATTGCTGTTATTGCGCTGCTTCTCACAGCCGCAGCCATTTCTGCTGCCATTGTTTATGTAAACAGAACCCCCGAGGTGTATCCTTCCGACCGTGAAGCGGTCTATGAGGCAAAGCAGACAAGGGCAAAGGAAAAGTGCTTTGCGGCATATGCTCCTGCTCAGGTCATAAACGACAAAAGCGAATATACCACGCCATACGGCACTTTTGAGCCTATCGAGAGCGTTATCGACATAAACGAGTACCTTGCCCTTAACCCCACAGTCCCCGCCCCCGAGCTTTGCAGGCTCTATATCACCGAAAGCGGCGATGATGAAACTGCGGCTGAGATAATGATGCAGATAAAAGCCATATCCGATTCCGTATGCGACGGCTGCACCGATGATTACAGCAAGGCATATGCCCTTGCGATGTGGACGGGGCAGAATATCGCATATGATCATGATGCGGCGCATAATTCCGCAGATCTGAGCATAATATCTCTTGAGGCCATACTGAACAACGGAATGAAAACCACCTGCGGCGGCTTTGCCAATTTTTATTCGGCGCTGTGCCACAGTCAGGGGATATATTGCCTTTACCTTAAAGGCGGCTCCTCCAGCGAGGGCTACAGCAGAGCGCAGCTGGCGGAAGCTCCCGCAAATCACACATGGAACGCTGTTGCGCTGGACGGTCAGTGGTATTATGTGGACTGCACATGGATATCCGACCTGAGTGTGGAAAACGGCATCGTAAGCGGCGGCGACAACATCAAGCCCTTTTATGCCCTTTTCGGCTTCGGAGAAATGAGCATAGAACACAGGATAGACCGCAGCGAACATATCTGCTACGGCGGCTGAGGAGCAAAGTCAAACAGGGCGCATATTTATATAGTATATGGTATTTTTTGCGTTGAAAAATTTTTTTCAAAAAGGTATTGACAAGTGAGCATTATTGTGCTATAATAATTAAGCACTCAGGTAAAGTGCTTAAAATATCGCGGAGTGGAGCAGCTCGGTAGCTCGTCGGGCTCATAACCCGAAGGTCGTAGGTTCAAATCCTGCCTCCGCAACCAACAACCGTTTCGACAATAGTTGAAACGGTTTTCTTTTTTTGCTTGCTTTGCCTGCGGAATAATTTTTTATTGCTTGAAAAAAATATATGTACGTGGTATAATTATCACGAAAAGAAATGAGTGTTCCATTCGGATCACAAAAGAACGCCCTCGGAGTTGCGACCTCCGAGGGCGTTCTTTTGTGCTGACTGCCTTTTTGTTTTACTTCTTATTTCCGTCCAGCCAATTGCCGATGCTGTCATACAAATAATTGCCGACAACACCTGCTTCAACGGAAATAAGAAACGAAATAGTAAAAGTGAATATGTCCACCGCTATCACCTCATCTCAGCGGTTAAGCGGATAGGAGTAAGGCAGCAAAATAATTATACCATTTTCGGCAAAATCCGTTAATGCTCCCTATTTCCATCATCTTCCAAATAATTTACATCATATATATTGACATAACAGCGTATCTGGGGTAAAATAAACTATATATTGCCCAAGTATAACGGGTCGGATTCTGCGGCTTTTATAGCATTGCCGCAGATCATAAATGAAGATCATTATTTGCCTAAGATATATTTCCAATAAGCAAAATTCTGTCGGATCTCTGCCGAAATTGTGCAAAGTGTAGTAAAAATCAAATCTGATGCAGTGGTGGATTGTGAGAATATCCAAACATAAAAATTCTCTGCAACAAAACGCACGCAGATCTGCACTATATATATGACAGGGCTCAGAAGAGCGAGCATATATATAAACTCGGTACGAGATCATATCAATCCGCTTTGCTGCAAAAGCGGGTGCGAGGTGATTCAATACAATGAGCTTGGACTTTACCGCCTCTGTAAGACGTGCACAGGCGGGAGATGCCGGAGCGTTTGCCGAACTTTATTCCCTTGTTTACAAGGATCTGTACCGGATCGCTCTGCTGAACCTGAACAATCAACACGATGCTTCCGATGTGGTTAGCGACACGGTGCTGGAAGCTTACACCTCCATATCAAAGCTGAGGGACGAAAAAGCATTCAAAGCCTGGATAATAAAGATCCTTACGGTAAAGATAAAAAACAAGCGCAAGGAATATAAAGAGATAAACAATTTCCGGGAAGATGTGGACGATCTCAGCGATGCCGAAGAGGCTGCTGTAAGTAAAGAAATAGATTTCGGCAGCATAGAGGTAATGGAAGGCTTTAAGCAGCTCAGCGAAGAGGAACGTATGGTGCTGTCACTCAGTGTTGTTTCAGGCTATAAAAGCGAAGAGATTGCCAGAATGTTCGGAACAAATGCAAACACCGTTCGTTCAAAGGTAGCAAGGGCGAAAGCCAGACTGAAACAGCTGCTGACTTAGATTTTTTGAAGAAAGGAGGCCGGAAGCATGAGCTTTGAAAAGGATCTCAGAAAAGCCGTTGAAAGCATTGATATTCCCGAGGAACTGCTGCCCGTGAATATTGAAGCAATGCTCAGGAACGCAGACCGCAGCGCACAGAAAAATACAAGCGCAGACATTGACCGTTCCGAAAAGATCACGGCAAAGAAAACGAACCGTACTATTATTATGCGTACTATCGCCGCAGCTGCTGCGTGCATAGCTCTGGCAGGCGGATTTGCCGCTGTTCGCCAGCAGACCGCAAAGCCTGTTGATATCGAAAGCGAGATCAACTACGAGGCTGTTCAGGTACAGTCTTATGATGAGCTGTACAGCATTTACACGGGAATTTACCTTAATTCGGAAGCCAACAGCGAAACTGCCGCTGCCGAGAATGGCGACGGTGTGGAAATTATCACCGATGACACTGCAATCACCGATGTGCCCGCTGCCACCGAAACAACTCCCGCTATTACGGAAGCGCCCGCTGAGGATACCTCACGCAAGAATATTGATGCCGTGTGCTCTGATTTTTCAGATGCCGATATCGTGAAGAGCGATGATAGCTCTATCTACTATATCTGCGGCGGAACTCTCTACGTTGTTTCAAAGGACAATATGGCGGTAAAACAGGAGATAACCACCGAAAATCCTCCCTTTGAGATGTATGTAAGAGGTAATTCTCTTGTGCTTGTAAGCGAAGAAAAAGCTTCCGGTGACAAGTCTGAGGACGGCAGAGACCATACAAATGTGGTCATAGATATATACACAATTTCCTCCGACTCGCTTACTCATATCAAAACATATAAGCAGAACGGCGAATACAACTCCGCAAGGATAGATGATAACGGCGTTCTGTACCTCGTAACGGGATACTCCAACTACAGAGGAGCGCCCCTTGACGAGAATGCTGACCTTGATAATTACGTTCCCGGCTACTATATCGATGGCGAAAAGCACTACGTTGCCGCCGAAGATATCACAGTTCCCCAGGGAGCGAACAATACCGATTACACTATCATTTCCTCCGTCAAGTGCAGCGAGCCTGTGAACATTTCCGTAAAGGCTGTTCTGGGCAGCAATGCAAATGCTTTCTGCTCCGATGATACCCTTTATGTGGCATTTTCGGGCACTAAGGACGGCAAGTCCTACACAGCTGTTACCTCCTTTGCAATTTCCGAAAGCGGTCTTTCCTACAAGGCTTCGGGAACTGTTGAGGGCGAGCTTATCAGCAGGTACAGCATGGCAGAGAGCGAGGGCGGTTTCAGGATCGCCTGCCGCAGCTTTGACGAAAACGGAATGGCAGTTACCGATATCTACACGCTTGACAGCTCACTTGCAGTGATCTCCAAGGCAGAGGGACTTCTTCCCGGTGTGATAATCGGCTCCGTCAAGTTTGACGGCAATTATGCAAGTCTTATTGAAAATAACCGCACAGATGCTTCTCTCGTGGTTGACCTTGACCAGAGTGCTCCTGTGGAAAATGCTGAGACAAAGTGCTTCATCGCACCCTATGTCAGCAAGCTTTCCGACGGACTTATGGCAGGTATAACCGCCTGTGAGGACGAAAACGGCGGATATAACGGTCTCAGGCTGGAGCTTTACAGCGCAGACAGCGGCGAGAAGATAAGCGAAACAGTGTTTGCCCGGTTCCCCAAGGTGCAGTCCCCTGCTCTAAGCGACAAGAAGGCAATGCTTATCGATACCGACAACAAAATAGTCGGTATCCCTGTTTCCAGCGTCAACGAGTTCGGCGTGAAGAACCAGTACTTCGTGTTCGGATACGATGAGAACGGCTTCACTCAGAAGGGCGTTTTCGAGTACAACGACATTGACGACAGCTACACTTTTGAAAGAGCTGTTGTTACTGACGGAGTGCTTTATATCATCGGCAGCGGACGAATGGTCTCTGTTGATCTTGATGATATGACCGTTGCGGATACATTTGTATTCTGATTAAAACAGCAAACGGACGGTGTAAAAGCCGTCCGTATTTTTTTGCCATTCAAAGGTTAAAATAAGGTTAGAAAAAAGGGAAAGTTATTGACATAAAAATCATAAAATGGTATAATTACCACATTCAGCACAGAAAATTACAGGGATCTTCATTTCGGAGGTTCCTGTTTACTTATATAATATAATAACATCTAAAACAAGGAGATATGTTATGAAATTCAACGGACTTACCGACAAGGAAGTCGAGGAATCCAGAAAGCTGAACGGCAGCAACCGCCTTTCGGAAGTGGAGACTGAGACCTTCTGGGACAAGCTCAAGGCAAATTTCGGCGACCCCATGATAAAAATTCTCTGTGTGGCACTTGGCATCAACGTCATTATTTTCATTCTCGGAAAAATGGGCGTGGTTGATGCTGAGGTGGAATGGTACGAGCCTATCGGCATTGCGACGGCGATAGTCATAGCAACGCTGGTATCCACATTCTCCGAGTACAGAAACGAGAACGCTTTCCAGAAGCTTCAGGAAGAGGCTTCAAAGATACTTTGCAAGGTTTACAGAAACGGCAGCGTGGAAGAGATACCCATTGACGATATCGTTGCGGGCGACCTTATCATGCTTCAGTCAGGCGACAAGATACCTGCTGACGGTATCCTTGCCGACGGCGATATCAAGGTAGATCAGTCCGTTATCAACGGCGAGGCTGCGGAAGCTAAGAAAATAACCCAGCCCGAGGATTACACCGAGCCTGAGGGCGAGGCGCTGGACTTCCTCAACGAATACAAGGTGTTCAGGGGAACTGTTGTATGTTCTGGCAACGCCGTAATGAAAGCCACCACCGTCGGCGATAAGACCGTTTACGGCAAGATCGCAGGCGAGCTTCAGCAGGAGGACGACAGAGAGTCGCCCCTTAAAGTAAAGCTGGGCGACCTGGCAAACGGCATTTCCAAATTCGGATATATCGGCGGCATTGCCATTGCCGTTGCACTCCTTATCCACAGAATAGTCCTTGCAGGCAGCTTCGGCGCATATTTTGCAACAGGTGCCGCAAGCATCATCACCGACCTGCTGGACGCACTTATTCTTGCGGTAATAATCATCGTAATGGCAGTTCCCGAGGGTCTGCCCCTTATGATAGCCATTGTTTCCGCTCTCAACATGGGCAAGATGCTCAAAGATAACGTGCTTGTCCGCAAGATAGCGGGAATTGAAACAGCAGGAAGCCTTAACATTCTTTTCAGCGACAAGACCGGTACTATTACAAAAGGTCAGCTGGAAGCTGTTGTGTTCGTTGACGGCAAGGGCAGAAGATACAAGACCTGCGCGGAAGTCCCCGACAAGCTGGGTCAGATGCTTACAGCCTGCATTACCGAAAATACCACAGCCATGATAAACGGCACAGGCAGCGACGCAAGGGTCATCGGCGGAAACGCCACCGAAAGAGCTGTGCTGGCATTTGCTGCGGGAGCACCCTCCTGCGGAATGACAAAGTATGCTTCTATCCCCTTTAACAGCGACAATAAATACTCCGCCGCAACTGTTGAGAGCGACGATTTCAAGGGCACTCTTATAAAGGGCGCACCTGAAAAGCTCCTTGCAAAATGCACATACTACCTTGCTCCCGACGGAAGCAGGATAGAGCTTGCAGGCAGCACTGCCGTGGAGGAGGCTATAAACGAGCTGGCTTCCCGTGCTATACGTGTGCTGGCGCTGGCAATATCCGATGACAGCATCGAGCCTGACAGCGACAGGCTCCCCGAGGGCAACTGGACTCTGGTGGGAATACTGGGCATAAGAGACGAGGTACGCCCCGAGTCCGTCACAGCTATCAAGGAAGTTCAGGGCGCAGGCGTTCAGGTCGTCATGATAACAGGCGACAGAAAGGATACTGCGGTGGCTATTGCCAAGGACGCAGGACTGCTTACCAATGAAAAGACAGACATTGTGCTTACCTCCGACGAACTGGCAAAGCTCACCGATGATGAGGTCAAGGACAAGCTGAAAAATATCCGTGTAATTGCAAGAGCACTGCCCTCTGATAAGTCAAGGCTTGTGCGCATAGCTCAGGAGCTTGACCTTGTTGCAGGTATGACAGGCGACGGCGTTAACGACTCCCCTGCACTTAAAAAGGCTGACGTTGGCTTTGCAATGGGCGGCGGCACCGAGGTCGCAAAGGAAGCCTCCGACATTGTTATCCTGGACGACAATTTCAACTCCATTGACAAGGCTATCCTTTACGGCAGAACTATCTTCAACTCAATAAGAAAGTTTATCATCTTCCAGCTGACCATCAACGTTGCAGCGGTGGTTATTTCCTTTATCTGTCCCCTGCTCGGTATGGAAAATCCCCTTTCGATCACTCAAATACTCTGGATAAACCTTGTAATGGATACATTGGCAGCTCTGGCATTCGGAGGCGAGCCTGCACTTCACCGTTATATGGCTGAAAAGCCCAAGTCCCGAAAGGAACCTATCGTAAACAAGTATATGTGGTCTGAGATAATCACAGGTGCGCTGTGGATATTCGCCCTGAGCCTTGTGATGCTCATAACCGGCATTGACCCCTCAAATGACACATTCAGAACAGACGGATTTATGGCAAACCTCTTCCGTGAATACACAGCGGGAGATGCTGAGGACAGCACAAATTATCTCCTCACAGGCTATTTCTGCTTCTTCATCTTTGCGGCGGTGTTCAACGCTTTCAACGCAAGAACGGAGAAAATGAACCTTATGGATAACATCGGCAGAAACAAGGGCTTCCTTAAAATTCTTGGCATCATCACCGTGGTGCAGGTGCTTATGACATACCTTGGCGGAGCGGTGCTGGATTGCTATGGGCTTAACCTTACCGAGTGGATAGTAGTGCTTGTGATGGCGGTTTCCATTATCCCCGTTGACCTTATCAGAAAGGCAATAGTCGGTGCGGTAAGAAAGTAATTTGTTTGACAGTGCAGTGCGCAGAATGAATTATCCCTAAAATAAATACCCCCTGCTTCAAAAGAGAAACAGGGGGTATTCTTATGCCTTAACAACAGGTATCCATATTTCGCTGTAGGTCTTGGCAGGGTCTTCCGTGGGAGCGGTGTACATTTCAATGTCGTAATTGTCGCCAAGCCTGTACTCGGTGCAGTTGGGGAGCCATTCGTTCCATATCCTTGTGTTCACGTCCCGGAGTGCCTTGTCTCGTATCCCTCGGGGACTTCCTGCCGGGGGTCATAGTTATCTGCAATGAGATAGTCGAAATGCTTCAAATCGCTGTCAAGGCAGATGCCGTACATACCGATGACAAAGCCTCTGTCCGACATATGCTCCTGCCAGAACTTCGGTATCTCACTGTAGGAGCCTTCCATACTGAGCCTGCGGCTGCGGATATACTCCCCCACCGTAAAGCCGCACAGCACGGAAAATATCCGCTGAAATTCGCCTTTGCTGCGATATCGGCGATGTCAAGCTCCTCGGTGAGGTTGTACTCAATGTACCTTATGGCATTCTGTATCCCTTCCCATATGTTCATGATGTCTCCTCCTTACCCTCTGATGATATTATACATCGTGAGGGATTGCTATGCCCGACTTTTTGTGCTTTTTGTGGCGGGGTATATGTAAATAATCTTATTCAAGCTCCCTCAGTGCCTTTATCCTGCGGAAAATCAGGCAAACAATAACACCCGATACAGCCATAAAGAAAAACAGCATTGCCGCACCCGAGCCTTTTCCACTGCCGAAAATGCCTTTGAGCAAGCCGCTTTGCGTATTTTCCATAAGCGGCTCAAAGACATTATCCACCAGAAAGCCGCCAAGGAAATAACCGACGGGAATGGTGAAAAACTGCAGAGTATTTCTGACAGAATAGACCCGTCCCTGCATTTGCTTAGGCACATTGCTCCTGAAAATAACGTCATAATTTGCGCTCATCAGCGGGATAATGCCCCAGCCGAGAAATGCACCGATACACCATATGACGGTGTTATCTCCGAAAGCAAGCAGGAAATTTTCCGTGCTCATGGAGATAAGCAGGCAGTTGCAGATAACATTGATCCTGCTCTTTGGCTTTGGAAATACGGTTGCCGCAACGCTTCCGATAAGTGTTGCTACGCCGACACAGCTGTTTACGATACCGTATGCCGTCTCGCCTGTTTTTGAAATAATAAGCGCAGGAAGTGCCGCACTGTACATTGATGCTATCAGGTTGATCGCCGATAAAAACAGGATAAGCCAGAGGATACCCTGATTTCCTTTCAAATAGGAAAGTCCGCTTTTTGCCGACTGCAAAATCGTTTCCTTGCTGTCGGAGTCCCGGGCGACCTGCGGTATTCTGATAAAAAACATCAGGACAAGAAATGCTGCGGCAAAGGTGGTAAGATCAAAGGCAATGACAGCTTCAATTCCTGCAAACGACATCACAGCAGCTGCCAGAACAGGCGTAAGAATGGACACAAGCGAGTTTGAAAATGAGCGCATACCGCTTGTTTTCTGATAATGCTTTTCGGGTGTGAGCAGCGTGACAGCCACGTCCGAAGCAGGCGATTGGATCGAATTCATCAAGCCGTTCAGGGCGTTGAGAATGTACAGATGCCATACGGCAAGGCTGCCCGTTTTCAGCAGTATAAGAATTATGACAGTGCAGACCGCAGCAAAGCTGTCGCAGATAAGCATGATCGCTTTCTTGTTCCATTTGTCGCTTACCGCACCTGCAAAAATGCTCATCAAAACATACGGCGCATATGAGCATACCGTCAGCAGCGAGGTGGTCAGCGCCGAACCGCTGTCGCTGTAAAGCCATATCACAAGCGCAAAGCTTGTCATAGAGCTTCCCAGCGCCGAAAACGACTGAGTGAGCCAGAGAATTATAAAATTTTTAAGTTCCTTTAAGGTTTTCATATTACCTTGCTCCTTTTTCTGATTTATTTCAGTCAGATGCAAGGCATGACGGTGGATCATTCCTCCATGCAATTCGTCATTCCTTGCATGGAGCTGTGTAAATACAAAGCATCATTGTTATCCCCCCTTTATATGGTTACATTTATTATACTATGCCTGTTCTGAGATTTCAATCAATAAGCTGCAAAAGACGATATTACAATTATCAGATACAGCATTGGGCAGGTATATTGCAGATGATAAGCTATTGAAATGATAACACCCAAACCGTAAAATGCAGCATATTGTTGTACAAATGTTGTACGCTGATAAAAAATAGCCGCCTGCGAATGCTCGCAAACGGCTATAATACGTGGTCTGCCCGACGGGGGTCGAA
>ULUL01027623.1_pt1 | contig 60677 bp, 58 predicted proteins | sample 1958481 | NCBI WGS metagenome assembly ULUL01 (sample SAMEA4835759, study PRJEB28245) | human gut metagenome | biome: gut microbiome; material: fecal sample | place: Denmark | collected 2008 | reverse complement strand
TAATTTGATTTTTCAAATTTTACACTTAAATTTGAAACAAGGTGTTCTGAATTTATTTCAATCGTGCAACCATCTGCTAAAATTTCTATTTTTGAATTTTTGAATTTTGCGTTTTTATCTATTAATATAGAATTTCTTTTGCCATTTATGACAATTTCAAGGCCTTCAAGCTTCTTTTCTTTTAAGGTCATTTTGTTTTTATTATCTATAATTTTAATAGAATTTGTGCATGTATTAGAAATTTTATAATTATATCTTTTTAATTTAAAATTTATGCCGAAAATCGTAATAACTTTTACACAGCCCACATTTTTAATTTTAAATATATTTTTTAAGATAACAGAGAAAAGATGTTTTATCAAAAAAGCAGGGGCAACTAAACTATTATTTGATTTTTTAACCAAACCGCCTTTTTTATTCAAAATATATGGAAAAATGCTTTTTTGAAAAAAATAATTAACAAAATTTTTGTCTTTACTTTTTACTAAATCATTCTTTTTTTTGATAAAAAAGCCCTTGTTGATACTTGCAAGCATCTGTTTGCCTTCTCTTGTAGGGTCCTTTTTAAAATCATTGAAATCAAAATATGTCTTTATTTCAAAACCATTTTTTATTATTAAATCTGAAAGACCCATTTCATATAATTTTATAATCTGTTTAAATCTTTCTTGGTGTTTAACAGAAGCTAAAAAATGAACAAAAAAGTCTTTTTCAAAAATATTTTTTGTTATAAGAAAAAAATAAGATTGAACATGTGGGCATTTTGTTTTCAGCTCAGGATAGCTTAAATATTTAAAGCCATAATTATTCATTGTAATTCCATAAAAATCAGGGTTATTTTCTTTTTCCCATTTTTCAATAAATAGTTTTAATGGTTTTAATGGCCCTAAGCAAGAATCATTTGCAAAAATAATTTCACTTGCATCACCCAAAAAACCGTTTTCTTTTAAATAGAAAAAACCCCTTTTGTATGAACCAAAATCATATTCATTGTGCTTTTCGCATTTATGATAAATGGTTAAACCTTCAAGTTTTTTTGCTTCAATCTCATCGATTGGATTATCCATTATAAAAACAACACCATTAGTTATTTTATTTAACTCTTTTAAATAAAATATGACATCGTCACCAATTTTATTTTCTTTATTGTAGCTTGCAAAAACGCAATATCTCTTTTTCATATCCATTCTCTTTTTTAGATAAAAATACTAGCACAAAAATAGCCAAAAATCTTTTAGCCGATATAATAGTTTTTATGGAAGACAAGGCAAAAAAAGCGGAAGAATTATTTTTATCGGGCTATAATTGCGCACAATCTGTTTTTTGCGCATTTTGTAAAGATTTTGGCATAGATTTTGAAGTTGGCCTAAAAATGACATCATCTATGGGCGGCGGCATGGGAAGACTTAGAGAAGTTTGCGGGGCGGTTAGTTCCATGTTTTTATTAGTGGGGCTGAAATGTGGCTATATTGAAAATAATAATGATGAAATAAAAGCCAAACACTACAAGCTTATTCAAGATTTAGCAGAAGAATTTAAAAATAAATTCGGTTCAATATTATGCCGCGACCTAATCGGCGAAGATAAAAACGGCTTTACCCCCGAAAAAAGAACGGGAGAATATTATAAAAAGCGCCCTTGCGTTGAATTTATTAAATACGCTGCAAATTTAACAGAAAAAATAATTAACGAAAAAGCCCCTAATTAGGAGCTTTTTGTTCATTTTTATTTGCAAATTTATCTTTAACACCTTTAGCAACAAATGCCATAAGCGCAAAGCTTGCAGCTGATGCCAAATATGAAGCATAACCGTATCTGTTAGACTTCGCAACTTTTTTATAATTATCAGGGCTTAATAATTCTTTTGCCCATTTGTTGCCATTTAGAGTTGCCTTTCCTTCTTCCAACAGCATTGGCGCCATTGAAAGAAAGGCCAAAGCAGGGGATGCCTTTCTTAAACCGTTATTAATTTGTTCTTTTGTTGTTAATTCTTCGCCTTCTTTTGGCTTAATATCTTTTGTAAGAGCAGGAAGAAGAGCAAAGGTGCTCGCAAGAAGCATGGAAGGAGTTCTTACTTTTTGCATTGCCTTCCAAAATTTTGAATTATTAAAATTATGAGCATGTCCAAGCTCATGGAACGTTGATAAAGAAAGCTTATTTCTGTTAACAACAACCGTGTTTGCTGCAAGATTAGCAGCCGGCATGGGCTTATTTGTAAAAAATGCATTTTTGCCGTTTGCAGTTGCAAATAAAGGGTTTACTATTTCTAACACCTTATCGGGCAAACCTGTTGCGTTAATTCCAGCATTTTGAAAATTATTAATTTTAACACCCTTTTTTCCAAGGTTTGTTAATTTATCCAGAACATCGTCTGCAGCTTTGTTTACAATTTCTACCGTGTCTTTATCTAAATTTCTTGAAATTTTTGACATTTTATTTGCAGCTAAAAGCTGAGCCGGCAATGCCCCCAAAGGCACAGCGCTTGCAGCAGTATATGCTGCAAGAGTGCTTTTTATATCGTTGCTTTTTTCAGAGGTTTTAACAACATTTTTACTAATTCCAACCACAATTTTCCTTCTTTTCTATATATTACAATTATTTAAACAAAATTTTTATTATTTTTTTGTTTAAAAAATGCGCATTGTTAATATTTGTAAAGCATCTAGCGAATATCCCGAAAAGAAGCTTTCGATTTTGTTTGTGCACTTTGAATTAATTTTCTTATTCCTTTTGGCCCAAGCGCAAGTTTTCTTCCTTTTTCAAACGGTTTAAATTTACATTTTTCTGTATAAAATTCATACGCTCCATCTGTGTAACAATCTATAATAAGGCGTTTTTCATCTTCTATGCCATATTTTCCGATTAATGCCAACATGTTGCGTCCCGCATGTTTGTAACGGCAAAAATCGGTTTCAATAAAATCGATATGAACACCCTTGCCATCTGCTTTTGTTTGCGCCAAACCGATTATTTCGGAATTCTTTGAAGCCAGTCCAAAAAATCTTTCCTTGTTTGGTTTTTCCCTGTTTTGTATTTGTTCGGTTTTAATCGCCATATATCTTGAAATAGAATCTTTAAAAGAATGCATTCTTCTTGCAGTTTTAACTTCAATAGAATCTTCAATATCTTTGCAATCGTATTCAAAAAATGTCACAGGCGTTTGTTCGCCTGAAATTCTGTCTTTAATTTGGCATTTTGCTATTGGTATTCTACCTGTAAAATTAATATTCATAAAAAATTCCTTATGATTTTTTAAAACTCAAGGAATAAATTATTTGCCCAAAATATTTTATATGCAAATTTATTTATTTACGGTTTTTTAAAGCTTCTGTTATGGACAATATTAGTTTTAGGGCAAATTTAATAGTTGATGATTCTTTGTATAAGAAAATGCCAAAAGGCACACCAAATGGTTATACAGATAATTTAGTTGAAGATTATAAAAAATTTATAGACCACAAGGTTATAAAAGAAGTAACCGAAGGAGACACCATAGAAATTTACAAAGCACCGTACACAAAAGGCTTTGCAATCGGAATGCGCTTTTTAAGCGACAAGTTGGATGAACCCTTAGAAACGGGCATTTATACAAACAAAAAAATTCCGGATGTAAAATCTTCAAGCCTTGTTTTTCAAACTCTGTTATTTTTAAAAATTAAATCAAAAATAAAGGATAATCCTTTTGAATCTCACATAAAAAGTTTTAAAAGAGCCATAACAGCATTAAGGGAAAGCGAACAAAATAATTTTTAATTTAGGAAGGGTAAAAATTGGAAGTATCATTTAATGGAGCAATAAAAATTAATTCAGACACAAGCAGGCGTTTTAGATATTGCGATAGTGTTGATTGCTATACGAAAGCTGTTATTAATACGGTTAAAGGCCAAAATAAAAACCATGGGCCATATAATGACGGGCAAACAGAAAAAATTAGCACATTTTTGCACTCAAATATGACCGATTATGATGAGGCAAGTAAATTTTGCCTTGCTAAAGTTAATGAGGATGTTTATCTTTTTACAGGGCAAGATGCCATTAGAGCTTCTCAAATTATATCTGATAAGACAAATGCTGCCACCAAACTTCGCCACACTACAAGCAGAAGCCTAAGAATATATAAAGACAAAGCCAAACAAATTGAAAACGAATATGCAGACAGGCTAAAAAACTTGGTTAGAAGAATAAAAAGAAATTCAGGCTATTTAAGAACTTTTGACATCACAACAGATGAAAAAGGGTTGGCTACAAAAATAAGCTGTACAGATACAATTGAAGAAACCGGACAAACAATAAACAGAGGAAGCGTTGTTTTATAAATTATCAGCAAACAAGGCTTGAATTAAGATTATATAGATTTTTTCAAGAAGGGCAAAAGTGGAACTTTTGCACCCGTGAGGGGCGCTCAATGCGCCATTTAGGCATTAAAAAATAGCAAGGGATGCCAGACTCTTAGGTGAAAAGCTTGCTTTGAACCTTAGAGGTCGGTATATCGAAAAACGCAAGAAAATCGGGAGTGAAACGACCTGATTTTCAAGTTTTGAGATTGAGATGTAATCTCGTTTTTTGAAATGCGCCATTTAGGCATTAAAAAATAGCAAGGGAGAGATTCGAACTCTCGACCTCACGGGTATGAGCCGTGCGCTCTCACCAACTGAGCTACCTTGCCATTTAAAGTTTTATATTATTCAATTGTCAATTGGCTCAGTTGGCTCTGCGCACGGGGCGCTCTCACGATACTTTGTTTTGTTCGCAAGCTCACAAAAGGAGCTACCTTGCCATTTAAAAAAATATTAAACTGTCAAATTGTCCTTCATGAACAAAATCATTATTTCAAAAACATAAAATTTTATCAAGCTAAAAGTTATAAAACTCCTTTAGTTGATGGAACATCATTTTCTTTATCAGGGTCAATTTCAATTGCAGCCTTCAATGCCCTTGCAAAGGCTTTAAAAGAACATTCTATAATATGGTGAGTGTCAAAGCCGTCTAATTTTTTAATATGAAGGGTTATAAGCGCATTTTGTGCAAAAGAATTATAAAAATGCGGCAATAAAACAGTTTCAAAATCAGAAGTTTTTTCATCTTCTAAATTAATATCAACTTTTGAATATGGCCTGCCTGAAATATCAATGGCGCACAAAATTAAAGCTTCATCCATAGGTAAAATTATACTTGAATATCTTTTTATTCCTTTTTTATCTTCTAAAGATTCAATAAAAGCTTTTCCTAATGTAATTGCAATGTCTTCAATTATATGGTGTGAATCGCCATCCAATGATTTTGCATTTAATTCAAGGTCAAAATTTCCATGGTATGTAAATTGTTCAAGCATATGGTTTAAAAATTTAAAACCCGTTGAAATATTATATTTCCCGCATCCTTTGGGGTTAAATTTCAGTGAAATTTCCGTTTCTTTTGTGTTTCTTGTTTTTTCAACTATTTGCATAAAACATCCTTTGCTAAAAATTTTTCAATAATTTCATCAGGGTTTTGAAAAACACCATCTGCGCCAAATTCAATTAATTTTTCTTTTGTTTCATTAATGCTTTTTGCATTTGGCGGAATTATACCAAAGGTTTTAACATTTGCCCTTTTGCCTGCTTCAATGTCATCAACCGTATCTCCAAAATAGAAAATATCAGAATAAAGGCAATGTTTTTTAATTATCTCTAACCCTTTTGGGCTTGGTTTTGGGTCATTTGGAACATCTTCATTACAAATAAAAAATGAAAAATATTTTTTAATATCGTAATTTTTAAGTGAATGAAAAGCTTCTTCTCTTGGGCGCCCTGTGAAAATGGCACAGTCATAATCGGCTTTTATTTTTTCAAAGAAATTTTTATCAAAAACAATTTCTTCATTATCAATTAAGCCTTTTTGGCCAATATTTTCAGGGTTAAAGAAAAGGTTTTGAAAAACTTCCGTTATTTTTTCATATTCAACATTAACGCCGTTTTTTATAAGAAGATATTCTGTTACCTTCCAATCGTTTGACATGCCGCCCATATTTTTAACGGCTTGAATTTCTTCATCACTTATGGGTTTTTTTGCAAAATGTTCAAATGTTTTTTTAATTGCTGCCCTGTAAGAATTTTGAACATCAAATAAAACGCCATCCATATCAAAAACAAGCAAGGGTTTTATTTTTAAAACTTTTAAAAATGTATCGATATCTTCTTCTCTTGGGGCAGTAATTCTAAAATATCCGTTTAATTCGCCACTTTTAAAATATTTAACTTTAATATTGTTATTTAAAAGTTTTTGATAGATAAAATCTCTTTTTTCACCAAAATCAACCAAAATAAAGTTTGCTTCAGTGTTTATTGCATTAAAACCAAGGGCTTTAATTTCACCATAAAGCCTATCTCTTGAATTTTTAATTTTTTGGATTGTTTTATTAAAATATTCAAGGTCAGATAATGCGGCTAAACCCGCAATTGTAGCAGCAGCATTTACATTGTATGGCGATGTAACTTTTTTAATTTGTTCAATAATATTTTCATTTGAATAAATATAACCAAGCCTAAACCCTGCAAGCGCAAAATCTTTTGAAAAAGATTTTAAAATAACAAGATTATCAAATTCTTTTACCAAAGAATAATATTCCATCTTATCAATTTTTGAAAAATTGATATAGGTGCAATCTAAAATAACCAATTTATCTTGAAAATTTTCAAGTAATTTTTTAACCGTTTCACTTGGAACAATTTCCCCTGTCGGGTTATTTGGGCTTGTTATATAAATAATTTTTGTTTCTTTATTAATATTTTGAATGTAATCATCATATGTAAAATTCCATTTTATTTTATATGGAATTTCACGGAATTGTGCGCCAATTGCATTTGTATATAAAATTGGCATTGAAAAAGTTGGCGAAAATGATAAAATTTCATCACCCTCTTCTAAATATGTATTTAAAACGGCATTAATTGCTTCATCGCACCCGTTTGTTAAAATAAAATTTTCTTTTTTTGCGCCTATTTGTGCTGCAAGTTTATTAATTAATTCACCATAAGCAGGGTAAAATTTAATTTTATCAACTTCAAAATTTCTTATTGCACAAATAACTGCATCAGATGGCCCGTATGGGTTTTCGTTTGAATCAAGTTTAAGGTCAAACTTGGTGTAAAATTCGTCTATTGAATATGGTTCAATGTTTGCTAATGTTTTTTTCGGTTTAATCATAACAAAATAATATCATAATAACCTTATTTTGAAAGCTTATTTAAAATTTCATCAAAACTTTCAATTGGTTTTAGCTTATACCCGCATTCAGGGGCTAAAATTCCCCCCATTTTAAAAATTTCTTCCATCGGGTAGTTTCTGCAAATTGGCGGCCTTAGAAAATGAATTTTACATTTTCTTGTAATTGGGTCTAAATGTTTGCATTTGAATAGAAGCCCAAGTTCATCACTTCCGATTAATTCTAAACCTCTATAAAAAGAATGGAAAAATTTTAAACGGTTAAATTCTTCTTCGCTTTTAATAAAGCCTTTTTTGCCGTGGTTAACGTAAATGTTTTCGCAGCACTTGCCGCACCCTTTGCAAGAACCAAGCCTATAATATTTTTTCTTTAAAATTTTAAGGTAGAAAAATTTTTTAATTGAATTGTAAACTTTTTGAAACAAAAAATGTGCCTTTATATAAAATCTTCATAATCATCGCCATAAATATCTGCTAAAAGTTCTTTTGATTCAAGAAGTTTTTTTGCGGCAAATTCTTTATCTTGGTTAATTTTTTCTTCAATTTCAATGGCAGCCAAGATGTCTTCTTCTGTTACTCTGTCAATTTCATAAAGCGCCATTTTTGTAAATTTTTTAACATCTTCAAGCCTGTTATATTCTTTAATGGCGTCTTCTAAAACTTTTATTTGTTCATAAGTAACAGAATGGTTTGTTTCTTTTTTAATGTCGGGGAAGGTCATAAAGCTGCTTGTCTTATAATCTGACAAGGGCGCTTTTTTATCTTTTTTCTTTAAAAACGAAGTAAGATATTTATGCATAAAAACATTCTACCATTTTTATGGTATATTTTCAAAAGAAAATAATTTTATTTAGGAGTAAATTATGTCTAATAGAGTTTTACTTTGTATTTTAGATGGTTGGGGAATTTCAAACGATACAAAATATAACGCCGTTTATAGCGCAAACACCCCAAACTACGATAATTTTATGAAAAATATGTCACATACGACAATCCATGCCGATGGCTTAAATGTTGGGCTTCCTGAAGGGCAAATGGGAAATTCGGAAGTCGGCCACTTGAATATTGGCGCAGGAAGAATTGTTTATCAGGAATTAACAAGAATAAATAAAGCAATAGCCGAAGGTGATTTCTTTAAAAATGAAGAATTTTTAAACGCAATTAACCACGTTAAGAAAAATAATTCTTCTCTTCATATCTATGGCCTTGTTTCATCAGGCGGCGTGCATTCAGCTATGAACCACTTGGAAGCTTTAATTAAAATGGCTGCAGATAACGGATTAAAAAATGTTTATGTACACGCCTTTTTAGATGGCAGAGATACTCCCCCGGAATCTGCCGAAACATTTTTAGCTGAAATTGAAGAAACTCTTAAAAAATATAATCTTCCAAAAATTGCAAGCATAATTGGCAGATATTGGGCAATGGACAGAGATAAAAGATGGGAAAGAATTGAAAAAGCTTATAATTGCTTAGTTTTGGGCGAAGGCAACAAGGCAAACAGTTCAAAAGAAGCCATTTTAAATTCTTATAAAAACGGCAAAACCGATGAATTTGTTGAACCTGTTAATATTGGCGGCAAAAGAATTTCCGATAATGATGCGGTTATCTTCTTTAATTACCGCCCCGATAGAGCAAGAGAAATTACAAGGGCAATTGCATTTAAAGATTTTGACGGCTTTAACCGCAAAAAAGTTTTGAATAATTTATATTACGTTTGCATGACCCAATATGATGAAACATTCGGGCTTCCTGTTGCGTTTAAACCTCAAAAATTAGTTAACATTTTAGGCGAAGTTTTAGATGCAAACAATATTAAACAATTTAGAACCGCAGAAACAGAAAAATATGCTCATATTACATTTTTCTTTAATGGCGGCGTTGAAGAACCAAACAAGCTTGAAACAAGAAAATTGGTGGCATCTCCAAAGGTTGCAACCTATGACCTTAAGCCTGAAATGAGTGCTTATGAAGTTTGCGACAATGTGCTTGAAGCTCTTGATAATAAAGATTACGGTTTTATTTTAGTAAACTTTGCAAACCCTGATATGGTTGGCCACACAGGCGTTATGGAAGCAGCTGTTAAGGCTTGCTCTGCAGTTGATGAATGTGTTGGTAAAATTGCCGAAAAAGCGCTTAAAAATGGCGTTAAAATGATTATAACAGCAGACCATGGTAACGCAGAGTGGATGTTTAACGAACAAACAAATGCGCCGCAAACAGCGCACACAACAAATATAGTTCCTTTTATTATTGTTGACAGTGAAAAATACAACCTAAAAGAAACAGGAGCATTATGTGACATAGCACCAACCATTTTAGATTTAATGGGAATTAAACAACCGTCTGAAATGACAGGGCATTCAATGATTAAACATTAATTTTATTCTCAAACGGTTGAAACTTTTTAAAACAGCCCCTTTTGCAGTAAAATTTCGGGGCTGTTTTTTAATAAGTTTACAAAAATTGCCTCATAATAAAAAACTATATAGAATTATGAAATAAATATTTGCATTAACAATGGAAAGGATATTTTATGAAGATTGCGGCCGTTCAAAGACCATTTTTTAGTCATCCTAAAAGTTATGCGCCCACAAACAAAAAAAGTTCAATGTCCGTGCCAAAGTTTCAAGGCGCGGATATTTTTTGTTTTAAAGGCAATCAAAAACAAAATTCAAGCATTATTCCATCTTCAAACCCGACAGATTTAGAAGCCAATATTGAAGAAAAAACAGGAATTATTCCGACAGAAACAACCGTTAAAAAATTTAAAAACGGTGAAACTTATGTAAACATTGCAGGCGACATCAGAGGAAAAGATGTTTATTTAATGCCTGCAACCGGAAACAATGTAAACGATAATTTAATGGAAACATATTTAAAAGCAGACGCTGCCAAAAGAGCGGGGGCTGATAGAGTGATTGCAATAATGCCCAATTTTGATTACGCACGCCAAGAAAAAAGAACGGAAAAAGGCGAGCCCGTTGCAGCAAGATTAAATATGGACTTATTAAAAACCGCAGGCGTAGATGAAATAATAACAACAGAATTGCACACTCCGGCGCTTGAAGGGTTTGCTTCAAATGATATGAGGGTGGTTCACCTTGAATCAACACAATTAATGGCAGATTACATTAAATCAAAAGAAATTCCCGATTTGGTTGTTGTAAGCCCCGATTTAGGCGGCGCAAAAAGGGCGGATAAATTGGCAAAAGCCCTTGAATGTGAAAAAGCCGTTGTGTACAAAAGCAGAAAAGCTCACAATCAAGCAACAGCGGAAGAATTGATAGGCGATGTTGAAGGCAAAAACTGTGTTTTAATTGATGATATTATTGATACGGCAGGCACAATTGCGGAAGCTTCAAAGCTGTTGAAGAAAAAAGGCGCTAAAGATATTTATGTATGCGCCGCCCACGGGCTTTTTAACGGCGATGCCATGAAAAAATTAAGCGATGCACCGATTAAGGAAGTTGTTGTAACAAACAGCGTTCCAATAAAAGCGGCTTCAACAGATAAAATAAAACAGGTTGACCTTTCTTTGGCAATAGTTGGTGCAATGAAAGAAATTTCGCCTGATTTGGCAGATAATAATTAGTTAAAGCTATGGGGCAGCGGTTAAATTTATGCCCCTTTAATTTTTATTATACAAATTGCAAATTAGTTTATAATTGCAAAACTTGCAATTATCTTTATTTTTTACAGGTTCAAAGTTAAGATTTTTTATATTTTTTACCGCATTTCTTATAATTTCTTTTATTTCTTCATTTTTTGTTATGTCATCTGTTGGTTTTGATGTAGCAAAATTTTCTTCAACAAAAACCAAAGCAGTTTCAGCAACTTTTGAATTTGGGTTTAATTCTTCATATAAAAATTTATAAAACCTTAATTGGTTATAATATTTTGTGCCTTCTTTTGCCTTTTTATAGCTTCCTGTTTTAAAATCTGTAATATAAATATTTCCTTCATTATCTTTTGAAATTCTATCTGCAAAGCCCTTTAAAATAGTTCCTTCAAAATCAAGTTCCATTTTATATTCTGTTTTTAAAATATTTTTTGGGTTTGCTTCAATTAATTTTAAGAAATTATCATTAATGGCTTTAATTCCCCTTTTTTCATATTCTTCTCTTTTTTCGGGGGTTGTAAATTCCATATTGTTAATTTTTTCTTTGAATTTATTAATCATATCACAGGCTTCGCCCCAAAAGCCGTTTTTAATAGCGTTTTTTGTCATAAAATCTATTGCAAAGTGCATTGAAGAACCGTAAGATAAAATATCTTTATCTTCAACATAAACAGGAACTTTTAAAATGTTTGAATAGAAATATGACAAGGGGCAAGCCAAATATTCATTTAAACTTGATTGGCTTAAAACAATTTCGTTAACTCTGTCTTGAATTTCTTTTTTATATGAATTTTCGCTGAATTCTACCGTTAAATTTTTAATTGTTTCATTAATTTTAGAATCCATATCAATTTCATAAAATTTTTGTTCAACATAGATATTGGCATTCGGGAATATATTTGCAATATATTTTGAAGCAGCTTGGGTGTTTCCATTTGTTGCGTTTGAATAGCTTAAATAAAGCCCGAATTTTGCCCTTGTAATTCCAACAAATAAAAGCCTTAAGTTTTCTGCATCGTTATTTTCATCTTTATCTTGAGAAAACAAAGATTTCTTAACGGGAATTTGCAGCTTGTCATTTCCTGCTGTTGCGCCTTCAAAATTTTTGGTTGTTAAGTTTGGAATAAAAACATATTCAAATTCTCTTCCTTTAGAACCATGGAAAGTTACAAGCTGAATTGCTTCTTTTTTGTATTCATCTTTTTTAAGTTTAATTTGAATGCCTTGTTTTATGTATGTATCAAGATGAGCCATAAATTCATTCAAGCTTGCATTTGAATGAAGAATTAAAAAAGATTTTGCTTCATCAATTAATCTTTGAATTGCTTGTATATTTTCAAATTTTGTTTCGTCTTCAAGGTTTGAAAAATATTTTAAAATGCCTGTTTTAGCTAAAACTTCATATAAAAAAGGCATTAAAGGCAGATAAGATTTTCTTAATTTTAATTCATTATATATTTTAAGAAATTCTTGAACATTAACCGAATTTTTAAATTCTTCATTATTTTCATCTTGCAAAATTTCATGCCAGTTTTTGTTCGTTGTTCTTTGCTTATATAAAATTTTAGCAATAATTTCATCGCTAAATTTAAAAGGTTCATTTGTTAAAAGCGCAAAAAGCTTGTCTTGTTCTATATAAATATTTTCTAAAATTTTTAAGTATGAATAAAAAATTATAAAAGAAGGAATTAAAAGCGCATTTTTTGCCCTTGATAAAACAAATGGAATATTTTTTTGTTTTAACAATCTTCCATATTCTTCAAGTTTGTCATTTTTCTTGCAAATTATTGAAATTTCACTTAATTTTTCGCCTTTTTTAATTAATTTTTCAATTTCTTCAATAATAAAATTGTCTTCTTGAACAGTTTCTTGAAAAACGTTTAATTTAATTTTTTGTTCTTTTTTAATAACTTCATCATTTTTAGCAATTAATTTTTTATCAATAGGTTCATTATTGTGGCTTTTTAGCCTAAATTTATCTTCGCTTATTAAAAGGTCTGAAAAATCAAGAATTGTTTGGGTTGAACGCCTGTTTTCATTTAATGAAATAACGCTTGTATTTGGAAATTTTTTCAAAAAATCGGCTAAATTGCTGCTTCTTGCCCCTTGGAAGGAATAAATTATCTGATCATCATCTCCTACAACAAAAATATTTTCTTTTTTTGTTCCTCTTAAAATGTTGAATAAAAGTTCATTTTGAATTTTGCTTGTGTCTTGATATTCATCCACTAAAATGTATTCAACGCCTTTTAGCGCTCTAAATAAAAAGTCATCATCCGTTTCAAATTTTTCTACAACAAGATTAACCATATCGGCAAAATCTATTAAGTTATTTTCACTTAATTTTCTTTTATAAATTTCAAAAATTGAATAAAGTTCAGTTGCTTTGCCGATTTTCTTTTCCAAGGTTTCAATATCATTTAATATTTTTTTTGTAACCTTGTTTTTTTCTTCTCTTTCTTTTTTTTCTAAATATAAATTTCTTAGTTTTTCGCCCCAATTATCATCATATTTTAAATTTTCAAAATATTCTTCTTTTGTGGTTCTTTCCCTTTTTAAAACCTCAATTGAATCCAAAATATTTCCAATGTAAAAATATTTATTGCCCCATTTATCTTTTAGAAAATTAATTCCTTCTTTTTGGTCAAATTCATCAATACATTCTTTTAAAATTGCCTGTTTTGTAACATCATCTGCCATTTGAATGTTATCTGAAAATTCAAAAACTTCAGGGAACCTTTTAATAATATCAATACAAAAGCTATGGTATGTTGAAACATTAACCCCGCTTGCTTCAGGGCCGATTTTATTTATAAACCTTGTTTGCATTTCAGATGTTGCAGCGTCTGAAAAGGTTAAGCATAAAATAGCTTCGGGCTTAATTCCAAGCTCAAGCATTTTTTCAACCCTTTTTGTAAGAGTATACGTTTTGCCTGTGCCGGGGCCCGCTAAAAGCATAACAGCGCCATCGATTTTATCGATGGCAAGCTGCTGTTTATAATTTGGTTTAAAATTTTCTTTTGTTTGCTGCACTAGATGTTCACTTTTTCCATTATTTCATCAGGGATGTCAAAATTTGAATAAACATTTTGAACATCGTCATGTTCTTCCAATTTTTCCATTAAAAGAAGAACTTTTCTTGCAGTTTCAGGGTCTGAAATTTCTGTTGAATTAGATGGAATTCTTGTATTTTCGGCAGTTTTTGCTTTATAGCCCAGTTTTTCTAAACCTTCCGTTGTTGATTGAAGATTTTCTTTTGTTGTAACAACTTTAATTTCATCTTCTTCTTCATAAACATCTTTCGGTTCAAATTCAAGGCTTGCTTCTAAAATTTCATCAAGTTCAATAACTTTTGGCTTTTCTTTTTTATTTTCAGGTTCAATTACTTTATCAAAAGTAATAACGCCGACAGGTTCAAATATCCAGCCAACGCACCCATCTGCCCCAAGGTTGCCGCCAAATTTTGTGAAATAGCTTCTAATATCGCCTGCGGTTCTGTTTCTGTTATCTGTTGCAGCTTCAATAAAAATAGCTGCACCGCCTGCAGAATAACCTTCATAAGTTAATTCTTCATAATTATCGCCGCCAGAACCCCCTGCGCCTTTTTCAATTGCACGTTTAATGTTATCATTTGGTAAACCACCTGCTTTTGCTTTATCAATTGCGGTTCTTAACCTAAAGTTGCCCTGAGGGTCTCCCCCGCCCATTTTGGCTGCAATAATAATTTCTCTTGAAAATTTTGCAAAGTTTGCACCACGAAGTGCGTCTGTTTTTGCTTTTTTATGTTTAATATTTGCCCATTTGGAATGTCCTGACATATAATTCTTTCCTTTTTAACTTTTGATACTATAATTAAATCATGGAAAAAAACAACGAGCAAGAAAAAAAACAGGCTAAAGTTCAAGAAAATGAACAAAAACAGCCTTTTATAGATAAAATTGAATTTGTAAGAGAATTAATTGCAGACTGCAGGTTTGATGATGCTTTTGAAATTTTGGGCAGAATGGAAGAAGAAGAACCCGATAATTTCGAAGTAAATTATGAGCTTGCAAGGCTTCAATATGAAATGGGCGATTACTACAGCGCAATTGCAAACTATGAAGTGGTTTTAGAACACCACCAAAGCCCGATTATTTTTTACAACTTGGGTTGTGCTTATGAAGCAAACGATGAACCTGATAAGGCGGTTTCAGCACACCTAAAAGCAATTACAATGAATGAAAATTTTCCCTATTCTTATAAAAGGCTTGGAACTTTGTTCTTGGCAAGAGGGGATAAGGCTTCAGCTAAAGAATATTTTGAGGATTATATCAAGTTGGATATTGCAGATGATGAAAAAGAAAGTGTAAAACTTATATTAAACAGAATATAAGGAACATTTTCTATGAATATTGAAATCTACACGCTTGATTATTGCCCTTTTTGTAAAAAAGCCAAAGCTTTTTTTGATGAAAGAAACATCCCATACATTGAATATAAGCTTGATGGAGATGAAGAAGAAGAATTTAGAAAACTTCAAAAAAAGTTTGATATAAAAGGTGAAGTTACCGTTCCTCAAATTATAATAAACGGTAAAAGAATAGGCGGTTATTCAGATTTAATGGCACTTTATGAAGGCGGCAAATTAAATTTTTAAATTTTGTAAACTTTTTAATTAAAAGATTTAAGTTTTCATTCTAAAATCCGTAACTAATTGTATAGATGAGATTTAAGGATGAACTATGCTAAGAAAAGCAACAATGCCGTCTTCAAATAATTCAAAAGACATAATAATGATTATTCAAGGTGCTAAAAAACGCCGCATTATGGCTCATAGTGCAGTAAAAGCAGTTAATACAGAGCTTGGAATAAGGCCGAATTTAGCAACCGTAAAATAATATACCCTTAAAAAGCGCACACCCCAAACGCTTACAAAAACGAAAGAGAAAACTCAATCATACAAAAATGGATTCCCTGAACTTAAAACGTTTGGGGAATTTGTTTTATGGAAGAATAAAATCGGGGTTTGTTTTTTGATTTGGGTGAATAACTTTATCTACAATATTTTTTTCAATAAATTCAATCAATTTTTCTTTTTTTGTTTTTGGTTTGGCTTCAACATCGGGTGTGTTAATTATAACCAAAACTTCACTCTCTCCCGCCATTTTGAGGTTGTTTCTTGCAATAGATTCAACCCTGTTTGTAGAATTAAAATTATCAAGCTCGTTTTTTAACCTTTTATTTTTTTGAAGAGCAGCCTCTTTTAATTCTCTTGCTTTAATAATTTTACCCCTGTAAAAAACAATTTTAGACGTATTTAAAATTGCACTGTATGCAATTTGAAACACACACAAAAGAAGAACAATCGTCATAAAAGAAAGATAAACCTTATTTTTTCTCATCTTGTTTTTTTGAATTGTTCTTGTCTTTTGTCTTAAATTATCGCCTGTAATTGTATCTTGATTTTCAAGTGTCATAGGTTAATTCTACTCTTTTTTAATAATTTGTACAAATTAATTTCTAATTAATTCTTCGATTTTTTCTAAGCTTTCTTTAAGAGAAACGTTTAATTCCGCATCTTTTTTCAACTTTTCGTATGAATATAAAATTGTTGTATGGTTTTTATTGAAACTTTGAGCAATAGCAGGAAAACTTAAATCTAAAATTTCCCTTGCAAGATAAATTGCGGCTTGCCTTGCAGATTTTATTTCACCCGTTCTTTGGCTGCCTTTAATAAGGTCTGATGTTGTGCCAAAATATTCGGCACATTTATTAATAATTTCATCAACAGTTATTTTCTTTTGGTTTTCCTTAAAGCCTAAAATATTTTTTGCATTTTCAACCGTTAATTCCATTCCCTGAATTGAAGCATAAGCACTAACTTTATTATATGCACCTTCCAATTCTCTTATATTTTTTGCGTAATTTTTGGCTAAAAATTCCGCAACATCATCGGTTATTTCATAATTTGCCCTTTTTGCATGCTTTTTGATGATTTCAATTCTTGTGTCTAATGAAGGCTGTTTAATTTCAACCGATAAGCCCCATTCATATCTGCTTTTTAATCTGTCAGGGGTTTTTTCAAAGGTTTCAATCGGCCTGTCAGATGCAAAAACAATTTGTTTGCCCGCATGGAAAAGCGCATCAAACGTGTTAAAAATTTCTTCTTCGGTTCTTTTTTTGCCTTCCGCAAATTGAATGTCATCTAAAAGTAAAACATCAACATTTCTGTATTGTTCCCTAAATTTTCTCATTTCATTATAAGAATCGTTTCCGTTTCTGCAAGAATCTACCAATTGGTTTGTAAATTCTTCTGTTTTAGCATATTTTACTTTTAATTTGGGGAAATTTTTTAAAATATTATGGCCTATTGCCTGCATTAAATGCGTTTTGCCAAGCCCAACGGAACCTGTTATAAAAAGAGGGTTAAATTTTTGCCCCGGGGCTTCTGAAACCATTTTAGCGGCGTCATAGGCAACTTTTGAATTATCGCCCTTAACAAAATTTTCAAAAGTATATTTTAAATTCAAAGCACAAAAAGAATGCATTTGCTTTAAGTTGTCTATTTGCTCCTGCATAAGGGCAATTTCTTCATTTGGCTTAAATTTCTTTTTCGGTGCTTTTTTAACATCAGTCGGCACAAAAACAATTTCAACGGGAATTTCTTTTTCCATTGCATTATTGACTGCCTCTTGAATTTCGGGCAAATATTTTTGGTTCAAGTGGCTAACCCCAAAAGCCTGATCGGATTTAATAACAAAAACACCTTTTTTATATTGTTCCTCATTTGGCATAACGGGTTTTAGGGGCGTTATCCAAGGCTCAAATGTTGATGGCGGCAAGCTTGTTTTAAGAGTTTCAAGCGCATTATTCCAAACTGTTTTATAATCTTTTTCTAAACTCTCATCAGTCATGACAAAAAAAGCTCTTCCATCCTTTCTTCTTAACAATTTTACTATAAAAAGTTATTGTAGTAATATAAGATTAAATTTTGTTAAACCTACAGCTTGGGGAATTAACTTTAAGAGAACATTTTATGCGATTAATTAATCACTCATATCTTTTTGATTTATTCAGAAACTTATATGCAGATATTTCATATAATTCATATCTTAATAAAACGGGGGAAGCAATTATCCCCTTAAGATATTTTCTTGAATTAACATACAGATGCAACTTAAACTGCCCTTATTGCTATTTGGGCCATAACCGCCATAAAGAAGAATTAACAACAGATGAATGGATAAATGTTTTATCTCAAATTCCTTGGTATGGTTTAATTACGCTTGTTGGGGGCGAGCCTTTTTTAAGGAATGATTTTGTTGATATTTTAAGGTATTCTTCAAAAAAAGTGTTTGGCAAGGTTAATGTTGTTTCAAACGGAACTTTACTGAATGAAGAATATATTGATGAAATGATTAAATCCAAAATTGTTTTATTCAGTGTTTCATTGGATGGATGGGGCAAAACGCACGATTTAAACAGAAATAAAGAAGGCATTTTTGATAAAATTACAAACAATCTTGAAATAATTAATAAAAAACGCCACAAAAGCCCAACTATGATTGATATTAAAACCATAGTTTTAAAAAATAACATTGAAGATATTTATAAGCTTTATGAATACTGCACAAAAATGGGTTTTGAATATCTCTCTGTTTCTTTTTTAAGAAGTAACGGGCTTAAACAAAATGCAATTTTACAAGATGATTTTACATCCATTTTTTATGAAGAACCTTATGATATAGACCCTTATTTTGACTTAGACCATTTCTTGGACGTTTATAAAAGAATTTGCGAATTATCCAAAAAATCTCCCACAAGAATAAGGTTTTCGCCAAAATTTGAAGGCGGCGGGCATATAAAAGAAATTGAGAGAATAAGAAACTTTTTTAACCCCGAAGATAAAAACGATTTAAAAAGGCACCCAAAAGATATTTACTACCCTTGCAAATATCCGTATTCAAACATCATGATTAACCCTTCAGGCGATGTTTACCCTTGTTTATCGTTTAAAATCGGAAATGTAAAAGAAAAAAGCATAAAAGAGCTTTTTAATACTCCAAAATACAGGTGTTTCAGAAAAAACCTGAAATATTCAAAAGCTTTTACATCATGCCAGATGTGCTGCGAACTTAAAGTTAAGGATAAAAAATAAATGAAAATAATCAGAATATTTTTGCTTTTCACCATAGTTTTAATTTTTAATTCTTCGGCTATTGCTGCCGATTACGTTGCAAAAAAACTGCCTTCAGGCCAGTTGGTTATTGTTTATGAAATGAAAGATAACCCGATTGTAACAATTAACACTTGGGTAAAAACAGGTTCAATTAATGAAGATGATTCAAACACAGGCGTTGCCCATTTTTTAGAACACCTTTTCTTTAAGGGTTCAGAAAACGTTCCGCCCGGGGAATTTGATAAAATTTTAGAATCAAAAGGTGCTATTACAAACGCAGCCACAAGCAAAGACTATACTCAATTTTACATAACAATTCCGTCAAAAGATTTTGACACTGCCTTAAAATTGCATTCGGATATGATGTTAAGGCCTTTAATTCCAAGAAAAGAACTTGAAAAAGAAAGGCTTGTTGTAATTGAAGAAATTGCAAGAGGGCTTGATAACCCGAGTTCTTTAATGTATGAAAACCTTTTTCAATTGGTATATTCACCCAATGTAAATGACCACCCTTATAAAAGGCCTGTTATCGGTAAAAAAGAAATAATATCAACCATTTCAAGGGAAAATATTCTTGAATTTTACAATAAATGGTATATTCCAAGCAACATGATAACTGTTATTTCAGGTGATGTTGACCCTGAATATGCAATAAAAGAAGTTGAATTGGCATTTAATCAACCGGTTCAAAAACACATAAAGCCAACCTACCCTTCAATAAACAAAATAACAGAGCCAATCAGAATAAATGAAACAATGGATGTTGCGCAAGGGTATATGGCAATAGGCTACAGAGCGCCAAAATTTGAAGATAACAAAGAAGCATACGCACTTGATGTTCTTGCTGTTATTTTGGGCGGTTCAAACAGCTCTGTTTTAAATACTGAATTAAAAGAAAAGAAACAACTTGTAAATTCAATTTCTGCTTCTTATTCTCAATATTTAGATGACGGGTTATTTATAATTTCATCAACCTTTAAACCTGAAAAAATGCAATTGGTTGAAAAAGAAATATATGATGAAATTCAAAAAATTAAAAATGGCGCCATTACAAAAGAAGAAGTTCAAAAAGCAAAAAATATGATAAAAACTTCAACCTATTACAGCAGAGAATCTGCCCAAAATATTGCAGGTGAAATAGGCTTTTTCACTTTTTATTTCAATAATCCAAAAATGTATGATAAATATTTAAAAAGAATAGATAAGGTTTCAGTTAAAGATGTAATAAACGCTGCAAATAAATATTTAATAAAAGAACAATCCGCAACATCAACCATCTTGCCTGAAAAAACCGCATTTATTAATATATCCGACACAAGACAAATTGCAGCTGCGGCAAAAATAATTCCTGATACTGCAAAAGTTTTGGAATCAAATAAAAACGAAACAAAATATCTTTTAGATAACGGTTTAACTTTAATAATAAGAAAAAATAAACAAAATTCCATTATTGCCATAGATATAAACGCAAAAGGCGGCGCATTTTTGGAAAATACCCCGGGGGTCGGATATCTTGCGGCAGCAAACGCTAAAAGGGGAACAAAATCTTTCAGCTTTGATGAAATGAACGATTTCCTTGATGAAAACGGAATCAGGCTTTCATTAAGTGCAGGCTCGGATGCTTTCAATATTTCAATGCAAACAACCAAAAACAGGCTGGATGAAGCATTTATGATTTTGGATGAAGTTGTTAATTACCCAACTTTTTCAACAGTTGAAACAGACAAAACAAAAAAACATTATAAAGAATATGTTAATTCAATGAAAGACAGGCCGCTTTCGCTTGCCGTTGATAAATTTGCAGGCCTTGCATATAAAAATTACCCCTATGGAAATAATTCGGATATCGTTTTGCCTGAAATAGATAAAATTTCAAGGGAAGATATAGTTAAATTTTACAATAACATCTTAGATTCAAAAAACCTTGTTGTTTCAATAACGGGCGATGTTAACGAAAACGAAATGATTAAAAAGTTTTCAACACTTTTTGAAGACAAAGGGCAAAAGAAGGTTGAAATTAAAGATTTTAGAAAAACAAGTTTTATTCCAAACGAAAACATTACAAAAAAAATTAATTCCGACAAAGAAACAACTTGGATTATATTAGGCTATAAAACATCCCCTGTTTATAACATTAAAGATTTAGCCACGCTTAAAGTTATAGATTCCATATTGGGAACAGGCATGAGTTCAAGAATGTTTAAATCTTTAAGAGAAAACAAGGGGCTTGCCTATCAGGTTGGAACAAACATTAACCAATATGCAAATGATTCGGCGTTTTTTGCATACATAGGAACAAATTACAAAAACGAAAAAACCGCAACAGACGGCATTTTAGCAGAATTTCACAAACTTAAAACAGAATTTGTTCCGACAAAAGAACTAAATGAAGCAAAAGAAAAATTATTGGGAAATATGGTTATTTCAATCGAAACCAATATGGACAGAAGCAGCCTGCTTACAAAATATACAACCTACGGCTACGACATTAATTTTCTTGAAAAATTAAAAGAAGAAATAAACAATGTAACCGCAAGCGATATTTTGACATTTGCAAATAAATATTTCTCTGCGCCTTATATTTCGGTTATTGTTGGCAAATAAAATTTTCATTCATTTATATGTTTTACTTTTTAATTCATGTCATTAAACTTAAAAGTAAGTTAGGAAACAGGAATTAATATTATGGTTAACAGAATCATCGGTAATTCACTTTTTGCACAGGCTGCATCAGGTTTAAATTCAAGCTATTATTACCTTTCTTTACTGTCAGGTTCAACAAACGGCTTAACTTTAGATAACATTTTGCACCCTGATACTGAAAATTCAGGTGCAAGTGCAATATATTTAAATTCAACCTTTGCGCAATATTTGGCAAAAAACTTTAACTATATTGATATGGATGGTGACGGCACAATCACCCAAACAGATATCACAAACTACAGCACCCAATTATACGGCACGGGCTTAACTTATGCCCAATTGTCGCAATTATGCGCTCAAGGCGGCTCGGGTTCACTTTATGAAACTGTTTTAAATAATTTTCAATATATAGATGCAAACCACGACGGCAGAGTGACAAGTGCCGAAATTTCAGCTTACGGTATTGAACAGGAAAAAGAAGAAATGGAAGGAAAATACCCGAAATATGACCTAAAGGGTATGTCTATTTTCCATGATACAACAGCATCAACCACAACGGCTGAAACCACAGAAACAAAAGAAGTTTAACTTTTTTAGGTTTTTATAAAATCTAATTTACAACGACCATAAACCTTTTCTCTAAAGGGTGCAGATATTTTGCCGTAAATTCGGGAAAATTCCTGCATTCTTTTTTTATCATATTCAATCACAATAATTGCATCTTTAAATTTTTCATAAACTTTTAAAATTGCTTCTTCATAATTAATTTCCCAAGGCGGGTCTATATAAATAACATCAGGCTTTATATCAGTTTGTTCAACAAATTTAATCGAATCGCTTTTAATAATTTCAAAGCCTTCTTTTGCAATTTTTAAATTTTCTTTTATTGTTTTTATGGCGTTTGAATTTTTATCTACAGAAACTGTTTTAAAACCTCTTGAAAGGGCTTCTAAACTCATAATGCCTGAACCAGAAAATAAATCCAAAAAAATTTTATTGTTAAAATCGCCCAAAATTGAATATAAAACGTTAAAAACACTTTCTCTTGTTTTAGACAAAGTGGGTTTTGCACAACTTGGTATAGTAACCTTTACACCCTTATATTGCCCGCCTGTAACATGCAATTTTTTTCTCCTTATTTTATATTCAATTTATCATGAAAAAAATCGTTATTATAGGCGGCTGCGCAGCAGGCCCAAAGGCTGCATCAAAATGCAAAAGAATTAACCCCGAAAATATAGTTGAAATGTACACGAAAGAAAATATGGTGTCATATTCAGCTTGCGGGCTTCCTTATTATATAGGGGGAATAGTTCCAAACATTAACAATTTAATGGTAAGAACGCCGGATGAATTTAAAAAAATGGGAATTGACGTTTTTTTAAACCATGAATGCACAAAAATTAATCCGGATAAAAAAACTGTTATTTTTAACAACGAAAAAGAAGTTAATTATGATGAATTAATTTTAACAATTGGTTCAAGCCCTTTTATACCAAACATAAAAAACTACAATTTAAAAAATGTATTTAACCTTAAAGTTATTCAAGACGGCATAAACATAAAAACTTTGGCGCAAACTTCAAAATCTGCCGTGTTGATTGGCGCAGGCTACATTGCACTTGAACTTTTAGAAGCTTTTATAAGAAATAACATTAAAACAACGGTTATTGAAAAATCATCAAGAATCATGCCTGTTTTTGACGATGAAATTTCAATTGAAATTATGAATGAAATTAAAAATAATTCAAAAGGGCTTGTTGAATTTATTAATAACGATGAAGTTGTTGAATTTTTAGGAAAAGAAAATTTTGAAGGGGTAATTACAAAAAACGGCGCTAAAATTGAAGCAGATTTTTGCGTTGTTGCAGTTGGGGTTAAACCAAATGTAGATATAGCACGTGATGCGGGAATTGAAATAGGCGTAACGGGTGCTATTAAGGTTGATAATAAAATGCGAACAAATATCGAAAACATTTGGGCTGCAGGCGATTGCACCGAAAACATTTTTATTCCGACAAAACAATCCGTTTATAGGGCCTTAGGGACAATTGCATATAAACAGGGAAGAGTTGCCGCAATAAATGCAAATTCCGATTTCACGGGCATATCAGAACAATTTGACGGAATATTAGGCTCTATGGTAACAAAATTCTTTGATTATGGAATTTCAATGACAGGTTTAAGCGAAAATCAGGCAAAAGAATTAACAAATTATTTTAATATAAGCCCAATTTCGGCAATGGTTGAAGAATATGACAAGGCAGGGTATATGCCAAAAATTGGCACTTTAAAGGTTAAATTAACAATTGATAAAAGAACAGGCGAAATTCTTGGCGCACAAGCAATTGGCAAGGGCGATGTTGATAAAAGAATAAGCGTTGTAGCATCTGCACTTCGTGCAAATTTAACAATAAATGAATTTCTTCACTTGGATTTGCCGTATTCACCACCGTTTTCATCCACCATAGACCCTTTATTAACAGCTGCATATAAACTGAAACAAATGATGGAAGAATAAAAAAAATTACACACCCTATAAAGGAAATTTTCCTTTGAACAGTACAGAAAAGAAACAAATTATATATAATATTCTTAAAACAAACGGCATTATCAAAGAAAACCAAAATGATGCAGATTATATCGTGAGCGACATTTTTTTAAAATCTGCAATGTTTTTAGATGTTTTCGAAGATGAAAATGAAGTGTATAATTATCTAAAAGATTTCATTAACAATTTTATTGATAAAGAACCGAAAGAGCCTTATATGGCAGAAAATTTAATAAAAGACAAAATAGATTTAATTCAAGACCCGAAAACCGTTATATTTGATATAACGGAAGAAAACAAATATATTAAAAAAATTTTAAAGCGTTTGGCTGAAATAGACAAATTAAAGCCAAACAAAAAATATATTTCAGTTTTTTATAAAAAATATGTTAAAGGTGCTTCTTTTGAACAAGTTGCAAAAGAATTAAATATTTCAAACAAAGAACTAAGAGATAGAATTTTTGATATTGTAAAATTTGTATCAAAAGATTAACTAAACTTTAAGCGAACCTGAATGCGGCATACTTTTTGTAAAGTTAATGTAGTTTTGCATTGTTAAGGGTTGTTTTGCTCTAAAGTTAGGATACGTTCTGCCATCATAAATTTCAGGCGGCGGAGGAGTTAAATTTTTCTTTTCCATAGCCTTTTTAATAATAACGCTTGATTTATTTCTTAAAACAGGGGTTATTATGTTGCTTGAAATTACACCGCCTGCAATAGCAGCCAAAGTTCTTGCACCTTCTATTGCTTGTTTATTATTTGGCATTTTTTTGCCTGCAACTTTGCTTGCAAGGTTCATAATCGGAACCGTAACTGCCGCATAAGATGCAATATTAAATGTGCCATCTAAAACTTCTTGAGGAACAAGGAATTTCTTTTCTTCTTTGCCGATTTCTTTATTTGTAATAAGGCCGATTGTTTGCGCCATTGAGGCCAAAACCCAACCTGCAGCGGCAGATAAGAACAAGAAATTGCCGTTGTTTTTAACGCTTTCATTTAAAATTTTTCCGCCTACTTTGGCTGCGCCTTCAATTATGTTCATTTTGCAGCCTCCGTAGGTTCAGGTTTTGTATTTTCGGGTTTATTTTCTAATTTTTCATTCATTCTGTTTGTTAGCCAGTTTGTAACAGGTGCATCTATCAAAAAGTTTGTAAATAACATAACACCAAGTGCTACAACCGTTCCCATAACTGAAGCGTATTTTTTTGCCCCGCCTTGGTTTTTAATAAAATCTTTTGATTTTTCAATTGCTTCATCCGAAAAGTTTTCGGCTGTGTATTTTGCAATTTTGTTTGTAAAGTTTTCGTTGCTGAAACCCTTTTCAATAGCTTTCATGCAGCCGCTTCTGATTGCAATACCTGTTGCTGTTCCCACTAAACCTTTTGCAAAACTTCTGTTTGCAGAAATTCTTCTTGTATCTTTATCAACATCTTTATTTGTTAAATCGATGATAGGCTGAAAAGTCATTGCAGCAACACCCAATGCGGCACGCTGCTGCCAGCTGTTAATATTTGCAGCTTTAGATAAAATTGTTCCGGCATTAAAGCCTTTAAAATTTGTCGATTGATTGTTTACAGGTGATACTTTCAAATCTTACCTTCTTGTTATTGTCTTTCCCAAGTCATGATAAAATAAAACACAATATAAAGTTGCGTTTTTTGTTGGATAGTATTAACAATTTTTAATATTACATTCATAGTAGTTAATTGTCAATACCCAATGATATTAATTTTATGTTAAGATTAAATTGCTTAACAATTGAATAAGGATATTACTGATGAAGCAGCCGTTTTTTTATGATATTACATTAAGAGATGGAAATCAAGCATTAAAAAAACCTTGGGAATTAAGAGATAAAAAAATTATTTTTGAAAAACTTTTGGATTTAAAAGTTCAAGGGGTTGAAGTGGGCTTTCCTGCAAGTTCAGAAATGGATTTTGAAGCTTGCAGAGAATTATCTTTAATGGCGCCCGATAACCTTGTTATATCAGGGTTAGCAAGGTGTGTTGAACACGATATTATAAGTGCGGTAAATTCAATTGGCGAAGCCAAAAAACCAAGAATACACGTGTTTTTAACCTTATCACCTTTTCATATGAAATACGTTTTAAATAAAGACCCAAATGAAGCAAAACAAACAGCAATTAAAGCGGTTAAATTTGCATATGATGAAATAAAAAAAGCAAATAAAGAAGGCGAAGTTCAATTTTCTGTGGAACATTTTGGTGATTGCGGCGAAAACCTTGATTTTGTTATAGATACTCTGAAAGAAATTGTTCAAGCGGGTGCTACCACTTTGAATTTGCCAAATACTGTTGAAAGATGCCGCCCCGGAACTTTTATTGATATGGTTGAAAAAGTCAGAAATAATATCGATGATTCTGTTACAATTTCCGTGCATAACCATAACGATTTAGGAATGGCAACAGCCACAACGGTTGAAAGCTATTTTAGAGGGGCAGTTCAATTGGAATGCGCCTTAAATGGTTTGGGAGAAAGGGCAGGCAACACCAATTTTTATGAAGTTGCGGTTGCACTGCATAATTCTGGCGTTGATGTTCCTGTTGATTTATCAAAAATTTATGAAACCGCATTAATTGTAGCGCAAATGTCAAAAGTTCCCATTTGGGAAAAAGCCCCCTTAATAGGGCCTGACGCTTTGGCTCACAGATCAGGCATTCACCAAGACGGTGCACTTAAAACAAAAGATATGGAAAAAGGCGCATACAGGCCAATTCATCCTTCTTTAATCGGCAGAAAAGACGATGAAAAAATGGGCATTACTTCTCAATCAGGCAAAACGGCAATATTTGAAGTTATTTCAAAGGCGGGATACCCGATTACAATTCAAGAAGCAATCAGATTACAGCCGATTATTAAAGAAGCGGCCGAAAAAGTCGGAGAATTACCGACAGCCAAATTATTGGATATTTATTTCAGTGAAACATTTAATGTTAAAGGCGATTTCAAATTCAGGCATCTTGGCTATTTAGACGATGGCATTTTTGAAATCGAATTCAGATATAAAAACGAAGAATATAAAGTAAAAGGTGAAGGCAACGGCCCTGTGGATGCTTGCATTAATGCTTTGAATAAATCAGGCTTTAAGGTTAAACTTTTACATTATGAACAAAATTCACCTGATACTGACTTAAAAGGCGCAGGTGCAGTTGCACAAAGTGAAATTCACTTAGAAGATGAAACAGGAAACGAAGTTATAGGCAGAGCACGCCATGAATCAACCGCAATTGCAAACGTTAAAGCCATTTTTAACGCATTGAACATTATGAATAAAGAAAAAAAGAATGACAAATAAAAAAACGTTTATTTTTGATTTTTTAATAACTCAAAATTGCAACTACAGATGCCCCTATTGTTCGCAGAGCAAAAAATTTCATAAAGGAATTTTTGAAGAAGCTTCAATTGAAACAATAAATTCTGTTTTAAATTTTATTGATAAAAATTCAGATAAATTTAATTTTGAAATAACGGTATCAGGCGGCGAACCTTTAGTTCACCCGCATTTTTTTGAATTTTTGGATGAATTAAAAAAAAGAAATGTAATTGTTTCGGTTGTTTCAAATTTTTCATTTGATATTGAAAAATATAAAAAAATCAAAGATATTTTAGGCGAAAACTTTAAAGAACTTCTTGTATCATTGCATTTAAGCCAAGTTAAAAATTTAGACATTTTTTTAAAAAAAGCTGAAATTTTTAACAGCTATAAAGGCAATACAAACTTTTTTGTCGCCTCTGTTTTAACGGATGAAAATGTTTATGAATTGAAAAAAGTTGCTTCATTTTTAAAAGAAAAAAACATTAAATTTGAACTTCAACACCTGAGAATAAAAAATAAATTTGTTGAATATAATGATATTGCAAAAGAATTTATTTCAAATTTCCCAATTTCTAATATTAAAGAAAAATCAGGAACTTATTCTAAAATTTGCTTAGCAGGCGTAAATTTTATGATAATTTATCAAAACGGCGAATGCTACCGCTGCTATTCTTCAAGGTTTAACAAGGTTCATTCCTTGGGGAATATAAAAAGTAAAAATTTTAAATTATATTCAAAACCCATGCCTTGCTTAAACAAAAATTGCACATGCCCAAAACCGATTTTATATAATATGGTTGATTATTCAAAAAATGCACCCTTTAGAGCATTTGTTTTAAGCTTATTTAACGCCTTTTTTATTCCTTTTTACGTTGTGAAAAATTTTAAAAGTTTAAAAGAAAAATTTATACAAGGCGAAAAATTTAAAAATAAATAAAACTTGATTTCTTGCTTTGATTTGTTAAAATTTTCTTGCGTTAAGATGTTATCGGGACGTAGCACTCTGAAAGACGCAGAAAGTGACTAAATGTCACTTTCAAGGAGAGGTGGTAGCGCACTAACGAACTTCCGTGAAGGAAGTGAAGTTATAAGCTACCAAGCAAGCCCAAAAGATTGAAAATTAAATATATTATCGGGACGTAGCGCAGCTTGGTAGCGCACCACCTTGGGGTGGTGGGGGTCGCAGGTTCAAATCCTGTCGTTCCGACCATTTAAGAAAAACACCTTTTTATAAAAGGTGTTTTTTTATTCAAAATCTTTTGGGATTTGAACCTTTGAAATGTGCAGGCGTGCTTTTAAACCGCAAGGGTTTAAATGTCCTGTCTTATCCGACCAATCTAAAAAACCATCTACCAAAAAAGGTGTTTTTCTTTTTAAATTAGACTTTGCTTCACCCTGCATTTATAAATCAATTAAAAAATAATACCGCCCATATAACGGATTGACACCAAATTTTCTTGATTTTCGATGTAAAAAAATATAAATTAAAATTAATATATGGCTAAAGGTTTTTAAAATCGTGCCGATAAATATACGGGTATTATGAGGCATCTATGTTAAGTATTGATAAAAGTTTGCAGTTTGAAGGTCTGGATAATTTCCTTTATGCAACAAATGAAAATGTAACTAACACGATATTACTTGTAGATGATGAAATTAACAATCTTCAGCTTATAAAACGTGCCCTAAGAGGTAAATACAACATTTTAACCGCAAGCCAAGGGCAAGAAGGCTTGGATGTTTTAAAGCAAAATATCGATAAAATTTGCCTTATAATTTCAGACCACAAAATGCCCGTTATGGAAGGCACCGAATTTTTAGAAAAAGCAAACAAAATTGCGCCGGATGTAATAAAAATTTTATTAACAGGCTTCACTGATATTGAAATTTTAACAGATGCCGTTAATAAATGTAATTTGTTCCAATATATAACAAAGCCGTTTGATCCAAACGAATTAATCGCAGTTGTTGAATCAGGCGTGGAAAAATTTAATCTTTCAAGCTCAAAATCTTTGATGATGAAAGATTTAAAGGAACTTTTCTATAAAACAATTAAATCAATTTCAGCTACCTTAGATGCTAAAGACGCCTACACCCATGGGCATTCCATGAGGGTTACTTTATATTCCCTTATGCTTGCGTCTGCCGTTTGCCCAAACGACCTTAAATTTTTGGAAAATGTTGAAATTGCAGGCTTGTTGCATGATATAGGCAAAATTTCAATTCCGCAAAGCGTTTTATGCAAACCCGGCAGATTAACGGATGATGAATTTGTTATTATGAAATCTCACCCTGTTTGCTCTGAAAGGCTTGTTGAAAACATTAAACAATTGGGCGAAGTTGGCCAATGGGTAAAAGCACACCATGAAAAATGGGATGGCACAGGGTATCCTGACAAATTAAAAGGCGAAGAAATTCCCTTGTGCGCAAGAATTGTTGCCATTGCAGATACATATGACGCCATGACAAGCACAAGGTCATATAGAAATGCACTTTTACATGAAGTTGCAATAGAAGAAATTAAAAAATGTGCAGGAACGCAATTTGACCCCAATTTGGCGCAAAAATTTATTGAAATGCAAGATAAAATTAAAGAAGCAAAAGATGACCCCGAAAAATTCTATAAGCAATATAGTGTATTGCAAAAGCTTATAGATAAAGGCATTACAGGCGGTTTTTAAAATTTATAAAATAAAAAACTCTCAAAATTTTGAGAGTTTTTTTAAAATTAGGAGAAGAAGGGATTCGAACCCTTGGTACGTTATTCACGTACGACGGTTTTCAAGACCGCTCCGATCAACCACTCCGGCACTTCTCCAATATGTAGCTGTCTTTGAATATTATTATAAAAAAATAATTATTTGTAAAGAGCTAAATTAAGAATCCAATTCTTTTTTTAATTGTTCGATTTCATTTTGTGCCGAATTTTCATCTTTGCACTCTATTAGCCCTTGTTTTAAGCTGTCTAATTCGCCTTGAACTTTATAATTTGTGCCAAGTGCTTTTTCAATTTCATTATCAATATTTGTTCCTATTTGTGCCGTATTTTCATAGGCAAGTGCAAGGTTTTCTTCTTCTGCTATTTTATTTTTCATTTCTTCTAATAATGATGCTGTTGAATCATAATTAATTGAAGATAATTGTTTATTTACTTTTGTGGTTGTTTTTGCAACAGTGTGGCGCGCTTTTAGGTTTCTATATTCGCCTTCCCACTTTTGAATTTGGTGTTTAAGCTCTGTTATTTTATTTTCCATTTTTTTAAGAGTTTCATCATAACTTTTTACTTCAGTGTTAATTTTTTGAACTTCTTTTAAAAGTTCGTTTTTTCTGTTCAAAGCTTCACTTGCAAGTCTGTCTGCTTCTGTTTGTTCTAATTCGCCGTTTTTGGCTTTTTTAAGAAGCATGATTGCTTTTTGTTCATAATCTTTTGCTTGAAGCTTTTTTGCTTCCAATTCTTTTTTAGCGCCTATTGAAATTGCCTTAACCTTGGCAAAGTTTTGTATGGTTTCGTCAAAATCTTGTTTTAAATCTCTGATTGCTTGCTCTGTTAGCCTTATTGGGTTTTCAAATTTTGATAAAAGATGATATGCAGTTGCTTGAAGTAATTTGAATGCTCTTAAAAATAAGTTCATATATTTTTCCTTTCAAAGTAAGAATATGCTTCATTAATTTTTTTAGAAATCTTTACTGCTTTTTCATATTTTTCTTTGTCGTTTCTAAAAAAATCGGGATGATATTTTTTTAAAAGTTTTTTGTATGATGATTTTATTTTATTAAAGCTTTCGCCGTATTCAACCTCTAAAATTTCATAATATTCTTTTTCTTTTTCGTTTTTAATTGTTGTTTGCGTTTCTTCTTCATTTAAAATCTCATCATATTCAATAAAGCTTTTTTCAAGCCTTTTGTCCTTGTTTAGTTCGCTTTTAATTATATTTTTTACTCTTTTAAAAAAGCCCAATTAATTTTTCCTTAAATCCAAATTCTGTTTTCGGTTATTTTGTCATCAAAATATAAGTTATACTTTGCTTTTAATAATTCCATCCACCCATTTGGAGTTCTTGTCATTATTATATCTAAATATCCTAAATCATGTTCTAAATATTTTGCAAACGTTTCTGTGAATCTCTTGTTTGAAGCTATCAGGTTTGGCGGAATAATATATTTATTCTTCTTTTTTATAATGTATTTCTGTTTTTCAGGTATTGTGTAAAATTCTTTCAATGAATTTATAAACACATTTCTCTCTCTTGTTGTCGAGTTAAGAAGTGTTAAGCAGCCCGTAAAATCTTCTGTGGAAAAAGTTTTTAACTCAAGTTCATTATATGGAGTTTTAATAATTTGTGCTTCGCACAATGTTTTTAAAATGCAGTCTGCAATTTTTTCTTTTTTTCTTAGCTTTTCTTTTGTTATAAATTTTAAAGCCAAATTGTAAACAAAAAGAAAAGGCGTAAATGCCGGCTTTTTATTTATAAATTGTATCGTTGCTTTTTCTGTTTCTACAACTTCATAAATGCCTGATGTAACGGCATTATCTGTTATTTCTGATTTATCAAAAACTTGTTTCCATTTTGTTTTTAATTCTGCTCTTTTTTTGCTCAATTCAATAAAATATTTGTTAAATTCTTCAATTTCTTTTTTATTTGAAGGTAAACTAATCAAATTAAGCCTTTTTACACCATTTTGAATTTTATTATCTAAATAACTCACGCCTTCAAAGGTTTGAAACCTTTTTTCTATTGTTTCAAAATCTTCGCTTGAATTATCCGAAATAGAGGCTAGATGCCAAATGTTGGCTGTTTTATTTTTGTTGTTTTTGTCTATTCTAAGCGCCCTTCCTCTCATTTGGTTTGAGAGCATGAAAGAGCCGACAACACTTGCTATAATTAAGCTGTTAACCGCAGGGCAATCCCACCCTTCGCCTAAAAGCGCAGCAGTTCCAATTAAAACATTTATTTCACCTCTATAAAAAAGTTCTGTTATGATTGGGGCTATATTTGCATCTTGGTATGTATTTATCCTTAAAAAGCCTTCTTCAAAATCATTAACAATAATGTTTTCCGGTTTTAGCCCAAACTTTTCAATTGTTTTATAAAGAATATCTTTGGCATTTTTTGGTATAACTACAAGGGAACCTGTTAATATGCCTATTTTAATGTTTTTTAATTTTTGAAAACTTTTTATTTCATCAAAAACAGAAACAATATTTACCCTTAAACCATCGCCTTTTGAAATGTAATCCAATAAAATTACTTCTCTTAAATTATTTTTAAGATTATCAGCTTCTGCTTCCGTTATTTTTTTAATTGAATAAATTTTATTTGCGCCTCTTGCTGTTAATTGTTTTAACTTTTCGCCTAAAAAGTCAACTTTTTTGGTTTTTGCAAAAAGGTTTAATTCTTTTAGTTTTTGTTTTATATCACAGGAATTTTTAAAATATTTTTCATATTCATCTATAATGCCGTTTATCAAAATTTCTGCTTGCTTATAATCAAATTTTGGAATTTTTTCTTTTTCTAAGCCAAGAAAATTTATAAGCAAACTTGCTTCAATATCAAGTTCATCATTATTTAAAAGCCAAGAGATTAAAGAAACGGTAAAATCTGTGTTTTCATAAATTATTTCTATATTCTGTTCAAGGTTTTTAAAAAAAGGCGAATTTTTAATTTCATATAAAAATTCAGAGCTGTTTTTTAAATATTTAAAAAATTCATCTTTTGATTTTTCAAAATTATTTCTAATTTCTTTTTCTTCGGCTGTAAGGTCTGAAAAGTAAATTAAATCTTGATGCGGGCATAAATCTCCGGCTTTTACTAACTCAGGAATTGAAATTTCAGCATCAATTGGGCCTGATATTTCATTATAATTTTTCCATTCTGACAAAGGAACATCATAAGGGGGCGTTCCTGTTAGAGAAACTGTTTTTAAATCGGAAGAATCAATTGAACTTATTAATTTGTTCAATGTTCTATACCATTCATCTCTAAGATGGTGGGCTTCATCCAATACAATTGTTCTTATTTTCTGCTCTTCAAGGCTTTGGATAAAAACTTCTCTTTTTTCTTTGTTTTTAAAAATGCTGTTTAAAGATTGATAAGTTAAAATTGTAATAGGTTGAACATTATCCAATTTTAGGCTGATTTTATCGTAATCTTTTTCATCTTCAAGAAAATTATCACAAATTCTTTGTTTCCATTGGTTCCTAATTGTAATTGTCGGGGTAAAAATTATGACATTTTGTTTTAGCCTTGAAATAACTTCAATGCCCAAAATTGTTTTCCCTGCCCCCGGGGCAGCAACAATGTTTAATTTATTGTCATCCAAATATTTATCTAAAAGATTTAGGCAATTTTGCTGGTAGTTTCTCCAATTGCCTTTAAATTTCAGCTTTTCTGTTATACTTTCTGTTTTTAATTCAACCATACAATTTAAAATGCCCCTTAAAAAATAAGGGGCTTATAATAACCTATTGTTTTACTATTTTTTAACAGGTTGTGGAGCGGGCGATGTAAAGTTAAGTTTTTTTAGAACCTTATCTGTTATATCAACACCGCCAAAGAAAACAACTCTTGAATCTAAAACCGTGCCTATTTTATTTTCAATTGCCACTTGCTTAATTGCGGCGTTAATTGCAGCGTCAATTTCTGTTTCTTTCTTTTGTCTGAATTTTTCAAGTGCATCTTGTTTTTGTGCAAATGCTCTTGCTGTTTGATCTTCAAAGTTTTTCTTTTGAACAGCGGAATCTATTTTTTTAAATTCTTTTTCTTTGTCCAAAAGGTATCTTTGAAGTTCGTTTGTTTTGTCTTCCAATTCACTCATGGCGGTTTTTGCCTTTGAATAGTTTGAAACCAATTGTCTGTAATTTACCATGCCAACCGTTTCTGCAAAGCAGGGTGCTGCCATAAGCAAAATTAAAAACGCTGCAACTATTTTGTTTTTCATAAGTTTAAATACCTCTCTATTTTTTTTTGGATTATATCAAAATATTTTGGTTTAGTAAATAACCATAACCTTTAATCATCTTATTCTTGAACTTTTATATGGATGTTATAATATTATAAAATATTATTTTTTCAGGGGCAAAAATGTCACGAAACTATTCTCAAAGAAAACCTTCGGAATACAATTTTTTTAGAAAAATTTTTACAATGATAACCTGCACTTGCGTTTACGGGTTTTATTATAAAGTTGCCTGCAACCTTAAAATAGAGGGCAGAGAAAATATTCCGAAAAAAGGTTTCTTTATTGTTGCATCAAACCATGTTAGCGCTGTTGACCCGTTTTTGGTTGTAGATGCAGTTCAAAGGCCAATTGCCTATATGGCAAAAAAAGAACTTTTTGAATCTAAAACCGGAAGATTTTTCTTAAACCTTCTGGGCGCATTTGCTGTTAACCGTGAAAAATTGGAAGTTTCAACAATTAAAACCGCAATAGGAATTAAACAAACAGATTGGCTTTTGGGTTTGTTCCCGCAAGGCACAAGAGAAATTGACGGCAATATGGATAATATCTCGCGCGGGTTTGCGGCAATTGCAAAAACCACAAAATCGGATATTCTGCCCGTTTGCATAACAGGTGCAAGAAAAGATGAAAGAAAAGCATTCAAAGGGCATATTAAAATAAAAATAGGCAAGCCCATTCCCTATATGGAAGATACCCATGAAATGGTTAATATTTGGATACAGAAAATGTCTGAATTAAGCAGAGAGGATTCTTGAACTGATGACTGAAAAAAAGCCTGGCTACAAGAAGTATGCGAAAAAGATTGCAAAAGATTTTAATATTTTAACTTGGTTATATCAAATTTATGCGCTAAGGGTGCTTTTTATACCTTTTATTGCAACTCCCTTCTATAAATTTGAATTTTCGGGCAACAGAAAAGCTCTTAAAAACGTTCCCTGCATTTTAGCTTCTAACCACATCTCATATTTTGACCCGTTTATTGTATCATGGGCAGTCGGGCGCAAAATGGCTTATATGGCAAAAAAAGAACTTTTTGAAGAATCAAATTATATAGCAAGAAATATTTCAAGGCTTGGGGCATTTCCTGTTAATCGTGAAAAATTGGAAGTTTCAACAATAAAAACATCGAAAGAAGTTTTTAAGGCAGGTTGGAACCTTTGTATTTTTCCGCAAGGCGGCATCAGAAAAAATAAAACAATAGAAACAATAAACAAAGGTTTTGTTGTTCTTGCAAAAATGACAAAAGCAGATATTTTACCAATCGGCATTTCCGGTTTAGAAAAATACAATTGGAATATATTTAAAAGGCCGAAAATAACTGTTAAAGTGGGCAACCCTATTTCATATAAACTTGATGACGATGAAATTATTGAAAATTGGAGAAAACAAGCAGCCGAACTAACAGGCTATAAACTTGCCGGAGTTGAAAATTCTTAGTTTTATGGCAAAAAAATTTTTTTTCCGTTGTTTTATGTTTGTTTGATAGTCAAATTTTAAACTAAATGAACGTAACAACACCTTTATTATCATATCTTCAAAATCCTGAAAAAATTACGCCGATGCTTCTAATCGAAGTGCCGACATCAAGCGGCAGAATTTATCAGGGCTATAAAAGGGGCGGCAAAGTGGAAGCAAGAGAAAGGGCTTGCGAAGAAACTTTAGGCGCTGCCGTTTGGCTTTTTGGCATGAAAGCGTTCAATAAAGGTTTTGATTTTGTCGGCAAAAACCTTTTGAATTTAAAAGATTTAGATATAGATGTCGGAAAAGATTCTCTTAGAAACCCTGCTTCATATATTGACCATAAACCCACATTAACAGCAGCTTTTAAATTTTCTAAAATCACAGCTTCCGCCCTTTTAAGTATTGCTGCTATGGGCTATGTAGTTCCGAAAATTAAACAAGCCATGACAAATGCCTTTAGAATGAAAGAAGGCAAAGAACCAATTCCGGATAAAAATTCACCTGATGGCAAATTTCATAAAGGCTGGGCAGATAAATTTGTTTCTAATTTTATAAAATATGATGATAATGCTTCTGTTAAAAAAACAGAAGAAAAAAATAATACTTCCATCATTCCTTCTATGGATACATTCATTCAAAACGCAAAGCAAAATAATTCCCCCTCATTTACAGGCGGTTCAATTTTAAACACGCTTTGTTTTGCTTCTCATAACCTTGAAAACAACACCGTTTGGCGCCTTTTATCAACGGATGTGGGCACATTATCAGGCAGAGTGGCAACATCCAGAACCAAAAAAGAAGCAATTGAATATGGCGTAAGAGATTCAATTTCAAGCGTATTTTACGTTGGTGCTGCACCTGCTTTTTCCGCTATTTTAAGAAAAGCATTTAAAATTCCAAATATTGACCCAAAAGGCGCTGAAGCAACCGCAAAAAGAATGCAAGATGTCATTCAAAAACAAGGCGGCAAAGTAAAAGCGGGCTTCTTTACATCTAAAATATTAACTCCAAATAAAGCGGAAGAACTTGTTAAAGATATTAAATTCAGAGATGATGGCACAATTTGGCTGGATGATTTTAACCGCCAAACAAAAAATGCTTGGATGGGGCATGCACAGGCAATGTCTGAATTACAGCCAAAACTTTTGGATGAAAACGGCATCAGACGTTCAATTTTATCTAAAAAACAAGCAATCGATGTTTTATCTGATTCATATTTAGCAGAACCCGTTTATCTAAAAGAGGCGATTTCAAAAGCAACAAACGGCAAATCCGAAGACCCGAGAGCGTTTATTTCAAGAAAAAAACTTGAAAAAATAAGAGATAGTTTTGATGATTTTGCAATTTCTCTTGAAAATTATGCTAAGAAAAAAGGCAAAGAAATTGATTCAAATTTAATAGACAGTTATACAAAAAAATTAAACAGAACAAATTTGGCAGTTCATATGGCAGGCATTGGCTTTGCAGTTTTAGGTCTGGCTGTTTTAATTCCTAAATTTCAATATTGGTTCTCAGAAAAAATAACAGGTGTTAAAGGTTTTTCCGTTAATACAAATTCTAATGAAACCAATAAAACCAACTAAGCAATATAAACCTTTGCGATTTTAAGCCTGCCGTTTTTATTTAACCTTAATTTTGTAAGGTAAATTTTGGTGTAATTTTGAATAAGTTTATATTGCTTTTTTTATTTTTTTTAATTCCTTCTTTTTCACTCGCTGAAACAATTTCAGGCAATGTAAGAGAAGATAATTTTTTAAATAAAAAAAGCATTATCATTGATTCTGAAACAGAAAAAGCAATTGAAGGCGCTAAGGTTTATCTTCCAAATTATGGCTTTACAACGTCAACAGACAAAAAAGGCCGTTTTGAATTAAACGCAAATATACAAGACAAAGCAATTTTACAAGTGGAAAAAGAAGGCTACAGGCCATTTTCAATCACTGTTGATAAATCTATAACAGAAAGGCCTTTAAAATTGGGCATTCAAAAATTAAACGCTTCAGATATTTTTGTAGATACGGGCGTTTTTCACTTGGGAGATGACGTTTATTCCCCAAATTCCGCAAATTGCTACCAATTCAAAGCAAGGCCGATTGGCCCTTACTATTCAAAAAAAATTAAAATTAGCAAACCTGCATCAAACAAGCAGGCAGTTATTGTTTTTGGTTCTGTTATAGGGCTTGATACAAAACTTGCAAAGGAATTAGGGCAAAATGCAATTGTATCTGTTTATTCATCCCCCGTTGAAATTATTTTTAACGGGCAAAAAATCGGCGAATTAAACATGAACGGCGACAACCAGCAAATTGTAATTCCAAACGGATTAATAAGAAATAACAACGATTTAACAATAAGAACAGGCAAAAATTTGTTTCAATATAATTATATAGATTATGACGATATGGAATTTGCAAACCTTAGAATTGAAATTAGAGATAAGGTTTTTGCGAATAAATAGCATTGTAAAAATCAAGCGCCGTTTTGGTTTTTTGAACGTTATGAACCCTTATTATATCAACATTTTCTTGAATTAAATAAAAACTTGCAAGCATTGTTAAATCATCTTGTATTTCAAGGTTTTTATCATTAACTAAACTTTTTATAAACCTTTTTCTTGAAAGGCCTGCTAAATTTTTAAAGCCAAGCGAATTAAATTCTTTTATTCTTTTTAACAGTTCAAAATTTTGTTCAATATTTTTTGCAAAACCGAAACCGACATCAATTATTATTCTTTCTTTTTCTATTCCTTCATCAATAAGAAATTGGCTTTTTTTGAATAATTCTTCATAAATTTCATCAGCTGCATTTTTATAATTGCAAAATTCATCCATATTTTGGGGAATTCCCCTTGAATGGCATAAAATGTATGAAACATTTGAATTTTTGATAATATCAACCGTTTTATTGTCATAGTTTAAGTTTGAAACGTCATTTATAATATCAACGCCAAGCTCAATCATTTTTTCAGCTGTTTTATGGTTTCTTGTATCAATTGAAATTTTAATATTTTGCTTTTTTAATTCTTTTACAATCGGTGTTAATTTTTCTATTTCAAAATCAATGTCAATAGTTTCGGCATTTGGCCTTGTGGATTCTGCACCGATATCTATAATATCTGCCCCGTCTTTAATTAATTTTTCAGCATGAATAATTGCATCTTTTAATTCAAAGAATTTTCCGCCATCAGAGAAGGAATCTTTCGTAACGTTTAAAATTCCCATAATTTTTGGGCTTTTCTTTTTAAAATGAAGGTTAATTTCATCTTCAATTAATTTGGCAACATTTTTTAGCCCAAAAGGTTGATACGATAAACTTTTTAAAATTTCTTTTAATTGTTTAATTGTGCCTGATAAAATTAAACTTGAATTTTCAATTTTTCCCAAAAGAACATCTCTGTGAACCCCTGCATCAGCTCCTTTTGAAAGTGCCGTTTGCTTAATTATTGTTGCACAATAAAAAGGAAGATTTTCTATTTTTAAACTTAAAAAATCGTGCTTTAGGGCAGCTAAATCAATATATTGAGAATCAAAACCGATTTTTAAAAGCTCGTTTTTAATGTCATCGTTTTTAATTGTTTTTACTATAAATTGCATTTAATTATTTTACAGGTACAATAAAAAAAGACAACAAAAATTTAATCAGGAGAAAATAAAATGGAAGCTTGTATCGTAAAATTAGAAGCAACTAAAAGAGAAGAAGGCAAAAACCCCCGCCAATTAAGAGCAATGGGTTTACTTCCCGTTACGGTTTACGGCAAAGATTTAAACTTAAATGTTGCAGTTAATGCCCGTGAATTTAAACTTGCATACAACAAAGATAAAAATGCTAAGTTTGAAATTTCATTTGAAGGCAAAACCTATTTAACCGAAACAAAAAATGTACAAGTTAACTATGCCACAAACGAAATTCAAAGCGTTGAATTTTCAGCATAATTAATTTAAACCTTTAACTTTTACGCCTAATTTTCTTCTTCTGTTTTGGAGATGTAAAATTCGGCGTAATTGTTTAACATGCTGATAAAGTGGTTATACCTTTCCATTCTCAATTTTAACCACCCTAAAACAGCATCAGGCCCTGTAACTTTAATAATTCTTGTTTGGGTGAAGCATTTTTTCTTTGTTGAATAGCCTTCTTCAAAAAACATTTGGTATTTGCAGCTTAATTCATCAACCATATTAAGCAATGTTTGCAGCCAAGCGTCTTGAAGTTCATCGTTGTCAACTCGATACTCTAGATACATATTTTATTTTCTCCTTGCTTTTTATAAAGCGTTTTGGTTTTTGGCAATTTTTGTTTTATAGGGTATAATTTTGAAGTTAATAGTCTTTTTAGAAGGTTTATTTTATTGTTACATTGTTAGTAATTTTAAAAGTTTTGTTACAGGCGGTTTTTAGTGGGCAAAGATTTTAATTGTAAAGTTTTTTTAAGTGATGGTAAGTATATTTTTGATGCAAAAGTTGCAAACAGCTTTTTTTCTAAATTAAAAGGAATTATGTTTCAACGTCATTTCCCTTACAGTGCGCTTCTTTTTACCGATTGCTATTGGATGCATTCTTTCTTTTGCTTTGTTAATTTTCATATCGTCTTTTTAGATAAAAACTTTAATGTTATTCAAACTTTTTATAATGTAAAACCAAATAAAATTCTGCCTCCTGTTTTTAATTCAAAATATGTTATTGAATTTTTTGATGATAATGTTAAATTCAACATAGGCGAAAAGGTTATTTTGGAAAAATATGAATAAAAACGTTGCAAAAGAAGTTTTAGACCAAGTTAAATTAATGCCAAAGCTCCCGGGGAGTTATCAATTCTATGATAATAAGGGAACTGTTATTTACGTTGGCAAAGCAAAAAACCTTTTTAAAAGAGTTAGAAGCTATTTTATTTCAAATGATTCAATTAAAGTGAACGTTATGGTGCCAAAAATTGCAAAAATTGAATGCATTGTAGTAGATAGCGAAATTGAAGCTTTAATTTTAGAATCAGAATTAATTAAAAAATATAAACCAAGATACAACGTTTTATTAAAAGACGATAAAAAATTCCCCTATTTTGTAATAACGGAAGAAGAATATCCAAGAATAACGGTTGTAAGAAAAGCAAATAAAAACCCCATTAAAGGTAAATATTTTGGCCCTTATACGGATTCAAGAGCAATGTGGGCAACTTTGGAAGTTATAGAGAGAATTTTTCCTTTAAAAAAATGCAAAAAACCAAAGTTTAATTCTCGCCCCTGCCTTTATTATGATATGGGGCAATGCATGGCGCCTTGTCAAAGGTTAATAACGCCTGAAGATTACAAAAAAATTTTAAAAGATGTGGAACTTTTTTTAACGGGAAGAAGAAGCGAATTATTAAAAGTTTTAAAAAAACAAATGGAATTAGCTTCAAATAACCTTGAATTTGAAAAAGCCGCAAAATACAGAAATTCTTATAACGACATTGAAAAAACAATGGAAAAACAAAAAATTGTTTCTGAAAATGTTAAACAAAATAACGACTACATTGGCGTTATGAGAGAAGGGAACATTTTCTGCGCCGCTGTTTTAGAAATTAGAGAAGGGTGTTTGGTAAATAAAAAAGATTTTGATTTTAAAGGAATTCAAACAGAGGATAAAACAGACTATAAAGAAATAATAAAAGCAATTATGAGAGAATATTATTCAATTGTGGATGATATAAATATTCCAAAAAATATAATTATTCAAGAACTCCCCGATGAAAAAGAAATTTATGAAGCATGGCTATCTGAAAGAAAAGGGGCAAATGTTAAAATAACAGAGGCAAAAACTGAAAAAGACAAAGAAATTTTATCTTTAGCGCAAAAAAATTCCATTTATAATTTAGAACAAATAAAATTAAAAAATCTATCAGATATTCAAAATGATTACAATGAAGTTGGCGCATATATTAAAGAAAAATTGGGGCTTAAAAAATTCCCCCATATTGTTGAATGTTATGATATATCGCACATTCAAGGCACAAACACCGTAGCATCAGGCGTTGTGTTTGAAAACGGTTTTCCTAAAAAAAGCTTATATAAAAAATATAAATTAAAAACAATTGAAAAAGGCGAAGTTAACGATTTTAAATCTATGAATGAAATTTTACAAAGAAGGTTTAAAAGAATAACAGAAAAAAATGATTATACGCCCGATTTAATTATAATAGACGGCGGAAAAGGGCAACTTTCAAGCGCATATAAAGCAATGAAAGATTATGGGCTTGATATTGATATGGTTTCTCTTGCCAAAAGAGAAGAAGAAGTTTTTCTGCCAAACAAAAAAACATCTGTAATTTTTCCAATAAATTCAGGCGCTCTTTATTTCTTTCAAAGAATCAGAGATGAAGCCCACAGGTTTGCAATAACTTTTCACAGGCAATTAAGAAATAAAAACATGTTGCAATAAAAAAAATTTACAGGCTTTCTATTTTTATAATTAATGTTATAATGGTAGTAATAAAAAAATATGAGGGTAAAAAATGAATTTCAGGCATGGGTCATTAGAGAGCATTATTTTAAACGCACTTTGGGAACTTGAAGCAAACGGCGTTTATAAAAATTCCGTTAAAGATGTTTTTGATTACATTTGTGAATCACAAACAACAAAAAGAGCCTATACAACCGTTAAAACAGTTATGGACAGGCTCTATGAAAAAGAAGTTTTACTTAGAATTAAACAAGGCAAGAAATTTTATTACAGAACCGCATATTCAAATAACGATATTATTGCAAACAGCTTGAAAAAAATTGCGCTTCAATATTGCAACGGCGATATGAACAAATTAATTCAGGTTGCTTCCTCAATAAATTCCAATGATTTGAATATTGTTGAAACAAAAGTTAATGCAGGTTAAGTTTTCTTGAAAAATGCCGAAAATATAATTGAAACAAGGCGTCAAACGGCAAAATTAATTGTAGATGTAATCTTGAATAAGATTACCGTTTTGGATGCTCTTAAAAATTTCCCTAAAGATTCAACCGACCCATCCGTTAAAACTTGCTTTCATATCTTAGTGCATTATGAATCCGATGAAGAATTAAGAAAAAAAGACCCCCTATACAAAGAAACACAGGATGATTTTTTGGTAGAAACGGCAGAAACGCTTTTAAAAGGTGACCCCTTGCCAGTTAATATTATTAAGGAATACAAAGATTTCTACAATCAAGACCTTTTTTACCCCGATAAAATGACAAAAGAAAATATACTGAAACGCTTAAGAAAGTTTATTAATTTATGAAAATGCACAAAATAAAATTTAATAAACAAAGCTCAAATGCCTCAAGCGCCATAGAATTTATGGCTGTTTTCAGCTTTCTTTTTGTCTTTTTTATTTTAATTTTAGATGTCGGCTTATTTTTCAGACAAATTTATTTAACCCAAACAATAGCAGATGAAGTTTTATCAAGATTAACAATTGAAAAGCAATGTTCCGCCAATTTAGAAAAAACCGCAGAAATTGCAAATGAAACGGTTGCTTTTTATTTTATTGAACAAAATTTTACGGCAACCAAAAAAAATAAAATGGTTGAACTTAGCGCAAATCAAAATAAATATAATTTTTTAATTTCCTGCAGAAATGAAATTACCCCCGATTCATTGATTTTTGTTTACAAATATAAAGGGGTTATGATGTATAGAAACGGAAAAGAAATTTCTTCAAACGTTTCTGTAAATACTACATATTACTAATTATCAACCCATTATTTTATATTGCCCTTATTGGTGATATAATTTTTCACATATTTTTTATTTAATAAATGTTTGAAAATTATGGTTGAAAGCTTATTTAAAAACGAAAATTTTACCCACTACACCGTCATGCTGAATGAAGCGGTGGAATTTTTAAATGTTGAAAATAACCCCGACGGCATTTATATAGACGCCACATTAGGGGCAGGCGGCCACAGCGAATTAATTCTGCAAAAGCTTTCAGATAAAGGAAGGCTTATTTCTTTTGATATTGATAAAGATGCAATCAAAGCCGCATCAAAAAGGCTTTCCAAATATAAAAATTTAACCATAGTAAATAGAAGCTATACCGAAATTAAAGAAGTTTTAGCCGAACTTGGAATTGAAAAAATAACAGGCGGCGTTATTTTTGATTTAGGCGCAAGCTATCACCAATTAACAAAAGATGAAAGAGGATTTAGCTTTAAAAAAGATGCCCCGCTTGATATGCGCTTTAACCAAGAGCAAAAATTTTCAGCATATGATGTTGTGAACAAATACAAAGAAGAAGAACTGGTTGAAATTTTTTCAAAATATGGAGAAGAACATTTTTCAAAAAGAATTGCAAAAGCAATCGTAAATTCTCGCCCAATTAATACAACTTTACAATTGTCGAATTTAATTGTAAATTGCACACCAAAAGTTAAATCTTCAATTCACCCCGCCACAAGGGTGTTTCAGGCAATCAGAATTGAAGTTAATCAAGAGTTGTTAAATTTTGAAAATACATTAAAAGATGTGCTTACTTTATTATCCTTAGGTGGTATAATTAGTATTATAAGTTTTCATTCATTGGAAGACAGAATTGCAAAGCATTTTTTTAAGGAATATTCCAAAAAATGCAGGTGCAAAAAAGAACAAATAATTTGTTCTTGCGGCGGTCAGGTTCTTGAAATTCTTACTAAAAAACCTGTTTGTGCCAAGGATGAGGAAATTACCGTAAACCCGCCTTCAAGAAGTGCAAAGCTTAGAGCTGCAAAAAAAATAGCCGATATTGGAGTTTAAGATTTGAATTCTTTTGATTTTAATTTTAACAGCAATAACAATCAAAATTCATCCCAAAGCAAAGGCGATGGGCTTAAACCGGGCATGCCCGATATGACAGGAAACTCTTTTGGCCCTGAATTAATGAATACAAAACAACCAAAACCCCAATATTATGGCAACATTCAAACAGCAAGGCCAATTCAAAGAAACGCAAGAGCACAGCAAAACCCCGTTATTAGCGGCTATTTTGTAAAAGAAAAATCATATAAAGAAATTATAATTTCAAGAATAAACACCGTGCTTTGCGGCATTTTAGGGTGTTTGGTTTTGGTTTGCCTTGTCAGCTATTATTTTGTCGTTTTAAATGAAATGGAACTTAGAAAATTAAGCAAAGAAACAATTGCTCTTAATTATGATAACGTTGATATGCAAAACAAACTGGATAATCTTCAATCGTTTTCAAATGTAGATTTTGCGGTTACAAAATCAAATACACTAACAAGAGCTAAAAAAGTTATCGAATTATCGGCGGCAAATGTTCCGCATGTGAACTATGACAAAAAGAAAAATGAAGGGCTTACCAACAGGTATTTAGGATACTAGACTTTTTATTTTGAGGCATTAGGGGAAGTTGAACAGAGAATTTCATAAACTATTCGAAAAAAGGGTAGGCTGCCTGCAGCTTTTATTCAACCTGTTTGTAGTGCTTCTTTTAATTTATCTTTTTTTGGTTCAAGTGTTTGATATAAGGGGCTATAGAGACCGTGCCAAAACCCAAAGGGCATCCACTCCGTTTGTTTTAAGGGGTGAGATTGTAGATAGAAACGATGTTAAGCTTGCAACGGATGACACCTCGTTTAATATTTATGCACACCCTATGTATTACGACAACACTCCGGATGAATTAGCGGAAAAATTGCAACCGTTGTTAAATATAGATAAAAAAACTCTCGCTTCAAAATTTGCAAAAGATGAATCGGTTATTTTAATTAAAAAGGGCATTTCAAGAAAAACCGCAGAAAAAATTAAAGCGCTTAAATTAAGAGAAATTTCTCTTGAAGCAAAAAATAAAAGAATATATCCCCAAGGCAGCTTGGCAGCGCATATTTTAGGCTATTATAACGCAGATGCCGACATGGCAGGGGGCATTGAATATGTTGCGGGGGATTACCTTAAATATATCGACAAATCAATTAAATATGAAAAAATGCCAAATGGCGATATTATTTACAATTTATCCGTTGACCCTGAAGATGTAATAAAACCCGCTAAAGGCAAAACTTTAAAATTAACAATCGATTCTCCGATTCAACACATTTGCGAAAAATATTTATATCAAATGGTTCAAAAAACAGATGCCTACAGGGGTGCTGTTATTGTCATGGAACCAAAAACGGGTGAAATTTTGGCACTTGCCGAATACCCTTATTATGACCCTAATAATTATCAAAAACATTCTTTAATTGAAATGAAAAACTGGGCAATTACAGATGTTTACCCCCCGGGGTCAACTTTTAAAATCATAACAATAGCATCTGCCATGTTAAACAATAAAATAAACAAAAATACAAAAATTATGGACACGGGCAAAATGAAAGTAGGCTGGTGGGAAATTACCAACTACGACTACAGAGAAAAAGGCGCGCCCGGTTTAATTGACCTTGTATATTTATTCCAACATTCAAGTAACATTGCAAGTGTTAAAGTTGCACAAATGATGACATCGGATGAATATTATGATGCACTTCAACTATTTGGTTTTGGGCAAAGAACAGGAATTGACCTTCCCGGGGAATCAACGGGGCTATTACCAAAAGCATCTTCTTGGGATGTATCAACCCATGCTTCAATGGCTTATGGCTATGGGGCTTCTGTTACTGCAATTCAAATGATTGCAGCCGTAAATGCAATTGCAAATGACGGCGTTTGGATAACACCGCATGTTATTAAATATTCAGAAGCCGAAGCAGAACAAAAAGTTATAAAAAGACGCATTATGACCCATGAACAAGCCAAAGAAATAACGGAACTTTTGGTTAAATCCATTGAACAAGGGCGTTCAATGGGCAAAATGGAAGCTTACACCGTTGCAGCCAAAACAGGCACATCTAGGCGCCCAAATGACAAAGGTACAGGCTATTCAAACAAATTATACACATCTATGATTGGTTTTTTGCCTGCATCTGACCCTAAAGTTACTATTTATGTTGTTATAGATTCACCGCAAGGCGGCGGCCTTTGGGGTTCAACCGTTGCAGGGCCTGTTTTTAAAGATGTTGCAACCGAAATTGTAAGAATTTTAAACATTAACCCTGATAAACCGCCAAAGGATGATAAAAAAGTGTAAACATTAATAAATTATCTTGATTTTATTATTATTTTTGCTAGAATTTTCATGTGATAAGTTAATTTCGAGTGTAGTTCCTTATTTTAGTTTCACATTTAAGATTTTAACTTTTGTAGTTGGTAATAAGAATTATTGTGAAATACAATTTTAACAACAGTTTTATTAAAGAGCAAGCTAAACCCGGCAGTTGGCGCAGGGGTTATGAATGTTTTCAAAAAAATTTAGTAAGTGATGTCATAATTAAAGATAATGTCATAACAGGCAAAGTAAAGGGCAACTTTAAAGACCACTATGACGTTTCGATTAAATTCAACAAAACAACAATAAAACCTTCCTGCTCTTGCCCTTTGGATGAACCATGGTGCAAACACGTTGTAGCACTAGGGTTATCTGCCATTAAAGACCATCAGGTTGATGAATTAATGTATGAAAAATTCAACATAGAACCAAACCTTGATGATGAAAATATTCCCATGACAGAAAACCCGAAAGGCGGCTATATTTTCCATTTTAACCCCAAGCGAAGGCAAAATTTCTTCTCCATTTTGGTTATGGACAGGAACACAAAAAGAGTTATAAGAGATTTGGAAGCCATTTTTAAAGCAGTTTTAGAAATGCAAAAAAATGACCCCGATTTCAAACTGAACGAAGTTCAAAAGCTGGAAGCCATGATGTTTTCAATGCTTTTAAAACAATCAAGGCTTGATAAAAAATCGGGCTGGTATGATGTTCAAATTAATAAATTTGATGATTTCTTTAAAATGCTCTCTAAAATGGAAGATGTAATAGACGCCAAAACGCATAAGAAAATTTTATTTACATCTGATGTTTGGAAATTGTGCTTATCTGTTAATGTTTCATACGTTGGAAACGTTTTATTATCTTTATATTGGAAACGCCCCGATAGCGGTGAAATTTACCCGTTCGAAGAAATCAGATATTTTTCCCGCGGGCTAAAATGGGGAAGATATAAAGACAGAATTTTCCAAACAGATGTTATGGTTTCCGTTCTTCCGCAAAACCTTATAAAATCTTCTTTTACGGATATAAAAGATGCTGAAGGCGGCAAATTTATTTATGAAGAACTTCCCGAATTAAGAAAAGTCATGACGGTTGAATTATCAGATGAAATGGAAAAACTTTCATTTGAAAAAAGAGACCCCAAGTGTATTGTAGAGCTTGGAATAGATTATGATCAATCATTAAAAGCTTCGCTTGAATTTGAATATGACGGTGTGAGAGTTCCATACGCCAAAAACCCAAAAACCCCATATATAACAATTAAAGACCCCGATAAAGATTTATTATATTGGGTTAAAAGAGATTCAAACTATGAGCAAAGAGCCTATCAAATGCTTCTTGCTTGCCGTTTTGCGCCAATGCAGACAAACAATTTGGCTCTTGAAAAAGAAAACGCCATAGATTTTTACAACTACTATATAAAACAAGCAGGCCCGAATTGGGAATTTATTGAAAAAGACGATATGTCTATGTATAAATTAACCAAAAAAGAGCTTACATTGTGCGCTGATATTGATTTTTCATCTGATACGACAGATAAATTTGAAATTGAAATGTACGCAGAAGCAGAGGGTGAAAGAATTGAATTTGAAAAAGTTCAAGATTTGGTCTATGACGGGCAAAGATATTACCAATCAACAGGCAAAGGTCAAAGTTTAATTCCCGTTGATAACGTTTTCACTCTTTTAAAATCGTTTAATACATACGATGTTTACAAAAATGATGAAGATAAATATATTGTAAAAACCTACCGTGCAGGTGTAGTTTCCGAAATGGAAAATATGAACGTAAAAATGAAAATGTCGAGAAAATTTTCCAAATTCTGGAAAGAAATTTCAACATTTTCGAATATGGAAAATACACCTTTGCCGAAATCTACCGTTGCGACCCTTCGTGAATACCAACAAAAAGGCTACAGCTGGCTTTGGTTTTTGTATAAATACGGCCTGAATGGAATTTTGGCAGATGATATGGGGCTTGGTAAAACCCTTCAAACTCTAACTTTATTACAAAAAGCAAAAGAAAAAGACGGCAAAGAACCAACCCTTGTAATTTGCCCGACATCCGTTGTTTTTAACTGGGAAAATGAAATTGAAAAGTTTGCCCCCAATTTGAAGTTTTTAACATTATCTGGGTCTGAAAGAAAAGCAAACTTTAAAAACATTCCAAAATTTGATGTCATAATTACAAGCTATGCACTAATAAGGCGCGATATTGACCAATTAAAAAAATATGATTTCAGATATATTATTTTAGATGAATCTCAAAACATTAAAAATTCTCAAAGCCAAACTTCAAAAGCGGTTAAAACACTGAAAGCAAAACACAAATTGGCATTATCAGGTACACCTATTGAAAACAGGCTTGAAGAATTATGGAGCGTGTTTGATTTTCTTATGCCCGGGTTCTTGTTTGATGCGCCCGAATTTAACAACAGATACGTTTATCCGATTGTTGAAAAAGAAGATAAGCAGGTTGAAAAACGCTTAAAATCTCAAATTTTCCCGTTCATTTTAAGACGTATGAAAAGAGATGTTGCAAAAGACTTGCCTGATAAAATTGAAGCAGTTGCATACTGTGAACTTACGCCCGAGCAAAAAGATTTATACTTGCAGGTTCTTGATTCAACAAAAGAAGAACTCTTTAAATCTATTGAAACGGTTGGGCTTGAAAAATCAAGAATGTCTATTTTCTCTGCCCTTCTTCGCCTTCGTCAAATTTGCTGCCACCCAAGGTTGTATGATAAAGAAGGCAAGCTAAATATAAATGAATCAGGCAAATTTGAACATTTGCAATCAATGCTTGAAGAAATTATATCTGAAGGCCATAGAATTTTACTTTTCAGCCAGTTTGTCGGAATGCTTGATATTATTAAACTTTGGCTTGAAGAAAAAGGCATTAAGCATGAATACTTATCAGGTGCCACCAAAAACAGGCAAGAAGTAGTTGAAAGGTTTAATTCTGACCCGACAATTCCGATTTTCTTGGTTTCCTTAAAAGCAGGCGGCACAGGCTTGAATTTAACAGGTGCAGATTATGTAATTCACTATGACCCATGGTGGAACCCGGCGGTTGAAGATCAGGCAACAGACAGGGCTTACCGTATCGGGCAAACCAAAAAAGTTTTTGTTTACCGCTTAATTACAAAAGGAACGGTTGAAGAAAAAATTCAAAGATTAAAATCTAAAAAACGTTCGCTTGTAGATTCTGTTATCTCGGTTGACAGAAACATTGCAAAAACACTCACATATCAAGATATTAAAGATATTTTCTCGGTTTAATATAATAAAAAACCCCTTAAAATTAAGGGGTTTTAATTTATCTAAAATTTTAAATCTCTTATTCCCTTTTCAATATTTTCAAGGTTTTTAATTACTTCTTCTTTTAAAATGGGGTTATCAATGTTTAAAAGTTCCTGTTTTATTAATTTTTCCCCTGCAAGTTTTGTTTCATTGGAAGCGTAATCAACCAAATATTCTTTTAAAGTCATAATAGCATTCGGTGCGCAGAAATTATGAATTTGTTCTTTTTTGCAGATTTCCATAAAATCTGCACCTATTCTTCCTTTTCTATAGCAAGCTGTGCAAAAACTTGGCATATAATCCATTTGAATGAGCCATCTTACGACTTCATCCAAGGTTCTAAGGTCTGAAACGTTAAATTGAGATGAATCTTCTTTTTCAGGTTTTGCATAGCCGCCAACGCTTGTTTTGGAACCGCCTGAAATTTGGGTTATTCCCACATGAAGGCTTCTTTTTCTGACATTAACATTTTCTCTTGTTGAAACAATCATGCCTGTATATGGCACAGCAAGCCTTAAAACTGCAATAATTTTTTCAAACGTATCATCACTAATTCCGTTATCAAAAGTATTCGGGTCAATGTCATCAGCCCTTCTTATTCTTGGAACTGAAATTGTATGCGGCCCAACGCCAAAATTTGCTTCTAGGTGCTCAGCGTGCATTATAAGCCCGACAAGTTCATATCTATATAAGCTTAAACCAAATAAAACGCCAAGCCCAACGTCTTCAATGCCACCGGATAAAGCTCTATCCATTGCTTCCGTGTGGTATTTATAGTTGCTTTTTGGCCCTTTTGGGTGAAGGTTTTCATAGTTTTTCTTGTGGTATGTTTCTTGAAATAAAATGTATGTGCCAATTTCAGCTTCTTTTAATTTTTTATAATTTTCAACCGTTGTGGCTGCAATATTAACGTTCACCCTTCTTATAGAGCCATTTTTGTGTTTTGTATTATAAATTGTATTAATTGATTCTAAAATATATTCAATGGGGTTGTGAACAGGGTCTTCCCCCGCTTCAACAGCAAGCCTTTTATGCCCCATATCTTGAAGCGCCATAACTTCTTCTTCAATTTCTTTTTGGGTTAATTTTTTTCTTGGAATATGCCTATTTGTATAATGATACGGGCAATAAACACACCCGTTCACGCAATAATTTGAAAGGTAAAGGGGCGCAAATAAAACAATTCTGTTGCCATAAAAATCTTTTTTAATTTTTTCTGCCAATGAAAAAATTTCATTGTTTTTATCATCCAGCGTACAATCCAATAAAATTAAGGCTTCTCTATGGGTTAAGCCCTTTTTTTCTTTTGCTTTTTGAATAATATCATCAATTAATTTTTCATTATTCTTGTTTTTTTCAGCCCAAGCAAGGGTTTCCATTATTTCATTATGGTCAATAAAATTTATTGAATCCAAAGATTTAACATCATACATAATTTTTTGCCTTTCTAATTTTTAATGTTACTCTTAAAAATTTATCAGGCAAGAAAAAATAAAATTAACCCAATGAGTTATAAACTGTTTTTGAAACTTTTTGTATTAAATCTCTTGCGCCATAATCATTATGGGGGCGTTTTACCATAATTACCATAATATATTTTTTGCCCGATGGTGAATAAATAACCCCTGCATCACCGAGCATTTTTCCAATGTCGCCTGTTTTGTGCATTAAAATAGCATTTTCAGGCAGTTGAGATTTAATCAAAGTTCTGTTTTCCACTTGGCTCATATATTCTTTGATATTTGCGGCAGATTGGATGGGCAAAAACTTTTGATTATCTATATTGTACAACATTGTTGCAATATCATAAGGCGTTGTAGTGTTTGTTCCTTTTAAATCAGGAAGCCATGATGTAACTTGTGTTTTTGAAAAGCCCCAATGTCTTATTGCAGCGTTTAATTGGTTTATTCCGCCAACTTCTTCAATTAACATGTTTGTTGCGGAATTATCCGATTTTCTTATCATAATTTTTGCTAAATAATCAATCGAATAATCAACATCGGCACTTTTAAACTGCAAATTTCCCGAGCCTTCCGTTCTGTGGGCTTCCGTAAAGGTTAATTTTTTGTCTAAACTGATTGGTTCAAAGCCTTCTTTTTCCAAATCCTTATTTCTGTTGAAGAAATCCAATAAAACAGGAATTTTAATAATACTTGCTGCGGGGAAAATTTCATCTTTATTTATATCAACGGTTTTTCCCGTGTGGTAATCATATATAAAAATTCCCGCATGAAGATTTTTATAATTGTCTAAAATCGGCAAAATGCTGTTTTTAAGGCCTGTTAATTCACCCGTTGAATTAATGGAAAGCATTTTTTCCGCACCTTTTGAAGGAGTTCCTGCCAAAATATTTTTATTTAAAAAAGTTAAATTATTAACATAGTTCAAGGTTGGCGCATAAACTTCTTCTGCATTAAAATCAAGGGAAGAATTATTTAATCTGTTAAGATAAACAGGTTCTATAAAATTTGGCAAATTAAGAGAAAAAGCCCCCAACAAAATTGTTGACCAAACAAAAACGGCCGCTGCGATTTTTGGCTTAGAATTTCTGTTTTTGCGTGTTTTTGGCGCATTTTTATATTCCGAACATTTTATATTATCGGTTGCTTTACAATTAAAATTTGAATTTTGTTTCGGATAATTTTCATAGTAAATATTTTGCATAAATTCAATATAACAAACTTTAAATTTCGGGGCTTTAATGTAAAAATTTTTTAAACTTTTTGGATGATATAAACTTCTTAACTTAGTTTGAAAAATATGATATACTCAAAGTTATGAAATTTTTATACACATTAATTTTACTTATTTTTATTTCAATTACACCTGTTTTGGCAAAAGACACGGTACAAACAAAAGACACAATTTTAACAGGTAAAATATTTTCTTATGTTGACGGGCTTATAAAAATTAACAAAAGCGGCATGGAATATACTTTTACAAGGTCTAAAAACATAGATTATTTCGGTGATTTTATTCAATATAAAGAAAAACCTTTGTCAAGAAATCTAACGGATGCAAATTGCAGAGTAATTTATATAGATTTATACAAAGTTGTTTTTGAAATTCCTTCCGCAAGAATACAAGTGCCGAGATACAGAGTTAAAAACATTGTTTTAAATGCTGATTAGGAGATAAAAAATGAATGTAGTTATTTATTCCGATAATAACAACGATGAACTTAAAAATATTTTAGAAGATGTGAATGATGTAAACTTAAGGCTTGAGCCTGCAGACAGTTTACCTCATTATAAAGATATAAATGCTTCCGTTATTATTCTTGATATGCCGCTTGATAAAATCAAAGAAACATCAGCAATCACAAAATTTGACGCAGGCGTTTTGGTTATTGTAGATGAAATTCCCGATATGACAATAAGAGCAATTGTTCATGATTTTATTAAACGCCCGATTAATTCAATTGAATTAAAAGTAAGAGTTGAAGCTTTAATGAAAGCGGTGCACTACAGACATTCACTAAGCAAAGTTTCAATAACAGATGAATTAACAGGCCTATATAACAGAAAGTATCTTCATGCAAGGCTGGATGCGGAAATTTCCCGTGCAAAAAGGTATGGAACAGACCTTTCATGCTTATTAATAGATATCGACTTCTTTAAAACAGTAAACGATATGTACGGTTATGATTGGGGCGATGTTTTATTAAAAAAAGTGGCAGAAATGTTAAGTGCTTTAATCAGAAAAGAAGATATTTTAACAAGATACGGTGATGAAGAATTTCTTTTAATTCTTCCAAATACATCTGAACAGCAGGCGTTCATTTTTGCGGAACGTTTCAGACGTGATATAGAAAAAATGGAATTTATTCCCGCACAAGAAGAAGAACGCCACCCAATCACAATTTCTGGCGGCATTTCAAGTTATCCGTTCTTAGAAAATGTTGAAGAAAATTCAAACTCTTTAATAAGATACGCAGAACATGCCTTATATAATGCAAAACAAAGCGGCAAAAACCAAATTGTGCAGTTTTCAAAAATAAATTTAGGGTTCTAAAATGATAAAAAACGGCCCTTGTAAAAGAATTATCCCTTGCTTGGACGTTAAAAACGGCGAAACCGTAAAAGGGGTAAATTTTGAAAACCTTAAATATGCGGGTGATTGTATTGAGCTTGCAAAAAAATATTCGGATAACGGCGCAGACGAGCTTGTTTTTCTTGATATAACCGCAACAAACGAAAAAAGAAAAACGGTTGTTGAACTTGTTCAAAAAGTAGGTAAAAATGTTTTTATCCCATTCACGGTTGGCGGCGGAATATCTGATATCGAAGATATAAGGTGTATTTTAGCTGCAGGGGCGGATAAAATTTCAATTAATTCCGCAGCTGTTAAAAACCCCGATATTATATCAAAATGCGCAGAATATTTTGGTTCTCAATGCATTGTAATTGCAATTGATGCCAAAAGAGTTGACGGCGATTTTTACGTTTTTATAAACGCAGGCAAAAAAAATTCCGGCAAAAAACTTTTAGACTGGGCAAAAGAAGTTGAAGAAAAAGGTGCGGGCGAAATTTTATTAACTTCAATGGATTTTGACGGCACACAAAAAGGCTTTGATATTGAAATGTTAAAAATGGTAACAGATAATATAAATATTCCAATTATTGCATCAGGCGGTGCAGGGGCTGATAGTAACCATTTTATAGATGTTTTTAACAAAACAAATGTTGATGCCGCTTTGGCTGCTTCGATTTTTCACTTTAACACATTGCCGATTGATGTTTTGAAGAAAGAATTATTTGAAGCGGGCATTGAAACAAGAAGAATTATTTAGTTTTTTATTCCAATAAAAAAGCCGCATATAATGCGGCTTTTTGTTTATAAATTTTGGATTTAGCTGAAATATTGGAACGTTCTTTCGATGTTGGATTGAATGATAGAATCGACTGATTCCATTTCTTGTTCCACTGCTTTTTTCTGTGTTTCAATTTGGTTTAATTTGTTTTCAAGACGGGTATCAAGAGTGTTTACTTTTGCCATTGCAGTGTTATATTCTGCTTGTGCTGCCGCGTCATCTTCCGTATAGTATCTGGATGTTACCGTTGATAATGATTCTAAGCTTTTTCTTACATAAAAGCTATCTTCCGTTTCAACCGTGGCTTCATCTCCGTCTTTAATAACACCTGATGAACCAACAATCATAGATGTAGAATCAACGTTTGCAGTTTCTGATGTATCTTGAATCCATAATTGATATGAACCGTTTGATAAACCTGTTTGCAGAGGTGAATTTGAACCGTTTGTGTTAAGTGCTTCAACTACGTTTTTGTAATAGTTATACAAAGCTTTGTTTGAACCTTCAAGCTCTTTCAAAGAAGTCATTGTGCCGCCAACGTTTACTTCATATTCAACTTCATAATCGCCGACAGGAACACCGCCATCATCTGTTTGCGGAACTGATGTTGCTCTTACGATAGGATTACCGTTAGCATCCGCAATAATAACAGATGCACCTGTGCCGCCCAATGAAGCTTGTGAATTTGCCAAAGTTTCAAGGCTCATTGTTTGTTGTTGAGTTTCACCGTCCTTAAATACACGGCAAGTGTAAATTGTGTTTGTTGTTTTGTCAGAATATTCCTGAGCAATGGTTTCTTGTTCCTGAGCAAGCAAAAGACGTTCTTGTTCAACATTTTGAGCTTGAAGTTCAAGCGCGTCATTCTTTGCCGTCAGTAATAATAGTCTTGCTTGTGATGCTGCTAAACCCATTTTATACCACCTTTATGTTATGTTAATTCTTTTCTTTTAAGGACATATATACTAATAAAAACTTTTTTTATATACAAAATACATAATCTTTGTATATTGTTACATTGCTTAACAATTTTTATTTTCTTTATATCCTTTTCTTTTGTATCAGCCTCTTCAGCCGATTTTTACATTTTCTTGCTATTGTTAACGACAATTTTTTAAAAAAACTTTAATTTGATGTTTTTTGACTTAATATTTTGTAACATTAGAAGCAATAAATTAAGCCGCATTTACCTAATACTTTGCATTGCAAAAACTTTTTTATTTGAATTATAATGTTTGAGTAGTTTAAAGAGGTGTTTTATGTCATCCAAAAAACGCATTATAATAGCGATTTTATGCATAATAGGGCTTATTTTAAGCATAGATTTAGTTTATATATATATAAAAACCAGCTTTTTATCAGGTGCTCCAAAAAGCTTTTGTTCAATTAACAGTTTTATAGATTGTGATGGCGTTGCCCAAACCGATAAAGCCTTCTTTTTGGGTGTTCCCCTTGCAATTTGGGGCGTAATTTTATACCTTTTGTTTTTATTCTTAAATTTTGTAGATAAAATAAGAGAAAAAATTAACTTTCCGCTTCTCAATGTTTTTAAAAACCCAAGCTCATATATTGCAACAATCGGGCTTTTTTCTTTCTGTGTTTCAATTTCTTTAGCATGCATTTCATTATTTAACATTCATAAAATTTGCATATTATGTTTTATGACATATTTTATAAACTTTTTTATAGCTCTTGTTGCCGTTAAAAAAGATTTCTTTATAACAGACATTAAAAACACAATTGTTGATTTCATTCAAGGCGCAAAAGAATATACAACGTTATTTTTAGTTGTTGTTTTATTAACCGTTTTAACCTTAGGCTTTTTTAGCCAATCGCTTGTTTTGGCGCCAATTATAAAAGCAAATAAATCCATTAAAGAATTTAGCAATCTAAAAACAAATATTTATGCAATTTCAGGCAATACATTGGGAAACCCCGAGGGGGATGTTTCAGTTTATGTATATGGCGATTTTATGTGCCCGTTTTGCAGGGTAATGAACATTATGCTTCATAAATTAGTTTTGGATGATAAAAATGTTGCGGTTTACCATGTTAATTTCCCCTTAGATTCAGCTTGCAACCCCACAGTTAAAGCTCAAGTGCACCCGGGGTCATGCATTTTATCTAAATATGCCCTTGCTGCTCAAAACCAAGGAAATTATTGGGGAATGGTTTCAGGCATTTATAACAAATTACCGAGAAACGAAAAAGAAATTATTCAAATCGGCAAAATTATAGGGCTTGATACCGATAAATTATACAATGACGCCCATTCAAAACAAATTGATGAATACCTTGAAAACCAAGTATATAGAGGCATTAATGAACACTTAATGGGAACGCCCACAATTATTATAGACGGCATTCCGCATTCAGAAATTATGCCGTATTTTAAATTGCAAGAACTTGTTAAACAATCAAGGCTTCGCCATGCAAAACAAAAATAAAATTTTAATCCATGCCTGCTGCGGCGTTTGCTTTTCATACCCCTTAATTTTATTAAGAGAAATGGGGTATGAACCTGTTGTATATTTTATAAACCCAAATATTTACCCCAAAGAAGAATTCGAAAGAAGGTATTTAGAGCTTGAAAAATATTGCTCCGTTAATAACGTTGAACTAATTAAAGAAGAATACAACCACAATGAATTTTTAAAAACGGCAAAAGGGCTTGAAGATGCCCCCGAAAAAGGCGCAAGGTGCAAAAAATGTTTCTTTTTAAGGCTTGAAAAAACGGCGGAACTTGCAAAAAAAATGAATATAGATAAAATTACAACAACCTTATCCGTTTCACCCCACAAAATTTCAAAAGATATTTTTGAAATGGGCAAATTGGCATGTGAAAAATTTGAAATTCAATTTATGGAATTTGATTTTAAAAAGAAAGACGGCTTTAAAAAAACCTCAAAAATAGCATATGACTTTGGAATGTACCGCCAAAAATATTGCGGGTGCGAATTTAGTTTAAGATAAAAAAAGTTTGTATATAGTTTTTGTTTCTGTTATTATATTTTAGCTAAAGGTTTTTAAGCAAAAAAAATCTTTCACAAGGTTTAAATATTTGCTTATAAACACATTCTGTCGGTTAGAGAATATATTAGAGAATACTTTTTGAATTAGAGAATACTAAAACAAGTTTATTTTTTCATACTACAATTTTCTTTTCGTTACGACGCTTGAACAATCCCAAGCGTCTTTTCTTTTTCAAAATGTTTGTTTTTAAATGTATATGGAACAAGTTCGTTTTCTTTAATTTCAAATTTTATGGCGCCCGTTTCTTTTGTATTAAAAACTTTTGAATATTTTTTATATAGCATTAAAGTTTCATAATCAGGATGATTATACGGGTTTTGGCCTGTTAAAATTACCGTATATTTAGGCCTTAATTTATTCAAAATTTCATCATCAACAGTTCTTTTTGCCCCATGGTGAGAAGCTTTTAGAATATCAACATCATTTGGCATAAATTTTTCTATACTATGAAAACTTTTAGATGGAATATCGGCCAAAAATAAAAATTTGAAATTTTTATATTTAACAAAAGTAACCGTTGAAGAATCATTTTTTGAAAGTTTGTTTGATGATTTCGGAACATAATTAATAACTTCAATATCATTATCAAAAGAAAACCTTTGTCTTGTATATGGCAAAATATATTTAACATTGTTTTCTTCAATATATTTTTTAATTTTGCAAGAATTTTTTGAATTGCATTCAGGCTTTGGAATAACCAAATTTTTAACCTTTATTTCATCTAAAATGTCAATCAAACCGCCTGAATGGTCGGCATCATAGTGGGTTAAAATCAAAAGGTCGATTTCTTTAATGTTTTTGTCATATAAATATTCAAGGGTAATCCTTTTGGCAGAAGAAGATTCAGGGTAAATAAATTTGCCGGAATCTATCATTATATATTTGTTCTCATCTGTTTTAACAATAAAATTATCGGCGTTGCCGGAATTAAAGAAAATAATCTCACCTTTTTTATTTTCAAAACTTATAAAAGAAAATAAGAAAACAACAACCAAAATAAAAAGCGAATAATTAATTATTTTATTTTTAAAATAGTTTTTAATTGCAGCAAACAGAAGAACAACAAGAAAATAATAAATAACAATCTGAAAAACATTTGGAGAGGGAACTTTTATAATAGAATATTTTAAAGTTGAAAAATAATTTGATATGTTTAAAACAATTTGAATTAAAAAATTTAAAATAACATCAAATATGGGAATTATAAGTTTTGAAAATAAAGGAATAAAACAAAATGCAGATGAAATAAACCCCAAAAAACTTATTATTCCGACAAAAGGCACAACTGCTATATTTGCCAAAACAGAATAAATTGAAAATGTGTTAAAATAAAAAGCCTGCAAAGGAGCTGCCCAAATTTGCGCAGTTAAAGGAACCATTATTATACAAAGAACGGAAACGGGCGAAAAAGCCATAAATAAAATTTTAAAAAATTTATTGAAACCTTTTAATTTTTTAATATAGCTTCTTTCTCTTTTTTCCAAAACTTTTGTTAAACATGGAATGCAAACAATTAACCCCAAAGTTACAAGAAAAGATAATTGAAACCCTACATCCAAAATGAATTCAGGTTTAAAAAGGGTAATAATTAAGCCCGCTATAAAAATTAAAGAAACTCCGTTTGCATCTCTATATATAAATTTGCCAAATAAAATTAATATCAGCATAACGGAAGCCCTTACAATAGAAGGGGGAAAGCCTGTCATTGTCATATATAAACAAACAATAAAAAGCCCCGATAAAATTTTTAGCCTATAGTGAATGTTTATAAAATGAACAATGCAAAGCCACATGGAAAGAATTAATGTTACGTTTAATCCTGAAGCTGCCAAAAGGTGCAGAAGGCCGGAATTTATAAACGCTTCTTTAACATCATCCGGCGGGTTAATGGCATCATCTCCAAAAACAATCCCGCCTAATATTTCCAAATTCGGAGATTTCATATATTTTGAATGGGTTAAAATAACTTTATCTCTCAAATTGTTCATATACCTTGTAAAGCAAATATTTAAAAAAGAAAGCTTTTCAAATAAGCTCTTTTTATTTTTAATTTGTTTAATATCGGGTGAAGATATATATTTATATTCTTTTGCATAAAAAGTTTTTAAAATTCCTTTATTGTTCAAAAATTTCTGATAATCAAATTCGGAAGGGTTTGTTGCAGCTAAAGGCGTGTTGATTGTTCCTGTTAAATTAAGCGTATCGCCAAATTTTGGAATATATTTTTTATTAAATATATTAATTGTTGCAAAAACAATTCCTTTATCAATTTTGGTTTTTTCATTTTGAATTTTTATTTCTTGAACAATAAAAGGAAATTTGCAAATTTTTCTTTTTTCGCTGCAATTTGGAATATTAGAAACCATTCCTTTTATTTCAACATTTTTAATTTTCTCAATTCCAAAAAAGTCATCAAATTTAACATAATTTATTTTTGCATTTAAAAAACCAAAGATAAAAAGAAAATATAAAAACAAAATAAAATATGGCGAAAATAAATTTGAATATT
>ULUL01051353.1_pt1 | contig 64621 bp, 65 predicted proteins | sample 1958481 | NCBI WGS metagenome assembly ULUL01 (sample SAMEA4835759, study PRJEB28245) | human gut metagenome | biome: gut microbiome; material: fecal sample | place: Denmark | collected 2008 | reverse complement strand
TAATATATAAAATTCCTTATGCCAAAATGTAAAAGAGTTTTATAACCAATAAACAAACACAATAAATCTACTGAAAAAATTCTACAATTTTAATATTGAAAAAATTCGCAATATCCTCAAGTCTATCAATTGAAATATTTATTTTGCAACGCTCTAATTTTGATATATACGAATTATCAAGCCCAAGCCTTAAGGATAATTCCTCTCTGCTCAGCTTAGATTGTAACCTGAGCTCATAAATTTTATTTGCAATTTTTTGTCTAACTACTTGACTCATATTCCCATAATGGACTAATATTCTATTTATGAACAGGAATGTCAGTCCATTTATAAAATTTTTTCTTATTTGCCTTATTTGCAAAATACCCAATTTGGCAATTTGTAATAATTACAATGCTTTCAAACATTCTGAGGCAAGTTACCAAATTGAATGGTGCAATTTACATAACGGAATTATGGAATATGAAAATTCAGACTACACAAGAGTAGATTGCTTAACAGAAACCCATGCTGTCGAATTTGATTTTGCCAAAAAATGGGCAGAGGGCATAGGGCAAGCATTACACTATAATGCAATGACCGGCAAAAAGGGGAAAGTTGTTTTAATTTTAACTAATCCTAAAAAAGAAATGGTATATTTTAGGCGCGTAGAAAATCTTGGCAGAAAATATGATTTTGATGTCGAATATATAACAAATGACATCCTAAAGACAACTAAGGACGGAAAATGTAGCAATCCCAAATGTAGATGCCACTACAAAGACAACTAATAGTTGTATTTTAGTAATAATCTGCTTCTGATTTTTCTTCTTCATCTTGAAGGGAAGATAGGTCATAGCTATATGTTGAATCAAAATCTTCGGGAAGTTTATCCGTATCGGGCCAAATTGTGCCTTCATCAAACCTGCAAGCAGATAAATTTTCACTTAATGCAAAATCAGAATCTTCCAAATTTGCTTCATTTAAAATAGCGCCTGCCATATCAGCATCTTGGAAATTGCAATAATGAACTTCTGCGTAGCTAAAATCTGCCCCGTATAGGGTTGTATTTGTAAAATCGCATTCAACAAAGCGGCATCTTGTAAAATCGCAGCTTGTAAAGTCGCTGTCTGTGAAATTTACGTTTGTAAATTGGGTTTCAGAAAAAGTTGAACCCGTAAAATCAATGTTGTTTAAATTTACATCAGATATTTCATAAGACAAAACTTCAACTTCGGATAAATCTAAAATTTCATCTGTTTGAGATTTTGCGGCTTCATATTCGCCTTTGTTGTTTAAAATTAAATCTAACCATTTGTCTTTTGAAAGATTTGCCATTTATTTTCTCCAATGCGCTGATATTGGTATTTTATTAAATTTTTTATAACTTCGCAACCCTTTTTAAATATCTTTTATTCCTGCGTTCATTGCTGCAATTGCAGCCTGAACACGGTTATCCACGCCAATTTTTCTGTAAATATTGTTAAGATGCGTTTTAACGGTAATCTCCCTTATAAAAAGTTTTTCCGCTATTTTTGCGTTTGAATCACCCAAGGATACAAGTTTTAAAATTTCTTTTTCTCTTGAAGTTAAAGAATTTATTGTTTGGGCTCTTTTAACATCTTTTTTGTTCCAATTTGAGCGGCGAAGAAGCGCTTCAATTCTTGCCAATAAATTAGGAAAAACAAAAGGTTTTACAATGTAATCATCTGCACCTGATTTTAAGCCTGAAACTTGCTTGTAATCATCATCTATGGCAGTCAGCATAATAATTGGAATAGAATTTAAAATTTTATGATTTCTTATATTTTTTAAAGTTGTCCACCCGTCCATAACAGGCATCATAACATCCAATAAAACAAGGTCATATTTATCAATATTTTTGTTTAATTCAATTAAACCTTGTTTGCCATCCCCCGTAACGGTTACTTCAAACCCATACATATTAAGCATATCAGCCGTTGGGTTCGGGTTATCATCTATTATTAAAATTTTTTTTATTTCATCAATTTCATTCATTTTTTAAGTTAAATTTTCCCTGATTGCTTTAATTGCCGCTTGGGTTCTGTCATCAACCGATAATTTTTGTAGAATTGAGCACATATGAACCTTTGTTGTATTAATTGAAATGTTCATTTTTCTTGCAATTTCAAGGTTGGAATTACCCTCTGCCAAAAGAAAAAGAACTCTCATTTCTTTTGTTGTTAAATTATATTTGTTTTGGTTTTCCTGTTCTTCATTTTTATTAATTTTAGTTGTTTTTTTCATTAATATTTTGGATGCTGCCGGGTCATACCATAAAGACCCTTCCATAACATCTTTTATAAGTTCAATTAATTTTTCAGGCTTTATATCTTTAGAACAATATGCGTTTATTCCTGCATCCAAGCAGCCTTCAATTTCTTCTTCATTATTATGAGATGTTATTACAATAATTTTAATATCAGGGTATTTTGATTTAATTTCAAAAGAAGCCCGAACGCCATCTACAACAGGCAGCCCCAAATCCATTAAAACAAGGTCGATTTTGTTTTCAGCCAAAATTTTATAAGCATTAACGGCATTTTCCGCTTCAAAAATTTTATTTGTAATATTTTCCTCTTTTAATGAGGTTAAAAGCGCAAAACGGGTGAGAGCGTGGTCTTCTACTATAAGAATATTGTATTTTTCCATAATATTTAATTATATTTATTTTTATCTTTTTTACAAATACTTTACAACATTAATTTTTTTCTTGTATTATAATTTATAGTTGAGGTAAATGAAATGATTGAAATTAAAGATGTTGAACATGTTGCCCGCTTAGCAAGGTTAAATTTAACGGAAGATGAAAAAGTTAAATTTTCAAAACAATTGGGCGATATTTTAAAATATATGGAACAATTAAACGAAGTTGACACAACAGGTGTTGAACCAATGAATCACCCGATAGATTTCTCAAATGTGATGAGGGAAGATGTTGCCCGATACGATTGCACAAGAGAGGAATTAATGGCAAATGCCCCGGAGGTTGAACAAGATTATTTTAAAGTCCCTAAAATAAGTTAATTTTAGGGACTTTTCATATATGTGCCGGAAGAGAAAAAAATTAAGTAAGGAAAGAAAATGACAAAGTATATTTTTATTACAGGCGGTGTTGTTAGTTCATTAGGAAAAGGCATTGTTGCTGCAAGTTTAGGAAAACTTTTAAGAGCAAGGGGCTTTAGCGTTGCAATTCAAAAATTTGACCCTTATATAAATGTTGACCCAGGCACTATGAGCCCGTTTCAACATGGCGAAGTTTTTGTGACAGATGACGGTGCGGAAACAGACCTTGACCTTGGACACTATGAAAGGTTTACAAATACATCATTACACCAAGTAAATAATGTAACATCGGGTTCTGTTTATCAAACTGTTATTGAAAAAGAAAGAAGGGGCGAATATTTAGGCGCAACGGTTCAAACAATTCCCCATATTACAAATGAAATTAAAGCAAGGCTTCTAAAAGCAAAACAACAATTTAACCCCGATTTTTTAATAGCAGAAATCGGCGGCACAATAGGCGACATTGAAAGTTTGCCTTTTATTGAAGCAATCAGACAATTTAGGCTTGAAGAAGGCATTGGAAATTCTATTTCAATCCATGTTACTTTATTACCTTATCTTCAAACTTCAGGCGAACTTAAAACAAAACCTTCGCAACATAGCGTTTATGTTTTAAGAAGCTATGGCATTCAGCCTGAAATTCTTGTTTGCAGAACCCCTGTTGAAATTCACAAAAATGAAAAAGAAAAAATAGCGCTCTTTTGTTCCGTTCAAAAAGATTGCGTTTTTGAATGCAAAGATATGAAATCTATTTATGAAGTGCCCTTGGCGCTTGAAGCGCAAAATATGGCGAGCGTTGTTTTAAAACTTTTAAATATGAAAGATAAACGCCCGAATTTAGCTTCTTGGGAAAAACTTGTTGATAAAATTAAAAACCCGAAAGGCGAATTAACCGTGGCACTTGCAGGAAAATACACGGAATTAAACGATGCTTATATTTCTGTTGTTGAATCTCTAAAGCACGCAGGGCTTGAATTTGACAGAAAAGTAAACATTAAATGGCTTGCAAGTGAAGATTGCAAAGATACCCAAAAAACAAAAGAGCTTTTGGGCGATGTTGATGCGCTTGTAATTCCGGGCGGGTTTGGTGTTCGTGGCATTGAAGGCAAATTAAATGCCATAAGATATGCAAGAGAAAACAATTTGCCGTTTTTGGGGCTATGTTTGGGGCTTCAATGTGCAGTTATTGAATATGCAAGAAACGTTATAGGCTTAAACGGCGCAAACAGCACGGAATTTGACGAAAACACAAAATACCCTGTTATTGACCTTATGGTTGAACAAAAAAATATAGCAGGCTATGGCGGCACAATGAGATTGGGAAGTTACCCTTGTCATTTAAAAGATGGCTCAAAAGCACAAAAAGCTTACGGTAAAAAAATTATAGAAGAACGCCACCGCCACAGATATGAAGTGAACAATGAATATAAAAAATTAATTGAAGATAGCGGGCTTATAATTTCAGGGTCATCACCCGATGGGTTACTTGCTGAAGTTGTTGAATACCCGAAAAATGATTGGCACGTTGCCTGCCAATTTCACCCCGAGTTTAAATCTCGCCCCGAAGAAGCACACCCACTTTTTAAAGGGCTTATAAAAGCGGCACTAAACAGAAAAAAATAAACTAAAATCAGGGAAAATTCCCTGATTTTTTTTAAAAAAAGTTTATAAATCTTGTTTTTTAATAAAATTTTTAGTTTAATTAAAACACGAAGCATGGAACACAACAGAGAACAAATTCAGTGGTTAATATTTTTGGTTAGCGCAACTGGCGGTTTTCTTGCAATGCTTGATTCCAACACCGTAAATGTTGCCTTATATGAAATTGCCAAAGATTTTAATGCCGATATGAGCCTTGTTCAGTGGGTTGTAACAGGGTATATCTTAATTTTAAGCTCTTTTTTAATGCTTTTTGGCAAATTAAACGATGTTGTTGACAGAAGAATGCTCTATACATCAGGCTTTTTTGTTTTTGCCTTAGGTTCCATTTTAAACATTTGTTCATTTAATCTTTTTATGCTTATAGCTTGCCGTTTATTGCAATCTTTGGGGGCTTCAATTTTATTATCAAATAATTATGCAATCATAACTTCTGTTTTTAAAGGCAAAAAAAGAGCAAGGGCAATCGGGTTTTCTTCTGCAATGATGGCATTTGCAGGCATGACGGGGCCTTCTTTGGGCGGCTTTTTAATGCATTATGCCGGCTGGAGAGGCATTTTTATCCCCGGTGTTATTATAGGGCTTCTTGGGGCAATTCTTTCTTTAAGAATAATTCCTTCAATTAAACATAAAGGGAATTTTGTTTTTGATTATCAGGGAATGATTTATCTTTTTATTTCAACATTTTCTATGCTTATGATAATTTCAAAAATTCATGATTGGGGGCTAAAATCACAAAATACATTAATTGCTTTTATATTAATGGTTCTTTTTGGAATTATTTTTTACATTAGAGAAAGAAAAATAAATTTTCCGATTGTTGATTTTGATTTGTTTAAATCACAAATTTTTACATACGGCAACTTTGCAATGTTAATTTCATATTTTGCGCTTTTTTCAAACGCCGTTATGTTCCCCTATTATGCACAGGTTGTTTTGGGCGCAAGTGCACTTAAAGCAGGGCTTTTAATTGCGCCGTTTTCCGCTTGCTTTATGGTTGCCGCAATTTTTAACGGGAAACTTTCAAATAAATATTCAAGCGGGCTTTTAATGACATACGGTGCGGTATTTATTGTTTTGGGACTTTTGTTATTCTCAACTTGTGATTCAAATATGGATATAATGAAAATTATTCTTGCGCAAATGCTTATGGGAACAGGAAGCGGAATGTACCAGCCAAGCGCAAATTTAATTGTTATGACATCTGCCCCGATTAAAGAAACCGGCATGGCATCAGGAATTTTGGCTATGTTTAGAAATACGGGGATGCTTCTTGGAATTATGATTTCACTTGCCATTTTTGATTTCAGAAAAACTTTTTACATAAAAAAAGGCCTTAGCGATTTTAATTCCTTCACGGAAGCCTATGGCGAGGTTTTGCTTGCGGGTGCATTTTTTGCGGTTTTATGCCTTTTTCTTTCGTATAAAACATACATTGAAAAAAGAAAAATGAACGAAAATTATTAATAAATTTTATGTTTAGAGTATAATAAACAGGTTCAATAAAATTATAAAAGGAATTTTTCTTATGTTGGAAAATGAATATTACCCTCAAAAAACAGAAAAAAAATGGGTTGAATTTTGGGATGAAAACAAAACTTATAAAACATATGACAATTCAGACAAACCAAAATATTATGCACTTTCAATGTTTCCATATCCTTCGGGCAAATTGCATATGGGGCATGTTAGAAACTATACAATAACAGACGTTATTGCAAGGTTTAAAAGAGCAATGGGCTATAATGTATTGCACCCAATGGGTTGGGATTCATTTGGTATGCCCGCAGAAAACGCCGCTATTCAACATGGCGCAAACCCTAAAAAATGGACTCTTGATAACATTGAATATATGAAAAAGCAATTAAAAATGCTCGGGCTTTCTGTTGATTGGGATAGAGAAGTTACCACCTGCAAAGAAGATTATTATAAATGGACCCAAAAACTTTTTATTGAACTTTTTAAAAAAGGCTTAGCTTATAAAAAAGAAGCGCCTGTTAATTGGTGCGAAAAATGCGCAACAGTTCTTGCAAACGAACAAGTAATTGACGGTAAATGCTGGAGATGCGATTCGGAAGTTACAAAGAAAAACCTTTCACAATGGTTTTTAAAGATAACCGATTACGCAGAAGTTTTGCTTGAAGATTTAGACAAATTAAAAGGCTGGGGCGACAACGTTAAAACAATGCAAGCCAATTGGATTGGAAAATCTTACGGCACAATTTTAAAATTTAAAGTAAAAGAAATTGAAGGCTTAGAAATTCCCGTTTTCACAACTCGCCCCGATACTGCTTACGGTATTACATATCTTGTTGTAGCACCTGAATATAAAGACATTGAAAAATTAACAACAAAAGAAAACTTGGAAGCGGTTCATAATTACAGAGAAAACGCTAAAAAAATGTCTGAAATAGAAAGGCAATCAACAGAAAGAATTAAAACGGGCGTTCCCTTGGGAACTCACATTATAAACCCTTTCACAGGAAGAGTTTGCCCGATTTGGGCTGCAGATTACGCCCTTGTTGATTACGGAACGGGCGCTGTTATGGCGGTTCCGGCGCATGATTCAAGAGACTTTGACTTTGCAACAAAATATAACTTGCCAATTATTCAAGTTATAGATGGTGAAGGTTATGACAAGAATAAAGTTTTTGAAGACCCCGGTGTTCTTGTAAATAGTGGAGAATTTACAGGGTTAGACAATGAAACAGCCAAAAAGAAAATAACCGAATATGCTGAAAAAATGGGCTTTGGGCATTCAAAAGTTCAATACAGATTAAGAGATTGGTTAATTTCAAGGCAAAGATATTGGGGTGCTCCCATTCCTGTTGTATATTGCGAAAAATGCGGCGTTCAACCCGTTAAGGAAGAAGATTTGCCCGTTACATTGCCAACAGATGTTGATTTTTCGGTTCAGGGAAAATCTCCGATTACAACAAGCAAAACTTTCCAAAATGCAGTTTGCCCAATTTGCGGCGCTCCTGCAGTTAGAGAAACAGACACAATGGATACCTTCATTTGCTCAAGCTGGTATTATTTAAGATATGCTGATGCAAAAAATGATAAAAAGCCTTTTGACAGAGAACTTGTGAATAAATGGCTGCCTGTTGATCAATACGTTGGCGGCATTGAACATGCAATTTTACACCTTTTGTATTCAAGATTTTTCACAAAAGCTCTAAGAGATATCGGTTTGTTAGATTTTGATGAACCCTTTAAAAACCTTTTAACTCAAGGCATGGTTTTAAAAGACGGTTCAAAAATGTCTAAATCAAAAGGAAACACGGTTGACCCCGATGAAATTTTTGCAAACTACGGGGCAGACACCGCAAGATTATTCATTATTTCAGATTCACCCCCTGCACGTGATTTTGATTGGTCTGATGCAGGTGTTGAAGGCTGCTATAAATATTTATGCAGAGTATACAGGCTGTATTCAAAATTCCAAGATAAAATAAAACTTGAATATACCATACCTGAAACCGTTGATAAAAAAGCGGAAGATTTAATCAGAGAAGTGCATTTGGCAATTTCTAAAATAACATCTGATATTGAAAACGAATTCCAATTCAATACTGTTGTTTCAAAATATAGAGAATTAACAAATGCAATTTATGATTACATCAAAGATGAAGAAACAATTAACTATGATGTTTTAAGCTTTGCGCTTGTTACATTGTTAAAGTTAATTTCACCTGTTGCTGTCTTTATGTCTGAAGAAATTTACCAAACATTAGGCGGCGTTGGTTCAATCCATGAACAAAAATGGCCTGTTGCCGATATGGCAAAAACCAAACAAAATAACATTTTATTAATTGTTCAAGTTAACGGCAAAATTAGAGATAAAATTGAAACAACGGCAGGCCAAACAAACGATGAATTAACAAAACTTGCAATGAACAGCGAAAAAACAAAACAATTTATAGAAGGCAAAACAGTTATTAAAACAATTGTTGTTCCTGATAAAATTGTGAATATTGTTGTTAAATAAATAATAAAAACCGATAAAAAATGCGCCTTAATATTCAATATGGCGCATTTTTATTCTATTTATTGATTAAGTTTTATTTTGACAGATGTTTTTGTTTTTGTTAGCATTAGTTTATAAATTAATTGAATATTTTTGCCGATGTGATGAAATTGGTAGACGTGCCAGACTCAAAATCTGGTGTGGTTCACCCCACGTGTGGGTTCGAGTCCCACCATCGGCATTTTTTATTGCCTAAACCTTATAGCGTGGGTGTCTTAAAAATTCCGTTAATGCCCGATTTTTAGCAAAATAACACCTGCTATAATTAATAAAATTCCAAAAGCTCTCATTAAGCTAAAGGCATCATGGAAAACAACAACGCCCAAAAGAAATGTGCAGCTTGCGCCAATGCCTGTCCAAACAGCATAGGCTGTGCCAACGGGAATGGTTTTTTGTGCCAAAAACAAGAAAACTCCGCTTAGGGTCATTGCAACAATTGCAAAAAGTATCCAAAACAATTTATTGCTGCCAAAAGCTGCCATTTTTAAGCCAAACGGCCAACCTACTTCAAAAATTGCTGCTATTAATAAATAAAACCATGCCATTATTACAAACTTTCAGGAACGGTAATTTTATATAAATCTTTATCTGATTGCTTAACTTGCCTTTTGCCAAGCTTATCAGGGTTTTGAACGGTTAATTTTTCATATCTTAAGTCAAGATTATCTGACCCTAAAAGAAACAAGAAGTTAAAGTTCATATTCTGCCTAACGGCATCATATGAAAATGCAACTTTAACATCTTCAGGGCCAACAACCGCATAAAATCTGTTTTCTGTTAAAATGTCTTTGTCATAGTTATCTTTTAAAGGTGAAAGAGTTCCTCTGTAGCCAACTGATATATACTTATTTAAAATTAAACTTTCATCAAACATAATTGTTTGGCGGCCATATCTGTATTCATCAAACGCATAAGGCGAATGGCCATGAACACCGCCAAGGGTATATGTTATATTTGAATTCCAGCGTTTTACTCTTGATGTTATGCTTGGGCCAACCCTAAACAGTGCCATTGTATCGCCTGTTTCAGAATAAACCGTTGCCATTGTTTGAGCAAGAGCGCTGATATTAACATACATATCTTGTTCTTTTGAACCGAAGGTTTTTAAACTTTTTGATAATTCTGCCATATAACGATATCTGAAACCGTCTCTCATATCGTCTTCTTGGTGTTCTCTTTTATAATCTGCCACATAGCCTGCTGAAATTCTGTGCCTGAAAACTGAGTTTCCAAGGTCTTTTACAAGGTATGAATCATCATATGCAAGTTCGCCTATATAACCTGCTCTTGTACCGCCATTAAACCATTCACTTTTATATACGTGACGCCCGAAATCGAACCTTAATTTATCGGTTAATTTATATTCACCATCTACAATAAGGTTGTTTGTGGAAGATGCCCAGCCGCCTTCTAACCTTAATTTATTAGATTTCAACATTAAAATGCCGCCTGCACCTATTTCATTATCGCCGTAGGACAATAAAGGCGTTACTCTAAATGTATATGTTTTTGGCAATTTAAAGGTATAGCCAAGCCCGAAATACATGCCCATACCTTTCAGAGAACCGAATTCTACAGGGAAATTAACTTCTTTATATGTCATTTCTTTATCTGTAAAAATTTCAATTGAAGGAGCGTTTAAAATTTTTCTTTTGTTATAGTAAATGTCAACATCCTTCATTAGCATTGAATCATGGTCACGTTCAGGACGTATTACTATTTCTTTTGTTCTTATTTTATATGGCTTTGACCTTGAAGATTTAAGGTCAAAATCAACCAAATTTAAGTCGTTAATGGCTCTGCCATAGCTTGTAAAGCCCGATGAGTAAAGTTTCATTTCAACTCTTTGGTTCAGTTCAACATTGCCTGATAAATTTTCAATTCTATCCGAATAAGCATAGCCTTCTTTTGCATTTATTCTGATATTTCCCGTTCTTGTAACAGGCTCATCCATTATGGCGTTTTCTTCATTTAAATCTACCAGCATGTATTCGCCGTTAACGGTTGTCGGGCCTCTTTTAATTTCAACATTATTAATTAATTTAATTGTGTTGTTTTCTTTGTTATAAATTGCTTTATCTGCAGTAACTTTAACGCCCGATGGAGTTGTGATTTCAACATCGCCTCTTGCTTCAAGCTCGTTTCTTTCTTCAAAATATTCCATTTCGGTGCAATCAATTTGCATGCCTTCTTTGTCATCTTTTTTATTTTCTGTTGTTTGAGCATTATTTGCTCTTTTTTCCTTCAGATAATCAGACAAATTTTTGATTTCAAATTCAGGCCTGTTTGGATCAACCGCATATTTATAACTTTCACTTTTATTGAATGACTGATTACCGTACATAAAAACAGAAGGGGAATTATTGCTGTCGTCATCTTCCATCATATTTTGAAGCGTTTCGCTTACGATTTCTTCGGATTTTACAACTTCGTTTGCGCAGGCAAAATTGCACCCCATAACCATAGCGGTTAAAATTAAAAAATATGAAATTTTGTTTTTTATTTTCATCATTTTATATCGGTGCATATTTTGCAGGGTTTACAGGCCTGCCGTTTTCTCTTATTTCAAAATGCAAATGCGGCCCTGTTGAATAACCGGTTGTGCCGACATTTCCTATTATTTGCCCTTTGTAAACAGAAACCCCGTTTGAAACGGAATAGCTTGAAAGGTGAGCATACAAGCTTGTAACAGGAACCCCGTTTACTCTGCCGTGGTCTATAATTACAACTTTTCCGTATCCGCCATACCAGCCAACGTAAATAACCTTGCCCGAATTTGCCGCTTTAACTTTTGCGCCCATCGGCATTCCAAGGTCAACGCCCGTGTGGTTAATTGTTCTTTTAAATATAGGGTGAACCCTTGTGCCGTAAGGGGAAGTCACTCTGCCTGAAACAGGCCTTAAGAAACCGCCTGATGTTTTTGGGGCTTGAGTTGACGGAACATTTTTAACAGTCTTTGTAATAAACCTGCTTAATTGTTCCGATTGCCTTGCAAGTTCTCTTTCGGATTTTTCCCAAGCAGCTCTGTCGGTTTGCAGTTTATAAATCATTCTTTCGTTTCTGTCAATTGCGCTTTGAATGGTTTTTTGCTGCCTGTCCATTGTTTTTATGGATGAAGCCAAATATGCTTTTTGTTTTTCCATTTTTTGTTTTAAGCTTCTGATAGAAGCGGCTCTTGCTCTTGCATTTGCCATATTCTTTTTATCAATATTCATTATGATGTTTTCATAATAAATTCTATCCAAAAAGTCGTTCAAATCGCCTGATGACATCAAAAATTCAACATACCCCGACCTTTTTGATTTATAAATTTGAACAATTCTTTTTGCCGTTCCTTTTTGATACAAATTGTATTCTAAAAGCTCACGGTCTAATTCTTCTTTTAATCTGTCAAGTTCCGTTTTTGCTTTTTCATATTGAATTTTATTATCGTTTAAGCTGTTTTCGGTTTTTTCCAATTTTCTTTGGTTGTTATAAAGTTTGCCTGTTTCAATTCTTTCAAGCAGCCTTAATTTTTTAATTTCATTTTTTGCATGTTTTCTTTTTTGCTCAATCTGCTGAACCTTGTCTTGATTGGCAAAACTTGGAGTAAATGTTCCAAATGCAAAAAACAAAGCTAATAAAGATATTAAAAATATTTTTATTGTTTTATTCATAAAATTATCTGGTCAAAATAGGAATTAACAAAGTAGCACCCAAGAGCCAAAAGGCAACAACAACTGCAAGTACCCCAACAATAATGCGCCTGTTTTTTCTAAAAAATTCCATATACAAAATTCCTGATTAAAATCATATAAGCAATAAATATTTTATCTTAAAAAAATGGCAAGTGCAAACTTATGTAAAGGTTTATTATTGCTTAGTTTTGCAGCCTGAATCCATATAATCAATTTTGCCGTCAAAGTCATTATCTATTTTATCAAAGCATGAACCTTTAGATTCAAAACCTTCCGAGGCGGGTGTTTTGGTTAAATATTTATCATCTATTGAACTATATAAAGTTTCAAAAAATCCGTTATAAAATTTAGTAATTTCCTTATTTTTTATAAATAAAATATTTTCATCGTTTCTTAAAACCGCATTATATGAAAAATTGGCACTTCCCGTTATTAAAATTTCATCATCAATTGAAATTGTTTTTTCATGGTTTTTGCCGCCCCAATTTTCGGCTTTAACTTTTATGCCGTTTTGTCTTAATTCATCAAGGTGTTTTTTATAATTTCTTGCCGATAAAGAATCCATTATAACTTTAACATCCACTCCTCTTTTTTTCGCTTCGATTAAATCTTTTTTTAAATCGTTTCTTGTTAAAACAAAAATGCTTACTTTTATATTTTTCTTTGCATTTTTAATTGCAGGCGCCATTATTTTTTCATAAATATCACCTGATGGTGAAAAAGAAGCTTTTATTTGAATATCATTATTTAATTGAACCAAAGGGGTTGAAAAATCTTTTTTATTTTTCTTAAAAATTCCTTTGAACATTTGCTCAAATTCTTGTTTATATGCATTTATTATTGTTTCATTTTGAACACCCAAAACCAAATTTGAATTATAGCCCCCGCAGCCTGTATTTGTCATATTCATTGTGCCTGTTAATAAATAAGCATCATCTATTATGAAAAATTTGTTGTGCATAATGTAGCGGGAATTATCTAATGTTATCGGGATATTTTTAAGTTTTAAAATATCTTTATATGTAACTTCGCCAAATTCGTTTGAATCTGAAACGCCCCTGACAATTACCCCTCTTTTTTTGGCATTATTTAAAGCAAGAATTAATTCATCTTGTGAATCAATTCCATAAACTGCAAAATCTATTGATTTTTTGGCATTGTTAATTTTATTAATTAAAACCCTGCAAGCTTTTGCTTTAGGTTCAAATGAAGGATAAGGAAATTCATTCGGATTATTCGGGTATAAAACAATATTTCCTTTTTCAAAAACAGAGGGGTATAAAAAAGCCTTATTTTGTTGGTTTTTAGTTGTGTTAAATTTTTTAGCCTTTTTTTGGATTTTAACTTCAACTTTTTCTTTCGGCAGGTTTATTTTAACTTTATATTCGGTTTTATCTTCACTAAAAATAAAAACAAACAAATAAAGCAAAATAACAACAAAAATGCTTAAAACCTTTTTCATAGAAAAAATTATATATGAAATTATTTAATTTTGTTAAAAAACACTTGAATATTAAAAATGTTTAAGTTAGCATTAGAATTGCTATAAAATTTAAGTCACAAATTATTGTAAAGAAGGTATAAAATGAATCCTGTTATCACTGAATTAGAAAAAGAATATACACAAAAAGAAATGCCCGAAATGAACCCCGGCGACACCGTTAAAGTGTTTGTTAGAATTATTGAAGGCAACAAAGAACGTATCCAAGCTTTTGAAGGAACAGTTATTAAAAAACACGGTTCAGGCATTAATAAAACCGTTACCGTTAGAAAAGTTTTCCAAGGCATTGGCGTTGAACGTGTATTTGCAATTTATTCACCAAGAATTGAAAAAATTCAAGTATTAAGAAAAGGTGATGTAAGACGTTCTAAACTTTACTACTTAAGAGAACGCAGCGGTAAAGCTACAAGAATCAGAGAAAAAATGGAAAAACGTTAATTTTCATTTTTTGAAATTGTTTTTAAAGCGCCCTTTTATATTTTTAAAACGGCGCTTTTTTAAGTTAAAAGAAAGGATTTTTCTTTGAATAACCACATCCATTGGTACCCGGGCCATATTGCAAAAGCCGAAAGGCAATTAAAAGAAAAATTAAATCAGGTAGATTTGGTTCTTGAAATTTTGGATGCAAGAATTCCAATTTCATCGGGGTATCAAAACTCAGAAAAATTAACGGGAAATAAATTAAAAATCGTTCTTTTAAATAAATCTGATGTTGCAGATGATAAATTAAACAAAATTTGGTGCGAGAAAATTGAAAAAAAATATAATTGCCCCTGCATTTTAACAACCACCAAAGACAGAAAAGACGTGCCTTTTATTGTGGATAAAATTTTAAAAGAAGCTAAACCCGTTTTTGAAAAATTAAAAGCAAGAGGGTTGTTACCAAGACCAATTAGGGTTATGGTTATTGGCATGCCAAATGTGGGTAAATCAAGCGTTATAAATAAATTAACGGGAAAATCAAAGGCAAAAACAGGCGCAAAAGCAGGCGTTACAAGAAACCAACAATGGGTAAGAGTGCACCCTCAGGTAGAACTTTTAGATACCCCTGGTATTATTCCGACAGTTCAAAATGACCAAACAAAAGCAATTAAGCTTGCAATGGTTAATTCAATTTCTGAAAATGCCTATGATAACGAATTTGTGGCATTTGAACTTTTAAAAATTTTAGAAAAAGATTATAAAAAAGAAGTTATGGAATATTATAAAATTGATGAAAATGAATTTTCAATTGATTCAATTGCAAAAAAAAGAAATTGGATTATAAAAGGCAATGAACCTGACATTCAAAGGTGTTCGCAGTTTATTTTAACAAATTTTAGAGATGGTAAAATAGGAAAGTTCACACTTGAAAAACCAACAGATTTTTGAATTTGACGAATTTGAAAAAAATTCAAACAGAAACCTTTTTAATAGCGGCTACAATTTTATAATAGGAACGGATGAAGCGGGAAGAGGCCCGGGTGCCGGTGGGGTATATGCTGCTGCAGTTTGTTTTTTAAATAAAAATTTATCTGAAATTTTACCCGAATTAAACGATTCAAAAAAACTGACAGAAAAAAAGAGGGAAGAATTATTCCCCATCATTAAAGAAAATTCAATTTATTCAATAAAAATGGTTGAAGTTGATGTTATTGAAAAAATAAACATCTTAAATGCTTCCTTGTTTGCAATGAAAATGGCAGTTGAAGATGTTATTCAACAATTAAAAGATGAGAACATTTTAGTTTTAATTGATGGCAACAGAAAAATAAAAGATTTTAAATATAGCCAAAAAACAATAATTAAAGGCGATTCAACTTCAGCTTCAATTGCTGCTGCAAGCATTTTAGCCAAAGTTTCAAGAGATAATTATATGCTTGAATTAGACAAAAAATTCCCCGAATATGAATTTAAAAAAAACAAAGGTTATTTAACAAAAAGCCACATAGAAGCCATTAAAAAATTCGGAATAACTGAAATTCACAGAAAAAGTTTTCTAAAAAATATAATTTAGTGGCAATTTTTTTTAAAATTAATACTTTATTAATAATGTGTGAAAAAATTAAGGTGTTTAATTATGAACATTTTAGGCGCAATTGGTTCTGTATTCAATATTACACCGACAGACGGCAAACTTGATAAAAAAGACACAGCAAAAGAAACAACAAAAGAACCCGAAACTTCTTATTCTTCAAAAGAAGCAAATGAAGCCTTATTAAACAATGCACGTGCAGAAATAGAAGCTAAAAAAGAACCAAGAATAAAAGCTTGCAGCACATCAATTTCAACAGGCGAATTATTTCCGGATTTTGACCAAAAAGAAATAACTCAAGATTATTTAAAATTAAGACAAGAAGCAAGGCAAAAAGCTGTTCAAACAGCAAGAAAACTGCACAATGTTTTTGAAAAAGGCGATATGAGCGATATTTTGGATAAAAATGGAAATATTATTGCAACATTTTCATATCCTGAAAAAAAAGAAGGCGAATTTGACTCTGATTCAGATTTTTGTTCTTTCAAAATGACGGAATATGACCCAAAGACAAAAGAAGTTGTTGCAGTTACAAAAGTGTTTAACCATATGAGCAATAATTCAACTTGGAAAAAACAAGCTTCACCTTATATGGAAAGAATTGAATTTGGCAAAAAGCCCGAAGATACAACTTATTTAAAAGTAACATATACAGGCAAAGAAAAAGACGGAAAATACATTTTATATTCAACAATTCAAACCTATGCAAAAGGCTATCAAACAGATGGCAAAGTAACAGGAATAAGAAAAGCGGATAAATTTTATTCAAGTTTAATTCATAATGATTATGAATCTTACAGAACAAATTATGAAGCCCCTGCAAGAATTTTTGACGGCTGCTTATATGCAGCACCTGCTTCTATAACGGAAAGAGGCGGCATGGAAGGCGAAAAGTTTGATTCTGCGCTTGAATACCCGCTAAAACAGTTTAAAATAGGCGATGAACTGTTTATTTTCAACCCTTATTACGTTAATGAAGAAGGAAACAGAAAAAAAGAAGATTAAAAAGGGCTAAAAAGCCCTTTTTTTACATCCAATCGTTTGCAAATGCCTTTGTTTTGTGAAGCGTGCAGTTAAAGCATTTTTCAGTGTCCAAATATATTTTTTTTGAACAGTTTTCAATTGAATACCCCGATCTTGCTCTAAAATCATTGCACAGGGCAGGGCAAGAAAAAACGCCTTTTGAACTTACAATTCTTGAATTTTTGCAATCTAATTTATTTGTATCAAAGTCATTATCTTCTAATTGCCTGAATGTCATGGGGTTAGAATCGAAATAGGGGATAATTTTTAAATTTATTTGGCCGATTTCAAAACCAAATTTTTTGCATATTTCATAAAATCCTTCAAAAACTTTTTCTCTTGGTTCTTTGTAATAAGTTGTAACTGTAATAATGGGGTTAAAATCATATTTATATAAATTTTGAACTGCCATTAATGCTTTTCTGAATGTGCCTCTTCCTCTTATTAAATCGTTTTTGTGCTCGTCATAATGTTCAAAACTTATTCTATAAATTGTTTCATAATCCGATTCATCATCTATTTTTCTTAAAAACCTTGCTTTTTTATCATTTATAAATGTTCCGTTGGTTAAAATTGTTGCGTTTGAAACCTTCAGGCACATTCTTAAAATTGAATTAAACTCAGGGTGCATCATCGGTTCTCCGCCTGTTAAATAAATTGATTTCAATTTTTCCCTGTCAACTGCAAGCAACGTTTGTTTTATTTTTTCAATGGGGATAAAATCTTTCTCTTTTTTATAGGGGTTTCTTTTAATAAAACAGTGGGTGCATTTCAGATTGCAGCATTTACTTGTAAGCTCGAAAAACAAATTGTTCAATTCATTCAAATCTACAATGGGGGCTTGCATAAAGCTCTTTTTAAGAGCAACTTTTAAATCGGACACTTTTTATTTTCTCCATTAAACCTTTTCTTGACAATTTTTATGTTATAAATTCAACCCGATAAAAAAATTACCAAATCGGGTACATTAAAAAATAAGAAGAATTGGTTCTTTGGTTTAATTTCTTTTTTTGTTTTAATTTTTGTAAAAAATTAAATGCAAGGCGGCAAATTTTCGGCAAAAAATTGCAATTCCATGATTTGTATAAGAAACACGAAGGTTTTATTTTATCCGAAGCGAGGGAAAATGAAAGTTAATCCGATTATTTCTTATACACCGACATATTATGGCAATTTAGTTGAAAAACAAAAAAAATTAAGCTCTAACCCTATTAAAACAAAAGAAAACATTTCAAATAATTTATACTATTCCCCGATAAATTTTGAAGGAAGAAAAAAAGACCGTCAGGACTATAAAAATTTAAGAACAGTTACAAGTTCATTTACTCCGGAATCTGAAGATTTATATGAGCTTGGCAAAACAATTGCAAAACGAACAGGTTCAAAAGAGCTTGAAACTTGGCATCTTTACCTTGCTTCTCTTTATACCTTGCGCCAATACGCCAAAAATTTAGATGAAGGCGTTGAAACCTATGATCCTGCAGGAAGGAAAAAATTGCCCGTAGCAACAGAAGGGCTTGTTTCACCAAATTCTGCAATATTTTCAAATGAAAAAAGAAGGAAAAAAGCAGAAAAAGTTATTAATACTCACATTAAATCAACAACTGCAACCTTTAGGCAACAAGAAGGCAAAAAACCTGTTTCTTCAAAATTAATACCGTCTTTGGGCATTTCGCCTTCTAAAGATACAATAGATGATTTGATTTCGGCCTTTGATTATGCTGCCTCTATTAACAACTCAAGCAGCTTTTTAGATAATTATTTTCTTGTTGCATCCAACTATACAAAAAATTTAACTTTATCCAAAGAAGCTGCCAGCTTCAGGCATGACCTTCAAAAAACCTTTATGATAGATAGTTCTTCACATAAGAAAAAACATCACTTAAGATTTTTTGACGACAAAGCGGATGCAATATGGAAAAACTTAGATATTGGCAACAATGCAGTTTTTCTTTGCGATGCAAACAATAAAGATTCATCAAATTACCTTGTTTCAAGCTTTGTAAACCTTATAAATAAACCGGGGCAAACGTATAAAAATCTTAAACCCGAAACAACCGATATTGTTGTTTTAAATGAAGAAGCAAGTTTTGAATTTGTTTTTGATTATATTAAAGAAATTGCAAGAGACCCGAAAAAAGCAGGCAGAGCAACAGTTTTTGTGGGCGATATGATTTCGCTTATTAAAAACAACCCCGGTGCACAAATTACAAGTAATGAATTAAATTCGCTAAAAAACAGTGCTTCAAAACTAAAAAATGGCTCAAGCGTACATTTTGTATTTTCAATGGCACCTGAAAACTATTATGCAAACACAACAAACGGTGCAGATTTCGGTAAAGTTTTATCCGAATATGCAATTCAAACAATACCTTCACTTAATGCAACGGATGCAAAAAAATATTTAACGGATGAAAACGGGCTAAAATTCGTTCAAAATGAAACCGGAAGCGAATTTTCAAAAAGCACAATCGAAAAAGCAATTGAACTTACAAGCTTAGATGATGGCAACTACCCAAGCAAAGCGCTTTCGCTTTTAAGTTCCGCCACAAAATATTATGTAGACAAAAAACAGCTTACACCAAGCGATATTGAACGATATATTGAAGAAACAAAAGCATTGTCAGAAACAAGTTCCACAGGTGACAAATCAAACATTATTTTTGACACGGGCAAAACAACGGAAGATATTATAGGAAGCCCAATGACCAAAAAAGATGCAAAAAGCATTGTAAACCAAATTTTAAACGGAACCATTGGAACAAAAGGTTTTATTGCACAATTAGATAACGGTTCATCTTATGGCGGCGGCAGAAGGCACACGGCAGAGGCCATAGCAGGTGAAGCCAAAATTCCGATGATAGTTATTAATGCTAAAGATTTTGCCCTAAAAGATATAGACGCACTTTCTCAAAATGCTTCTTTATCTGAAATGAAAATAAGAAAAATTGTTTCAACTGCAAAAGCTCAAGCCGAAGCAAACGAAAACAAAACGGCAATGATTTTTATTGAAAACTTTGACAACTTTGGCGCAAACCCTTTGTATGGCATATCTTCCATATATGAACAAAAGGCATTTTCTCAACTTTTGGACGAAATGGAAAATGCAAGAAAAAATGACAAGGTTAATTTAGTTATAGTGGGTTCTGCGAATATGCCCGGTGTTATTGATCCAAATATAATGAAACCCTATAAATTCTTAAATTCTATCATTGTTTACCCGCCGCAAGATTCAAACGAAAGAAAAGAAGTTTTAGATTACTACATTAAAAAAATGAATCTTGAAATTGCAGGCGAAACAGACGAAGAAAAAGACAAGGTTGTTAAAAGTGCCGCAGAAACAACTTATGGCTTTACCGTTGCAGATTTAATGTATTTATTGGATGTGGTTAAATCTGTTCAATTAGAAAGAAACAAAGACAAGATTGATTCGTCCGATTTCACGGAAGCCTATTTAAGAGCAACTTCAGGGCGCACAAATGAAATGGAAATTTCACCTGCAAGGAAAAAAATAGTAACTTCCCATGAAGCAGGCCATGCAATTGCGCTTCAAGTTATGTATGAAATAGCGGAAAAAGCACAAATTCCTTGGCATTTGCCTGATAAAGTGAACTTTATAACACTTGACCCGAGGGGCAACTTTGGCGGTGCAATGTATCATAAAAATTCAGGAAATGAAGAATATTCATTTGAAAAAATTATGAGCGACCTTGTTTGCAGCTTTGGCGGGCATTCTTCTGAAAAAATTATATATAATATGACAGGTTCCTATGGAATTACAAGCGATATGGAACATGTAACGGGCTTAGCAAGGGCAGCGGTTTTAGATATGGGCATGGGACCAAAAACAGGGCCTGCACACGTTCAAAGAAATGCCTTAGGCTCACCCGATGTTTCAGAGAAAAAATTAGCAATAATTGAAGATGACATTGATTCTTTTGTAAATTCAGCAGGCGAAATTTCAGATATGATTATAGAAACATACAAAGATTTCATTTTGGAATTTACCGAAAAATATTCTGATAAAGTTGGCAGCGGTGATTGTTTAATATCGTCAGAAACATTTATTAAAGAATTAAACGAATGGCGACAAAATCAGCCTGAAGAAGTTCAGGAACAATTAAAAGCGCTTGAAAAGAAAATATCTGAAATTATAAAAACGACCAAAACGGGAAATAAAAATTAAAAAATTTGAATAAATTGCTCTATTTTTTTAAAAAAAGGGCAATTTATTTTTTATTTTTATGTTTAAATAATTAGGTAAGTTGTTAGGTAAAAATTATGAATATTTCAAAAATTTCTTTTGCGGGCCATATTGGCACGGCAAATTTTAAAGGTCAGCCAAAAACAATAAAAGAAAATTCGAGCGAAACGCTTCAAACGGGTTTTGAATTGCCAAATGCCACGCAATACGATTACTCGCCGCTTTTTACAGACCCAAGAAAAGGTGCATCGCTTCAAGAAGAATACAGGGCAAAACTTACCGATATATGTTTTGATAAAAAAGGCGAACTAAACCCTGTTATCAAGAAAAAACTGGATGACAGCCATTTTGTTTTCGAACAACCCGATGGCACACAAAAAGTTATGACAATAAAAGAAGCTCTTAAAAGCTATGTTAAATCTTCAAGGCCTATTGATACAAGTCTTATCCATGCAACTTTTGTAAGAGAAGATGCAATGAATATAGCAAAAAACGGTTTTGACCCGAAAAGAATTAAAAGAACAGAATTTGGCCCCGGGTTCTATTTTTCACCCTCTGAGGGAGATGCCATGAATTATGGAAGCGCAAAGGTTAAAGCAAGAATAAAAGGCAATTGTGCCCATATGGACGGTAAATTTTATGAAAAAATAAACAATTACAAAACCAAAGAAGCGGTAAAGAAATTTGTGGGGCTTAATTCAACAGGATATCCGACACAAGAAATTGAAAACAGCGTTGCCAATTTAGTTATAAATGAATATGCAAGAAATGTTTTATATAATGAAATGGGCTACGATTGTGCCTATGGCTCAGGCGGGGGGAAATCTTGTTTTGTTGTATTTAATCCCGATTCAATAAGCGACATAGAAATGTTTTAATAGTATAATTAAATAAGTTATAAGGATTTTTTATGTCAACCGAATTATTGGATTGCACTCTTAGAGACGGCACATATGTAAATGACGGCAATTTTGGCTTTGAAACAATCAAGGCCTTAATTTCAGGCCTGAACAATTCCAATGTCGATATAATTGAATGCGGTTGGCTTATAAATAAAGATTTCAGCATTAACAAAACTTATTTTTCAAATATTTCAGACATTGAAATATTTTTAGAATGCGAAAAAAAAGCAAAATATTCCCTTATGCTATATCATAACGAATATGACCTTAAAAAAATTATTAAAAATACAGGCCGAATTGATATTTTAAGGGAAATTTTCCGCAAAGAAAAATATAAAGAAGCAATTGAACGCTCTAAAATTATTAAAAACTCAGGCTATCAACTCTTTTACCAATTGGTGAATACCAATGAATACAATAACCAAGAATTAATGGAATTATCGGGTTTATCAAATAAAATCATGCCGGATTGCATTTATATTGTTGATACAAACGGTTCAATGTTTAGGGGTGATTTGAAAAGAGTTTTTGAAATTATGGATGAAAATTTGGATGATAGAATTAAAATCGGTTTTCATTCCCACAATAATTTGCAGCTTTCTTTCTCGCTTGCAATAGATTTTATTGAAATGGCAAATAACAAAAAAAGAGATATAATAATCGATTCAACTCTTTTTGGCATGGGAAGAGGGGCAGGCAATTTAAACACGGAATTAATTGCAGAATATTTAAACAAATTCTATTTTAAAAATTATGATTTGGATATTATAAATAAATTAATTACAAATGAAATTTTAAAATTTAAAGAAACAACAGATTGGGGCTACAACATTCCATATCTTTTATCCGGCACATTTAACATCCACAGCCGCTATGCAAAATATTTAACCGAAAAATATGAAATTAACCCTGAAACATTAAGAGAGGTTTTTGCTATAATTAAAAAAGGTGAAACTTCGGGCTTTTCAAAAGAAAAAGCGGAAAATGCAATAAAAAGCATATTATAAAATGAAAAACAAACTTAAATTTACAAACAATATTTTTAAAATTTTTCTTGCACTTATTCCAAATAAAAAATTAAGGGCAAAATTAAAAGCAAATTGGACAAAAGTTAATTTAAAAAAATACGTTTCTCTTGCCGTTAAAAATTATAAAGAACCTGAAAATAAACCCTATAGCAATAACCCCCCTATTTTTCAATATTGGGAGCAAGGGTTTCAAAATGCGCCAAATATTGTTAAAACTTGCGTTAATTCAATTAAACGGTTTGAACCAAACAGAGAGCATATTTTATTAGATTTTAAAACAATTGAAAATTATGTTGAAATTCCATCTTTTATATATGACCTTAAAAAACAAGGCAAAATTGGCTATGCACATTTTTCAGACATTTTAAGAACTTTTCTTTTGGCTTCAATTCCTTGTATTTGGGTTGATTCAACAATTTTATTTACGGGAAGTTTGCCAAACTATGTAAAAGAAAATGATTTTTTTATGTACAAAGGAATTAAAAAATCGCCTGAAAATTTTGCAGGAGCAAATTATTTCATATCATCTAAAACCACAAACCCTTTATTAATTGAATTAAAAGATTTACTTTTATATTATCTTAAAGAAAATGGTTTTTTCTTTTCATATTTTCTGCAATCTCACGCAATAACTTTGCTTAAAGATAAAAAATTGGAATTATGGAATGAAATACCAACGGTTGATGAAGAATTAACTCTTCAAATTTCAAAAATTTTATTTGAAAAATTTGATGAAGAAAAATTTGAAGAAATTAAAAAGCTTTGCCCTATTCATAAACTTACATATAAAATTCCAAAAAAATTAAATTGCAAAATTGAAGAAACTTTTTATTTTAAACTTTTAGGAGAGAATAATGCCTGAAATTTCAATTATAATCCCTGTTTATAACGGGGCAGATTTTATAAAACGCTGCTATAATTCAATTAAAAACCAAACCTTTAAAGATTTTGAAATTATTTTTGTAGATGATGAATCAAAAGATAATTCGCTTGAAATTTTAAGAGGATTAGAAAAAAACGATAATAAAGTTATAGTATTTTCTCAAAAAAACAAAAAACAAGGCGGTGCAAGAAATACAGGGCTTAAAAATGCAAACGGCAGCTATATTTCTTTTATTGATGCAGATGATTTCATAAGCGAAGATTTTTTAGAAGCCTTATATCATTCAATAAAAAAATTTGATGCCGATATTTCAATGACAGGCGTTACAAGAATTAAACCAAACGGAGATAAAAGAATTCTTTTAAAATATGATAAAGAAGAATGCTATACAGAAACAGTTCAAAAAGCAAAAATAGCAAACGGCAACGGCACAGGCAGGGGCGTTTGGAACAAACTGTACAGAAAAGATTTTTTATCTAAGAACCTTCTTTTCTTTAGAGAAAATGTTTCTTATGAAGATTGCGATTTTTGCACACAGGCCGTTTATCTTGCAGATAAAATTTCAACCACAAATATCGGAAATTATTTTTATTTTGTAAATAAAAAATCTACAATGAGATGTTCCATTGATAAGAAAAAACAATATGATAAATATATTGGAATTAAATTAACCGCACTTTTTGACCTAAACCATGGAATTGCAAAATATCCTGTTGTTATTCCAAAATTCGATTATTCCTTTTTTGGTTTAAATTCGCTTAGAATAAAAGAAAAAATTGATATTGACAAAACAACCGAACAATATTGGCTGTTTGATTTTATTAAAATTTTTGAGAAAAAAATTAAATAAGCTTTTAAAAAATATTTTTTGGTGGTAATATTTTTATGACTTCTTTTTGGCGCAAATCGTGCGTTTAGATTGAAAGTTGAAAATTAAATATTGTTGTCGGGATGTGGCAGGCGAAAATTCCGTAGGGTGAAGCAAGCGTAAGCGAAGCGAAACCCGCCAAGGCGAACGAATGGCGAAGTGAAAAAAGCGCACAAGCGCTTTTGAAACGAAGTTCAAAAAAGTGAGCCGCTAGGAATTTTTAAGAAGCGAATGGAGAGCGAAAGCTCGATGGAGCCGTTTAGCAAAGAATACCCAAACTGCGCCTCGATTGAAAGTTGAAAATTTAATATTGTTGTCGGGATGTGGCGCAGTTTGGTAGCGCACCGTGTTCGGGTCGCGGGGGTCGCAAGTTCGAATCTTGTCATCCCGATATTTTTTATTTTTTATAAAATTTCAACTGTTAATGGCATATTAGAAACTTCCAGTTCATAAATGGCTTCTGTGCCTAAATCTTCATATGCAGCAATTTTAGCGCTTTTTATTGCTTGCTGATATAAAAGTGCAACTCCGCCCGTTGCTTTTAGATATAAATAGCCGCCCGAAAATGTTCTTTGCCCTTTTCCAATTGTTGCAATTACGCCATTTTCATATAACAAGGGCGCAAATTTATCCATTCTTTTTGAAGTTGTTGGGCCAATCGGGCCAATTATCTCCCCTTCTTTTTTGGGGCAGGGGCCTGCGTAGAATATAATTGAATTTTTAATATCAATCGGCAATTTTTCATTATTTAAAATGGAATTATAAAGCCTTTTATGCGCCATATCACGTGCAGTATAAATTTTTCCCGATAATAAAATTTTATCACCCGTTTTTAATTTTTTTAAAGCTTTAATATCATCTGAATTAACTTTAATTGCATCATTTTCGTTTTCAATTTTCATCGGGTTGTAGTCTTTAAAATCATAATAAATTTTATTTTCTTTTATTTTAATTTCAATTTCCCTTACACTGTGGCAATTAATATTAACGCAAACAGGAAGTGAGGCAATATGGGTTGAAGTTGTGAGCATTTTAACATCAAGCACGTTTTCTATAGTTAAATCAACAGGTTTTCCTTTAAATAGTGCAAGTTTTGCCAATTTAGCCGCAACTTCAGCCGTTCCGCCTGCGCCAATTCCAACGGTCATAGGCGGGCAAGCATTTTCACCTGCCAATAATACCGTTTCTTTTACAAAATCATAAACATCATCTATGGAAGATGTCGGGTTCATCATTTTTAATCTTGTCATATTTTCTGAACCCCCGCCTTTTATGCCAATTAAAATTGAAACTTCATTTTCTTTAATAAAGTTTGTGTGAATAATAGCAGGCGTGTTATCGCCCGTATTTGTTCTATCAAAAATGGCGTCTTTTACGGTTGATTTTCTAAAAAAATTATCCTTATAGCAATCTGAAACGGCTTTATTTATGATGTCATAAATAAATTCACCTTCTAAGGCCACATTTTGCCCAATATTTAAGAAAATAACAACTTGGCCTGTATCTTGGCACAATGGCCTTTGGGTTTTATATGCAAGATAGGCATTTTTTAAAATTTCATTTTTAATTTTACAATTTGAAACTTCAATTTTATTATATGTTTCAAGGTTTAGCCTTGTATTTGCAATAATTAAACCGTTATAAACAGCTTCATAAATTAATTTTGTGTTCATTTTTTCTTTCTGTATCTTTTTCCATCCACCTCATGAACGTTTTCAATTGCAATAAAGGCAGAAGGGTCAATTGAATTAACTATATCTTTTGTTTTTTGAATTTCAATTTTTGTTATAACACAATAAATCATTTTAGATTTTGCACCTGAATAGCCGCCTTCAGCGTTTAGGTATGTTACACTTTTATCAAGAATTTTCATTATTTCTTTTCCGATTTCATTATATTTTGAACTTATAATAAAAATGGATTTTGCTTCGTTTAAACCTTGAAGAACAATATCAATAAGCCTGTATGCAATAAAATATGTGATAGCACTGTACATTGCCTTATCAGGCCCATAAACAAACCCTGCAACCGTAAAAATAAAAATATTAAAGAACATTATAATTTCACCAACCGAAAACGGCTGTTTTTGCGCAAGCTTCATTGCCATGATTTCTGTACCGTCTAATGAAGCGTTTGATTTTAAAACAATGCCAACGCCCATTCCTAAAATCATTCCGCCAAAAAGCGCAGCCAGAAGGGTATCGTTTGTAAAAACATATTTTGTATGCAAAAAAGCTTCTGAAAATAAAGCAAGAGTAATAAGCCCATAAAACATTAAAAAGACAAACATTTTGCCGAATTTTTGAAAAGCCATTACAACAAACGGCAAATTTAAAACAATTAAAAACAAACCTAAGGGATATTTTGTTAAATAATTTGCCATAATTGAAATACCGACAATGCCACCATCAATTACATCATTCGGAATTAAAACACATTCAAGAGAAAACGCCGCAATAAGCGTGCCTAAGGTAATCCATATTATTCTTAAAAGGGTCAGCTTAACAAATTCTTTATTCATACTTTTTATGGTAGTATGAAAAAATGAAAAAGTTAAGTTTTTTATTTTTATTAATATGTTTTCTTGTTGTCGGGTGTGTTCAAGAACAAAGACCAAGCGACCTTTTAGATGAAATTAAGCTAAAAGATAGAATTAATGTGGGAATTAAAACCGATTCAAGGCCTTTCGGGTTTTTAAGAAATGGTGAAATAACAGGGTTTGATGCAGATATTGCCTATGAAATTTCAAAAAAAATTTTTATGTCAGATTTTAGAGGCCATGTAAAATTTATTCCCCTAAAACCATCAGAAAGAATTTCTGCCTTAAATACAGGGAAGGTGGATATTGTTATTGCAACTTTAAGTGTAAATGAAAGAAGAAAAGACATTATTGATTTTTCAAGGCCCTATTTTGTTGCAGGGCAAGCAATTATGGTTCCAAGATATTCAAGAATATCATCCATAAGCCAGCTAAATAATAAACCTGTTGCAATTGTTTTGGGCACAACCGGCGAAAAAACCCTAAGGCTGCTTGCACCAAATGCAAATGCAGTTGGAACATTAACATATAAAGAAGCGTTTGAACTTTTAAAACAAAATAAAGTAGATGCTATTTTAGCGGATGACAGCCTTTTATACGGGCTTTTACTTGAAACAAGAGGTTATAAAATTCTTCCTGCAAGATACACTGAAGAATATTACGCCGTTGGCATTAAAAAAGGCGAAGATACAAAAAACCTTAGAAAAATGGTTAATTTAACAATTAAGAGTTTAGAGCAATCGGGCAAATTAAACAAAATTAAAAATAAATGGATTCCTCATTTTAAAATGAAATAAAAAAAACCGAGATATTATCTCGGCTAAAACAGTTTACGAGTGAGAGAAATGAATATACACTGATATCATAATAAAAATTATAATCAAAAACGTAAATTGCCCGATTTGGGAATTTGTATTTTTTATATAAAACGGTTTTAAAATTTGAAAACTAATTAAAATAACCATTTTTCAAATTTTTTAGTATAATCTTTTTTATGATAATAAGCGCACTTAAAAAACTGGTTAGAAAAGAAAATTTATCCGACATTGAAATAACATCCATTATGAATGAAATTATGGAAGGCGGCTTAACAGATGCGCAAGTGTCTTCTTTTTTAACCGCTCTTAGAATGAAGGGCGAAACAATTGAAGAAATAACCGCCTGTGTTAAATTATTGCAAGAAAAAGCAAATAAGCTTCATTTAGATAAAAATGTTATTGATATTGTAGGAACAGGGGGAGATGGCGCAAGCACATTTAACATTTCAACCGCCACAACTTTTGTTGTTGCCGCAGGAAATGTTCCTGTTGCAAAACACGGAAATAGAGCCGCATCTTCTAAATCAGGTTCAACTGATGTCTTAGAAGCCTTAGGCTGTTATATTGCTCTTAGCCCTGAAAATAACAAAGAAATTTTAAAAGAAACGAATTTATGCTTTATGCACGCTCCAATTTATAATCCTACAATTAAAAATGTTTTAAAAATAAGAAGTGAAATTAAAATAAGAACCATTTTTAATATGCTGGGGCCATTAATTAACCCGTCAGGCGCTAAAATGCAATTAATTGGGGTATATGATAAAAATTTAGTTGTGCCAAGTGCCCATGTGATGTCAAATTTAGGTGTTCAAAAAGGAATGACTTTATTTGGCGAATGCGGGCTTGATGAAGCTTCAATTTTTGGGAAAACTTATTTTGCAGAAATTAAAAATGGCATTGTAGAAGTGGGTGAATTTCACCCGAATGATTTCAACATCAAAGAATCACCCCTTGATGAAATTAAAGGGGGTACTCCTTATGACAACGCTGAAATTATAAGGGGTGTATTTAACAATAAAATTCAAGATGCCAAAAAAGATGTTATTGTTTTAAATTCTGCCCTTGCTTTTTATATAACAGACAAAACAAAAACAATAAAAGAAGGTGTGGAATTTGCAAAAAATATAATTGAAAAGGGTTTAGCTAAAGAAAAACTTGAACAGTTTATTTTGGCAACCAAAAGGTATCAAAAATGAACATTTTAGAAAAAATTGCAAATAAAACAAAAGAAAGAGTTGAAATTTTAAAAAAAGATTTTAACTTAAAAGAAAAAGCTCTTTCAATTCAAAATGAAGGCTTTATTTTTGAAAAAGCAATAAAAAAAGAAGATGTTGCAATTATTGCGGAAATTAAAAAGGCATCGCCATCTAAAGGTTTAATTTGTGAAGATTTTCACCCCAATATAATTGCTGAAGAATATAAAAATGCAAATGTAGATTGCATTTCTGTTTTAACTGAACCATATTTTTTCCTTGGGGATAATTCCTACGTTCAAATAGTGAAAAATATAAGCAAAAAGCCCATTTTAAGAAAAGATTTTATACTAGATGAAATTCAAATTTATGAATCAAAAATAATAGGTGCAAATTGCATTCTTTTAATTTGTTCTCTTTTAGATGAAACTAAGCTTTCAAAATTTTTAAAACTTGCAGATAGTTTGAATTTATCCGCTCTTGTTGAAGCACATAGTGAAGATGAAGTTCAGATGGCAATAAAAGCAAATGCAAGAATTATTGGCGTGAATAACAGAAACTTAAAAACTTTTGAAGTTGATTTTAATAACAGCTTAAAATTAAGAAAATTAGTTCCAAATGATATTCTTTTTGTTTCAGAATCAGGAATAAAAACAAGAGATGATATTATAAAACTTCAAAATGCAAATGTTAATGCAGCTTTAATCGGTGAAACTTTTATGAGAAGTGAAGATAAAATAGCTGAAATTAAAAAGTTAAGAGGCGAAATTTGAAAATAAAAATCTGCGGAATTAAGACATTAGATGAAATTAAAATAATAAACGAATTTCTGCCCGATTATATCGGCTTTATTTTTGCAAAAAGCAAAAGGGAAATTGATTTTAAAAAAGCGCTTGAATTAAAACAAAATTTGAATGAAAAAATTAAAGCGGTGGGCGTTTTTGTTGATAGTAAAATTGAAAATATTTTAAATTTTTATAATGAAAAAATAATAGATATAGTGCAGCTCCACGGGGAATACAGTGAAGGCGATATTGAAGAATTAAAAAATAAAGGCTTAGATGTTATTAAGGTTATAAAAGTAAAAGAAAATTTTTATAACATTAAAACAAAAGCAGATTTTATTTTGTTTGATACATATTCCCCAATTCAAGCAGGGGGCTTAAATAAAACCTTTAATTGGAATATAAAAATCAACTCAAATGTTCCCTATTTTATTGCAGGCGGAATAAATGAAGGAAACATTTTAGAAATGAGAAAAAAATTAAACCCTTATGGGGTTGATATATCTTCTGGCGTTGAAGAAAACGGTTTTAAGACAAAAGAAAAAGTTTCTAATATAATAAAGATTGTAAGAGGAAAAAATTTATGACTAAAGGAAAATATGGCGAATTTGGGGGACAATACATTCCTGAAACCCTGATGCATGAAATAAAAAACCTTGAAAAATCTTATGATTTTTATAAAAACGATGAAAAATTTAATGAAGAATTAAATTCATTATTAAAAAAATACGCAGGGCGCCCTTCACTTTTATATTTTGCAAAGAATATGACAAAAGATTTGGGTGGCGCTAAGGTTTATCTTAAAAGGGAAGATTTGAACCACACAGGTTCTCATAAAATAAATAATGTCTTAGGGCAAGTTCTTCTTGCAAAATATATGGGCAAAAAAAGGGTTATAGCAGAAACGGGCGCAGGCCAGCATGGTGTTGCAACGGCAACTGCAGCAGCACTTTTAGGGTTAGAATGCGAAATTTTTATGGGCAAGGAAGACACTAAAAGGCAAGCTTTAAATGTATATAGAATGGAGCTTTTAGGTGCAAAAGTAAACGCTGTTGAATCAGGCACCGCAACTTTAAAAGATGCCGTTTCAGAAGCTATGAGAGAATGGAGCAGAAGAGTTGATGATACTTTATATGTTCTAGGTTCTGTTATGGGGCCGCACCCGTATCCTATGATTGTTAGAGATTTTCAAAGCATTATAAGTAAAGAAGCAAGAGAAGAAATTTTAAAGGTGGAAGGCAAATTGCCCGCAGCAGTTTTAGCTTGTGTTGGCGGCGGCTCTAATGCAATTGGTATGTTTTATAATTTTATTTCAGATAAACAAGTGCGCTTAATTGGTTTAGAAGCCGCAGGCAAAGGAGTTGATACGGAATTTCACGCTGCAAGTATTACAAAAGGAACTTTGGGGATATTCCATGGGATGAAATCAATTTTTTGCCAAGATAATTTCGGGCAAATTGCCCCCGTTTATTCAATTTCGGCAGGGCTTGATTACCCGGGGATTGGCCCTGAGCATGCTTATTTACACAAAACAAAAAGGGCAGAATATATTCCGATAACAGATGATGAGGCGGTGGATGCTTTTGAATATTTATCAAGAAAAGAAGGAATAATTCCTGCAATAGAAAGTGCCCATGCGGTGGCTTATGCCATTAAATTAGCGCCGACATTAAAGAGTGATGAAAATATTATAATTTGTTTATCAGGCAGAGGCGATAAAGACGTTGCCCACATTGCAAGATACAGAGGATTAAACATTTATGAGTAATACATATTTTGATAACAACGTTTTTAATAAAGGAAAAGCTTTTATTCCGTTTTTAACAGCAGGCTATCCAACATTAGATGCAACAGAAAAGCTTATTTTAAAAATGGAAGAAGCAGGGGCAGATTTAATTGAAGTTGGAATACCATTTTCAGATCCTATTGCAGAAGGCCCCGTTATTCAAAAATCAAGCCAATTGGCGCTTAAAAACGGCGTTAATGTTGAAAAAATTTTTGAAATGTTAAAAAGAATAAGAGAAAAATCAAGCATTCCTCTTGTTTTTATGGCTTATGCAAATTCTTTATTTGTATATGGTTTGGATAAATTCTTTCAAAAATGCCAAGAATTAGAAATAAAAGGTGTAATTTTGCCTGATGTTCCCTATGAAGAAAAGGAAGAATTTGAAGAAGTTGCAAGAAAATATGATGTTGAAATAATTTCATTTATAGCACCAACTTCAAATGAAAGAATTAAAATGATAGCTCAAGCGTCCCGCGGGTTTATATATGTTGTGTCATCTCTTGGTGTAACAGGCGTTAGAGATGAAATTACAACAGATTTAGCTTCAATTAATGAAGTTATAAGGCAAACAACAATCACAAAAACAGCAATCGGGTTTGGAATAAATAACCCCATTCAAGCAAAAGAAGTTTCAAAACATGCTGATGGTGTTATTGTGGGTTCTGCCATTATAAAATTAATTGAAAAATCGGGCGATAATTATTTAGATGCAGTTTATAATTATGTTAAAGAAATGAAAGAAGCAATTAATTCATAGCTTCTTTTTTGGCTTTTTCTAAAATTACCGTTAAAACCGCAAATAAAATTAAAATAATTCCCGCTATAATTTTTGGTGTTAAAACTTCACCAAAAATTGTGACACCAAAAAATATGGCAGTAATGGGTTCAAGCGCCCCTAAAATTGAAGTTGGAATTGAACCTATTAATTTTATTGATAAATTTAAAAATTCAATTGAACAAATTGTAGGAAAAATTGCAAGCAAAAGTGCTAATAGCCACAAATCAGGGGCATTTAGAGGGTCTAGGTTTGCCCCAAAATTTACGCTTGAAATTAAAACAACAAGCCCAAATAAAAGAACATAAAAACAAAGTTTAAAGCTATTTATTCTTTTAATTTCTTTTGTTGTTTTAATTTTTACAATGTATAGAGCATAAGAAAGTGCAGACAATAAAACTATAAAAACGCCTTTTATACTGAATTTTTGAACGTTGCCATCATATAGCAAAATAATTCCAAATAATGTTATAAAAATTGAAATTATAATTCCTTTTTGAACTTTTTCCCCATAAAATAAAATCATAATAAGAGCAACAATAACAGGGTAGATAAAAAGAATGGTGCAGGCAATTCCTGCGTCAATATACCTAAAGGAATCATATAAAGTGACAGATGAAACCGCAAACAAAACCCCTAAAATAAAAACGGGGATTATTTGATTTTTCTTAATTTTTAAAGGAATTTTTTTTACAAATTTAATTAAAATGAAAAATATAAAAAGGGCAATAATGTATCTATAAAAAAGAATAGAATTCATTGAAATTCCCATTTTATTCATAGGCAAGGCAAATAAGGGGTTTGCCCCATAGCAGGCAGCTGCAAGAGCGCCATATATTCCACCTTTTAATTTTTCATTCATAAAAAATTTTTATAATAAAAAACATTTTTTTACAACCATAAACCCTTAATAATGCTTACCGTTTCATCGCCTATAATATCTTCTATTGCATATCTAAGGGCATCAATTAAATGGTTATCTTTATCTTCCGGAACAGGGATAATTTCACCTTCTAAATTCTTTTTAAAAGAATAATTAAAAAATTCTTTTTCCGAATTTTTGCAATCGGGGTGAATATAAATTTTAGTAAAGCTTTGAAGAAATTTAATTCCCGCTTCAATGCTTCCTTTTCCTTTTTTGGCAGCAAGGGCGTTAATTCCTTTCATTCTGAATTCCGCTATACTTTTTGGTTCGTTTGAATCGCAAGTAACATATTCATTTTCTACAATTTCTTTTACCAAAGGAATTGAATCTTTATTTAAAAGGTTTACCCTGTAAATTTCATCTGTTATATAAAGGCAATCTTTTTCAATTGCGGCTCTTATAAATGCAAAAGGGTCTGTTGAAAAGCCCCAATCTATGCCGTTATAATATTTTTCAAATTGGTTTTTATCAAATTCCCTAACTTCAACATTCAAAAATACTCTGCCTTCAATAAAGCCAACTTCACCAAGCCCATACACTCTCCAAAAGTTTTCATCATTTTTTCTTGATTCTAAGGCATTTACAATTTCTTTTTCCAAAAAAGGGTTATCTTTATATGTAGATTTTATTAAAATGGAATTTTTTTCTTCTTTGGCTAAAATTTCATCATGCACCCAAAATCTTCTTGTGGGGTTAAAATCTATAAAAACTTTTTCTCTTGTTCTTATAATTAATTGTTCCGCTATTTTATAATTCAGGTGGTTTGCTTCATTTAAGTATAAAATATCTCTGCGCCCCCCGTGGGCTTTTCCTATGGTATCAACAGAGATAAAATTAATTGTTCCTTTTTGAAACAAAAGAGATTTATTTGTTTTTGAAAAAAGGGAATAAAAATCAAGCCCGAATTGGGACAAAACCTTTGGCATATCAAGAAGAACACCTGTTTTTAAGTGGTTTTGAGTAAGGCCTACTATATCTATTTCAAATTTATGTTTAAGTGCTAAAACCGTTAACAATTGAAGCGTTGAAAAGGTTTTGGTGCTTGAAGTGCCGCCTTGGTTTATAATGTAGCGATATTTTTTATAAGCAGCAGCCATTTTTTCAAATACTTTGGATAATTTTAAATAATTCATAATTGGGGTTTAAATTTCATCGATGAGCTTTTTTTGGCGTTTTGTTTGAACAATTACATTTAGGGTGAAATTTTTTTCATTTTCACATTCAATTTTCATTTGGGCAAATTTTGCTTTTAATTCTTCAATTTTAACTGCTAAGGCAATATTTATATCTCCTTTTTCATTTGGGGTAAGTGCCATTTTTTCAAGCTCATCAAGCCTTTCTATTGTTTCATCTGTGCTAAAAGACATAATTTTACCGCCTTTAATTTTGTGTAACCTTTCCTTAAAAGTTTAAGGAGCCTTATATGTATTTTAAGCCTTTTTAAAAGCGGCAGGTTTGAAGTGCCGAAAACCTCTGCCTGATTGCCCAAAACGGGGTCAATAAATAAAATTATTCCATTAAAATTTATTTGCCAATCGCCAAAACAATAATTTTTAAAATCAGAAAAAAATTCATCTGCAATTTTTGTATAAATTTTTTGCAATAAGGCCTCTTTTTCAATCAGGAACTCATCTTGAGGATTTATTTTATAAAATTTTTTAAATTTTGGAATATGTTTTCTTTTATATTTTTTCTTTTTTTGCATAAAAAAATATTACTTCTTTTTATTCCTTTTAGATATATCTTTTAGAAATAAATTTACAAAAGTTAAAAAAAGACCTGAAAAAATTTTTTCAGGCCGCAATTTATGAAAAGATAATTTATGAAAAGATAAATTTTTATGCGTTTAATTCAAGGGTTGTTTCTTGAATATGTCCGTCTTCATCTAAATCAAACGAAAGAACCCTTGTTCTTCTTGTAATAATATCTGCAAAAAGCTCTTTGCATTCTTTTGAATATTTTTCGATTTGGGCTTTTATTCCCTTTTTCATTTCGGGTGTTTTCATATCATCTACATCGGGGTTAAAAGCAACTTTTGAAGGTTTAATTGTGCCGAATTCTTCAGCATTTGTTTTGTCATCTTGCACATCTGCTTCAACAATGGCTTTAACATTGCCTTCTTCATCTTCTACACCAAAATATCTTTTAAGGTATCCCCCATTCATATAATGGTCGCAAAAACGGTTGTATAAACTTCTGCCTTTGTTGCCTGCCGAAGGTTCCCAAGTGTCAATTTGATCTCTCAGGTGGAGCATATCAAAGAAGCCATATTCGTATTCTACAAAATTTAGCGGGGTATCATTTTTTCCTGCATCGATTGTGCCTAATTGTCTTTGTCCGAAACTTGTTTGGTTAATAGCGTTAATGTTCATAATTTCCTATCTCTTTTTATTTTTTCTTTCTTGCATATACGTTAAAACCCGTGAAAAAAAATTTGTGCTAAAATTTTTTTATGAATTATGCAATTATTTTAGCTTCAGGAAAAGGTGAAAGATGCGGCCTTGATGTTCCGAAACAATTTGCCAAGATAAACGGCAAAACTATTTTGGAATATACGATTGAAGCTTTTAATAAAAACGAATTAACAGATAGAATAATTTTGGTTACAAGCAAAGCTTACCTTGAATTTTGCAAAAAATTAAAGTATGAAAAAATTTTTATGGTAACAGAAGGCGGCAAAAGAAGGCAAGACAGCTCAAGAATAGGTGTTAATTTAATTGAAGAAGATGACGCCAAAGTTTTAATCCACGATGGCGCAAGGCCATATATTAAAAATGAACTTATAAATAATTGCTACATTGCGCTCGATAAATTTAATGCCATAAATACAGGCGTTGAAACCGCAGATACAATTATGGAAGTTGACGAAAATAAAATAATTAAAAAAATTCCAAACAGAAAAAATTTACTAAGGTGCCAAACCCCGCAAGGGTTTATTTCAGGCTTAATTAAAAAAGCCCATAAAATTGCGCTTAAAAAAAACCTTAATGTAACAGATGATGCAGGGTTAATTGTAAATTTAGGGTTAGGTGATGTTTTTGTGGTTGACGGCGACATTGAAAACATCAAAATAACATATAAAGATGACATTATAAAAGCTAAAGAAAAGCTTAGATAATTTTTTATTTTATTTTCTATAGCATATCGCCCATGCCAAATGTGAAGAACCCGTTTGACCTTGAACCTGCCGTATTTGTTAATGGGAAACCATAATCTAAGTTGATTGGCCCAAGCCCCGGAATAAATATTCTTAAACCTGCACCTGCTGTGATTGCATAGCCCGGCCTATCATAAAGTTCATCACCCAAAGATTGGTTGAAGATTTTACCTGCATCAACAAAGGCCGCTATTCTTATGTTGTTTATAAAAGAATTTGAGGTTAAACGGTCGATAAAAGGAATTGGTGTTCTGTATTCAACACTACCCATCATAAAGCCGTCGCCCGTGCCCACTTCAGAGATATTGAAACCTCTTATTGTGTATGGGCCGCCTAAATTATACATTGCAAATTCGGGAATATTGCCGTTTAAGTTGCCCCCTGCACGAGCAGTTAAGACAATTGAAGATTTTCTGCCCGCAGGAATAAATTTCTTAATAACACCTTCCAGTTTGCCGTATGAACCTGCGCCTGCAATGCTAAGTGCTTCTTCCAAGCTGATTCTTGCAACAACACCCCTTCTTGGGTTTGTAATATTATCTCTTGTATCAAATGTAATTGCAGGAATTGCCCTTAAGTAGAAGCCGCCTTCCAGCATTTTGTGCCTTTGATCCATAGAAAGCCCGTGCGCTGCAAAAAGCCTTCTCATTTGAGATTCATCACCTTCAGAGAGGTTAACATCTTCTGCCCCTATGGTTAAGCTGCCCGTTAATTTAGGGTATTTTTCAAACACTCTTGCTAAAGTAACATCGCCGCCGTATCTTTTTTCAACAGCCAAAGGAACCTGATATGAACCAAAGCTTCTTAAAAATGCTCTAAAGCCAAGAGATTGGCCTTGTTTTTTAAAATGCGGTTCTAAAAATGAAAGTTCAGCCTGCCAGTTCGCACGTCTTAAAACGCTGTTGTCATTCATTAAGATACCTGTACCTGCCATAACGTTCAGGTTAATTTTTTGCCCTAAGCCTCTAAAGTTGTTTTCACCAAAACCAACGGAACCAAAGAAGCCTGAGCTTGAATCTACACCAACACCAAGTGAAATTTTACCCGTTCTTTGTTCTTCAAGTGAAATTGTAACATCATAAAGGCCCGTTTCTTCATTTAAGACAATATCTCTTTGAACATCTTTAAATGCAGCCGTTCCCATCAGGCGCATAATATCAGAGCGCATAACGTTTTCATTGTAAACTTCACCAACGGAAGATAAAATGTTTCTTTTAACAATAAAATCTTTTGTTTTGTGGTTGCCAACAACATTAATGTTGCCTATGGTGCCTTCATTTATGTGAATGTTTATAACACCATCGGGGTCATCTGTCATCTCTGTAACTCTTGCAACAATATAGCCCCTTGAAGCGTATAATTCTTGTATTCTTTCAATTGAACGGTTAAGTTCAATAATATTTTGAGGATGCCCCTCTAAGGAAGATAAAATTTCTAAAATATCAGAGGATGGAATTGAATTATTTCCTGTTATTGTAAACCCTGTTATAGGGGGGTTTTCTTCTACAACAATTCTTAACCTGACAGAGCCGTCATCCAATTTAATCGGAACTGCGCGGATATTTTGGGTAAAATATCCTGTTGCATAAAGGTTGTTTAAATCTTTTGTAATTTCTTTTCTATCGTAAATATGGCCTTCTTTTGATGAAATTATATCTTTTATAAAAGAAGTTTCCACCATATTATTCCCTAAAATTTCAAGGGTTTTAACATAAACAAGGTTTTCATCCCCTGCATAATAAGATTCATCTTCACTATTTTCAACAGCAGGAACTTCGCCCTCATTAACATTTTCAACATTTTCATCCAAAACGGGGGTAATTTCTTCATCGAGGCCGTCTGAGGGGAGTTTTTCTTCAATAGTTTTTTCTTGTTTGGGTTTATTTTTTTTGAAAAAGGGAAATTTAAAATTAAAAGCCAATGCAGGATTAGATGCCTGTAATATTGATATAACAGTTAAAATTAGTATAAATTGTTTTATTCTATTAAATGACATTAACTTCTCAAACTAACCCTATCGAAGACATAATAATAAGATTATACATGCAATAAAATGCTTATACAAATTTTTTACATTTTATCAATAAAACTTTATTTTTGATGTTATCGGCTGGTTATATTCCGTTTTATTAATTGACCTTGCATCTACAATTGGAGAAGGCGGCATGATAGACCACTTGAATAATGCCGTTTGCACTCTCTTGTGGAATTTATCTATCCATTCCGCTTTTTGTTTATTTGTAATTTGGTTTTTTTGTTCATATAAAAACCATTCTTTAAGCATTTCTTCTTTTGTTTGGTGAAGATTTTCTATTCTCCAAATGATTTCATCCAAAAATTCATAAGGCATAAGAGCATCTTCTGCAAGAAGGGGTTTGCCTGTTTTTGGGTCTATTGCAAGTTCAGCCCCCGGGCGTTTATTTAAAATTGCCCTTGGAATTGCATTCTTTTGAACACGGTTTGCATTTAGCCACCTTGCAAGAGCAAAAAGTTTTGTTTTTGTAACATCAGCTATAGGTGCAAAACCGCCCGACATATCACCGTTTATTGTGGCATAGCCCATATAAAGCTCTGATTTATCGCTTGTTGCAATAGGAATTGTGCTTGAAAATTCGTTTGAAATTCCCCATAAAATCATGGCACGAGAGCGAGCTTGAATGTTATCCATGGTTAAGGGGGCAGTGTATCTGCCATCCCAAGATTTTTCAATGTTATCAAAAACTTCATTAAATGTATTTTTAGAAGCTTCTACCATTTCATTAATCGGAATTTCAAAATAATTGATTCCTAAATTTTCACAAAGTTCTTTAGCGTCAGATTTACTTTCTTTGCTTGTAATTTTAGATGGCATGGAAATTGCATAAACGTTTTTATTACCCAGAGCATCTGCCAATAAAACGGCGCAAACAGAAGAATCCAAACCCCCCGAAACGCCCAAAACCGCACGAGAAAAGCCATTTTTCTTAAAGTAATCTCTGATTGAATTAATTATTGTTAAATAAGTTCTTTCTAAATCGGGTTCATAATCAAGTGAAAATGCCTTTTGTTCATTTAAACTTTTATCCAGGCCCGAAGGGAGAGAAAAAATTTGGTTTAAATTGTTTTTAGCAGGCTTTTTGGTTGGCATTGAGAGCAAAAAGAACTGTTCTTCAAAAGATTTTGCCCTTGCAATTATTTTGCCCTTTTCATCATAACACCTTGAAGAACCCAAAAATGTTATATTATCAACGGCGCCCACTTGGTTAACATAAACAATCGGGGTTTTATGTTTTTTAGATACAAAGGATAACATATTATTTAAAAGTTGTTCTTTTTTAGCCCTTGTTGGGGATGATGAACAATTTATAATAATATCGGGGTGTTGGGTTTTAACGATTTCATCAACAGGGTCAAAACTATAAACGGGTGTTTCAAAGAAATCTTTATCTGCCCAGTTTTCTTCACATATTACAATGGCAGCTTTGTTTGAACCGATTTGTATAATTCTGTCTGTTGGGTTAAATTCAGCCGATTGAAAATATCTTGCGTCGTTAAATTCGCTATAAACAGGAAGCAAGGTTTTTCTTATAATTTTTTCAATTTTTTTATTTTGTAAAACCGCAACAGAGTTAAAATATCTTTTACCTATATAAAACCTGTTAAATTCGCAAAAGCCGATTAAAACTTTTGTGTTGCCGGTTAATTTTGCAAGTTTTTCTAAATATTCAATGTTTTTTTCAACGATGTTTGGAAACCTGTCTATAATGTCAAAAACGGGATAGCCCATTAAAAATAATTCAGGAAAAACTATTGCCCCGAGTTTTAATTCGTTTGCCCATTCAATGTAAATTTTTGCTTTTTTAAAATTATGTTCAATATCGCAAACAATAGGGTCAACTTGCGCAAGTGCGATAGTATCTTTGTTTACTAAGGGTTTTAACCTTTTTATGGTTTCTTTTTTATCAACGGCTTCGCCGTTTAATTCCATATTAATTAAAGTTGTAATTTCATTCATAGCAAAATATTTTTATCATAAAAGAAAAAAAATATAAACATTTTTTATCAAAATTTGCAACGGTTATATGCTTGTTGTACAATAGTGTTACCGTGCATGAGTCATGCGCATTAATTATTTTTAAGGAGTTTAATTTTGAGCCAAACTAATTTATTTGACCATGGAAAAATCGTACCCGTTAATATCAGAGATGAAATGAAACGTTCATACATTGACTATGCAATGAGCGTTATTGTTGGCCGTGCATTGCCTGATGTCAGAGACGGGCTGAAACCCGTTCACAGAAGAATTCTTTTTGCAATGAACGAACTTGGCATGGCGCCTGATAAACCTTTTAAAAAGTGTGCCAGAATCGTCGGGGAAGTTCTTGGTAAATATCACCCCCACGGTGATACTGCCGTTTATGAATCTTTAGTCAGAATGGCGCAAGATTTTGCAACAAGATACTTAACAATAGACGGCCATGGGAACTTTGGTTCGGTGGATGGCGATTCCCCCGCTGCTATGAGGTACACGGAAGCAAGAATGCACAAAATTACAACCTCTATGCTTGCTGATATTGACTGCGAAACGGTTGAATTTACTCCTAACTTTGACGGTTCTCTTCAAGAGCCTGCCGTTTTACCTGTAAGATTACCAATGCTTTTATTAAATGGTGTTTCAGGCATTGCAGTCGGCATGGCAACAAACATTCCGCCGCATAATTTGTGCGAAATTGTTGAAGGCACAAAAGCTTTGATAGATAACCCCGACATTACAAATGAAGGGTTAATGGAATATATTAAAGGGCCTGATTTCCCAACCGCTGCAACAATTATTGGAACATCTGAAATTAAAAAAGCTTATGAAACAGGCAGGGGCTCAATTAAAATGTCAGCAGTTTCTACCATTGAAGAAATTCAAGGGGGAGCAGGCAGACAGTCTAAAACCGCAATTGTAATTACTGAATTGCCGTATCAGGTTAACAAAGCTCAATTAATTATGAAAATTGCAGAGCTTGTTAAAGATGAAAAAATTAAAGGCATTTCTGATATTAGAGATGAATCCGACAGAGATGGTATGAGGGTTGTTATTGAATTAAAACGTGATGCAAAACCCGATGTTGTTCGAAACAACCTTTATAAGCAAACCCCGTTGTTATCAACATTTGGGGTGAATATGGTGGCGCTTGTCGGCCAGCAGCCAAGGCTTCTTAATTTATATGAAGTTTTAAACGAATTTGTTGAGCATAGGGTTGAAGTTATTACAAGAAGAACAATTTTCTTCTTGAAAAAAGCAAAAGCAAGAGCCCACATATTAGAAGGCTTAATGATTGCCTTAAATGCATTAGATGAAGTTATTGAATTAATTAAAAAATCAAAAACAACAGAAATTGCACGTGAAGGCTTAATGAACAGATTCGGGCTTGACTTAGAACAAGCAAATGCAATCTTAGAAATGCAATTAAGAAGATTAACAGGCTTAGAACAAGACAAAATAAGAGCCGAATATAATGATTTGTTAGAAAAAATTAAAGAATACGAAGCAATTTTGGCAGATAGAAACAAAATTTTAACAATCATTAAAACAGAACTTGATGAAGACAAAGAAAAATATGGCGATGAAAGAAGAACACAAATTCTTCCTGAACAAGGCGAATTTAACATTGAAGATTTAACGCCCAATACTTCAATGGCTGTTTTCATTACAAGGCAAGGCTATATTAAAAGAATTTCGCTTGATACTTTTGAAAGGCAAAACCGCGCTACAAGAGGCAAAGGCGGCATGAAAACAAAAGAAGATGATGATGTTGAACATTTCTTTACTGCAAAAATGCACGATAAAGTTTTATTCTTCTCATCTCGTGGCGTTGTGTATAGCTTGAATGTTTATGATTTCCCTGAAGGTTCAAGACAATCTAAGGGCTTGCCTATCATAAATGTTCTTCCGATTGAACAAAATGAACAAATAACGGCAGTTGTTCCCGTTAGCAAGTTTGATTCAAGCACGAACTTAATTATGCTGACAAAAGAAGGCTACATAAAAAGAATAAGCTTGGATAACTTTGCTTCAATCAGAAAATCAGGCATTATTGCAATTACTTTAGAAGAAAATGACACCTTAAATTGGGTGAAATTAGCAAAAGATGATGATGAAGTTATAATTGGTACTGCTTGCGGCATGGCAATCAGGTTTGCAATTTCAGACTTAAGGCCTTTGGGAAGATCTGCAAGGGGCGTTAATTCAATGAAATTAAGAACAGGTGATACAATTATAGGCTGCGATGTTGTTCCAAAAGATTATGATGCAGACCTTCTTGTCTTAACATCTGATGGTTTTGGTAAACGTTCAAAACTTTCTGAATTCAGACCTCAAAACAGAGGCGGTTTAGGCTTAATTGCAACTAAGTTCAAAACCTCAACTTCAAGGCTTGTAGCATTAACCATTGTTGAAGAAAAAGATGAAATTATGGTAGTTAGTGCAAATGGCGTTGTTACAAGAGTTTCAGCTTCTGACATTTCAAGGCAAGGCCGCCCTGCAACAGGCGTTAAGGTTCAGAATTTATCTGAAGGCGACAGCGTTGTTTCGGTTAATAAAATTATTGACCCGGATGACGGCGCAACAACAAACAATGAAAACCAAAAAGCTGAAGAAGACAATTCAGTTTCACAAACAAACCTTTCATTTGAAGAATAATTTTAAATTTGATATTAAAAAGCCCTTGAAATTCAAGGGCTTTTGTTTTATTCACTTTTGGCACCGTTTTCAATTAAAATTTTTACAATTTCTTTTCTGTCTTTTTTTATTGCATAATCCAATGGGGTTTTATTTCCAAGCTTTTTATTTACATCAGCGCCATATTCAATTAAAAGCTTCACCGTTTCAACATCATTTTTTTTAATTGAATAAAACATAGGGTTTGTTTTTTTAAATGTTACCATGCAAGGAATTGCCGTTTGTTCAACATCTGCGCCATTTTCAAGCAAAAGTTCGGTTATTTTGTTATTCCCTTCAATAATAGAATAAATTAAGGGGGTAACGCCCATAAAGGTTTCATTCACATCAAAGCCCGATTTTATAAAAAGATTAACAAGCTTTATATCTTGCTTTTGAATTGCCCCAAAAAAGCCAATTGGCCTGTATGGAAGGTTGTTTTCCCTAATTTCAATTTTTGCTTCTTCAATTTCATAGGGGTTAGCTGAAAATGTCGGAAGATTAAAATTAAAAAACAGAAAAAATAAAAAAATAAAAACGCCCTTTTTCAAAATTTCACCCCCATAAATTCCAAAACTAAAGATATTATAGCATAATCAATTGTGGCATTTGCATTTAATATTTTGGCATTTCCCTTTTTTATTCGGGTTTAAAATTTCTTCTGTTATATATTCAGCGTCAAAACCGTATTTTTTAGCAAGTTGGGCTTTTATCCAAATGTCTGTCTTATAAAGTAAGATAATTATTCAATATCCAAATTAACAATTTTTTTAATGTCTTCGCTGTTTCCCCAGTTTTTATCATATAAATTTTGCATGACAAAATTATGAAATGATGAATATTGCCAATCTTTAACATCTTTAACAAGATTGTGTTTTACAGGATTATAATGAATGTAATCAATATGATTGTTAAGTTCTTTTTCTGTAAGAATTGTGTGTTCAAAATATCTGCGTTGAAAAATTCCTTTTTCGCCTTTGTTAATATAACCGTAGGTTGGGGTTTCTACCCCAACATTATAGTTTTTTGAAAAATAATATTTTATTGAAGTAATGATTTTAGGATAATCTTTAATATTATGAGGATTTAAAATTAGGTGAATATGATCAGGCAAAACGCATATTGCTATAATTTTAAATTTAAAATAGAGTTTTGCATTTTTAAATGATTGCCTTAAAAGTTTGATGTTATCAATAAAAATATTTTTTCTTTTGTATGAAACAATAATTAGATGAATATAGCTATTTGGAACAAAAACACGTTTATAATTCATTATTTCATTTTATATCAAATATTTTGTTGGGGTAGAAACCCCAACCTACTAACTACACTTAATACAGGTTTTGCAAATGTCGTGCTTTTATGAGGTCATCAGCTTGTGAATATTGATATAATTTAGAATAGGTTTCGTTAAATAATTCGGCTGACATATCATTATTGGTTAAACTATTTAATTTGTGGTCTATATTTAATGCAAGTGAATTATAATAGGTTACAATAATATCACTCTTAATCGTAACATCTTTGAGCGTGCATTGGTTTGAAAAAGCAATTACTGAATAAATAGGTATTCTATCATTTACGATTTCTCTAATAGCTCTTATATGTGTTGCATTTTGCATTATTGGATTATAAAATCTGTATTTATCTCCATTAGGAAATGTTTCTACCCATTGTTTTTGATACTCTTTACCAAATATCCACCCACTATAATTTTTGCTTTCAATCACAAATAACCCTTTAGGGTGCAACATAACAATATCAATTTCAGACGTAGCACCGTTTTTACGTGGAATATATAGGTTAAATAAGAACTTACACCCAATCATCTCAAATGATTGTATTTGTTTATAAAGTGAATATTCTCCACTTATTCCTGCGTTAAAATGAATTGCTAAATACGAATGATTAGTGATTTGGGAGTAATAACTGTGTTTATATCTCTTATAATCATTAACTATTAAAGATATTATAAAAACAGCAATTGTAATTATTATTCCGTATTCCATAAAGCGCCTATTTAATAGTTACAGCAGGAACTGTTTTTAAGCCCATTTTTGACTCGTATTGATAAGTGCCAATTTGTCTTGTGCATTTACCTTTAGGAATACCAATTTTTAAATCATCATAGAAGTTACTATTTTCATCTCCGACTAAAAGCACCAAAATTTCATTAGGGTCATATATTGAATTTGGAATACTTTTTGCGTCGGCTAATGCTAAGTCAGGTGCTAATGTTTGGAATATATGAAGCTGTTTTGCACTTATACACGTTCCTTCTTTTTCAAATATTGTTAAGCCAGGAACTCCAGAATTACTTGATGAGTTTACGGCAATTCCCAAAATGACCACAATTACAAACATTGTTACCATGCCAAAAATGAAAATTAAAATATTTTTAAGCATTGATCTTTTCTCCATTAATTGTTATCAAGATTAATATCATCCTATCATAAATATAAAGTTGGGGTGGAAACCCTAACCTGCAAATTAATATACAATACAACCACCGAAAGTTTTCATAGAATCGTTTACGTTTATATCATCAAAATAAACAACTGCTAAAACTCTTTTATAAATATCTAACCCCTTAAATTCAAAATAAGTTTTATCTGTATTTTTATACAAATTCTTTAAATATTTTTTAGAATTCTTTCCTTTTAATAAGACATTATCAACGGATAAATTATTCAAATATGCCTGTTTAAAAGCTCTATTGTTTACATTTGTTTCAAAACAATCAATTCCAATAAGGCGAGCCGGAAATTCATTTTTATCAACCCTTAAAATAATCGTGTCACCATCGATAATTTTTACTAACTCAGTAGAAATTTTATTTTCTGAATTTGCAGGCAAATTCAATAAAATAAGGGAAACAAAAAATAATACTTTGAATTTTATACCATTCATATATACATTTAACCATACTTTGTAAGATTAGAAATTAATATATACAAACGGCATAATATTGTCAAGTATATTGTAAGGTTAATATTATGGCAGTTGAAAGAAAATTAATGAGAAACGGAAACGGATGGGCACTTAGCATAAATTCAACAATTCTTGGGTTGTTAGATGTAAACCCTGAAGTTGATATGGTTAAATACACAATCGAAAACGATAAATTAATAATCACTAAAGGCAGCAAAAAAGAAGAAAAATAAGAAATGCTAAGTTGAATTTCAATCTAATTTTTCACCCCAAAGTTGAGCAACAAAAAAGACCTTATTAAAAGGTCTTTTTTATATAAATGGGGCGGACAGTGGGATTCGAACCCACGCATAATGGAACCACAATCCATGGTCTTAACCGCTTGACGATGCCCGCCACATAAGTTTTTATTATTCAATTGTAAAATTTCGCTTCCTTGTGGTTCCAAATGGAACCAATCATCCCTCAAGGTCGGGTAACCGCTTTTTGACGATACCATCCACAAGATTATAATTCAATTGTGAAATCCTATCTTGTGTGGTTCCAAATGGAACCAATCATCCCTCAAGGTCGGGTAACCGCTAACGGACGATGCCCGCCACATAAGTTTTTATTATTCAATTGTAAAATTTCGTTTCCTTGTGGTTCCAAATGGAACCAATCATCTCTCAAGGTCGGGTAACCGCTTTTTGACGATGCCCGCCACATAGGTTTTGCTTTCAACCAATTGGTATCGGCAAATATAAGCATATTCTAAAAATAAAATAATTTCAAGTGAAAGAATTTAAAATATTGCCCAACTGTTTATTTTTGAAAAGTTTAAGTTTTCAATTAAAATAGATGTAATGAAAAAATTTATATTTATTTTTATTTTTTTAATATTTCTAATTTCACCCTCAAATTGTGAAACTTTGAAAGGCTCTACAAGCTATGACGCCCCATTTAAAGGGTTTTTTGGAACGTGGCATGTGACAAGCAAAATTGAATCATCAAACAATTATTCAATTTTTAATAAAATGAGCGTCGATATTTGGAACTTATCAGGGTATAATGACGTCTTAATTTTAGAAAACGGTTTAACGGGTGCAACTTCTCAAATAAAAGTAGATAATGCGCTTTCAAACCTTGACGGTAAAAAATTAAAATTCACAAGAATAAAAGAATTTAAACAAGGTGAATTTAAATATAAACATATTGAGCAGCCGGAATTTATTTTGGATGGGGATATTTTCAAAGGGTATGACACTTTTAAAATTGAAAAATATGACCTTGGTGGCAACTTAATTTCGGTTGATGTTGTAAAATATAAAGTAATCGGACAAAAAATTGCAGGAGAATAAATTGGAAGAGAAAATTTTTGACCTAATTATTTTAGGCGGCGGCCCGGCCGGCTTAAACGCCGCACTTTATGCAAAAAGGGGCGGCATTGATGTTGCAATTATTGATACATCATCTGTCGGGGGGCAGCCTGTAAATTACCTTGAAATTGAAAACTATCTTGGCTTTCCCACAATTCAAGGGTGGGAGCTTGCAGAAAAGTTTGAACAACATATAGATAAATTTAACATTCAAAAATTTCAAAACGAAGAAATTCAAAATGTAGATTTAACAAGCACAATTAAAACGGTTCAAACATTAAAAAATAAATATTTAGCAAAAACAATTATTATAGCAACGGGCGCATCACCCAAAAAACTTGGAATAAGGGGCGAAGATGAATATATAGGAAAAGGCGTTAGCTATTGTGCCGTTTGCGATGGCGCTTTTTACAAAAATAAAACCGTTGTTGTAATTGGTGGCGGAAACGCCGCCGTTGAAGAAGGAATTTACCTCACAAAATTTGCAGAAAAAGTTTATATAATGCACAGAAGAGATGAACTTAGAGCAGATAAAATTATTCAAGAAAGGGCATTTGACAACGAAAAAATTGAATTTATTTTTGATTCAGTTCCCCTAGAAATTGTGGGCGATAGTAAAAAAGTTAATTTAATTCAATATAAAAATGTTAAAACGGGCGAAATTAAAACTTTAAATGTTGATGGCGTTTTCCCCTACATTGGTTTTAGCCCGAACACGGAATTTTTCAACGCCCAGCTTGTTCAAGATGAATTTGGCTTTATTAGGGTTGATGAAAACATGAGAACAAGCGAAGTTGGCGTTTTTGCAGCAGGCGATGTTCGAAGAACACCTTTAAGGCAGGTTATAACTGCCGTTGCAGATGGCGCAATTGCAGGAATGAGCGCTGTTAAATATTTAGAGGAAGTAAAACATTTGGAAAAAGAAGGGGTTAATATCAGATAATGAGAGCAGTTGTTTTTGACGGGGAATTAAAGTTTGATGAAAATTATATGGAACCTGAAAGAAAAGAAAATGAGGCACTTATAAAACCTTTGCTTTTAGGCGTTTGCAACACAGATGAAGAAATAACAAAAGGCTATATGGGCTATAATGGCGTTTTGGGCCATGAGTTTGTTGGTGTTGTTGTTGATTCAGATGATAAAAGTTTAATTAATAAAAGAGTGGTTGGCGAAATTAACCTTGGGTGCAACAATTGCCCCGAATGCAGCAACAACCTTCAAAGGCACTGTAAACAAAGGTCTACATTTGGAATTTACAAAAAAGACGGCTGCTTTAGCGAATTATTCACGCTTCCAAATTCCAATTTGCTTGTTGTGCCAGATAATGTTGATGATGAAACGGCCGTTTTTGTGGAACCTTTGGCTGCAGCTTATGAAATTTTTGAACAAATTCAAATTAAACCGAAAGATAAAGTTGCAATTTTAGGCGATGGCAAACTTGGGCTTTGCATTTCAACGATTTTTTCTGCCTTAAATGTAGATTACACCCACATTGGAAAACATTTAGAAAAGCTTGAAATTACAAAAAATTTAGGCGGAAAAATTAAACTTTTATCTGATATTAAAAACGAAGACCTAAAAACTTATGATATTGTAGTTGAAGCAACAGGTTCTGTTGGCGGGTTTGAAACATCTTTAAGTTTAGTAAAACCAAGGGGAATACTTGTTTTAAAAAGCACAATTGCAGCAAAAGAAGGTTTAAATTTAGCTTCTGTTGTAATAGATGAAATAACCGTTTTGGGTTCAAGATGCGGGCAATTTGAGCCTGTTTTAAGGTTAATGGAAAAAAACAGAATAAATACAAAACCCCTAATTTCAAAAATTCTACCCTTTAGTGAAGCCATAAAAGCTTTTGAATTAAACAGGCAAAAAGACACAATAAAAATTTTATTAAAGGTTTAATTAAAAAAGCCGCTTAATTTAAGCGGCTTTAATTTTATTCTTCCATTTTAATGTCAGAACCTTTTTCAACGTATTCTTTTATTTGCTTAACGGCATTTCTTGGCATGCAGAAGGTGGAAGGCCCGCCAACGCAGCCCCCTTCACAAGACATAACTTCGATTAAGTTACCTGAAGCACAAGCGCCGTCTTTTGCAAACTTTTTCAGGTCTCTGATTGTTTGCTTGTTCAAGCCTGAAATAACATAAGGAATAACTTTTGAATCCATTCCGACAGATTTAAGAGCGTCTTTAACAGCGGAAGCAACACCTGTTGTTAAGGGGAATTGCCTTCCTTGTTTGGTGCTTTCAACATCAAACTTGCTTTCTTCGCATTCTGAAAGGTTAATTTTATAAGCATCAAACAAGCTGTTTAATTCTTGAATGTTCATTACATAATCAACATTTGGGTTATCAAGCCCTTCTTTTCTTTTTGTAGCACAGGGGCTAACAAAAACGGTTATACAATCGGGGCTTTTTTGTTTTTCGATTTCTGCCGTGTAATAAAGCGGGGTGTGCGTATCTGAAACGAATTTTTTAATTTCGGGGATGTGTTTTTTCACAAGTTCATTCCAAGCGGCACAGCAAGATGTTGTCATGAAAGAATCATTTCTTTCCATTCTTTCAATAAATTCTTTTGCTTCTAATCTTGTTGTAATATCTGCACCATGGGCAACTTCAACAACATCTTTAAAACCGCATTTTAATAAACCGGTTTTAATTTGCCCCGGGGTTTCTTTAAATTGGCCAACAACGGCAGGGGCTAACATTGCAACAACTTTTTTGCCTTCCTTCATTCTTGATAAAATGTCAACAATTTGGCTTTTTTCATGGATTGCGCCAAACGGGCATCTTGCAAGGCATTTTGCGCAAGATATACATTTTTCTTCAAAGTTAATTTTTGCATGGCCTGATTCATCTTTTCTGATTGCATCCACAGGGCAAGCGTTTTCACAAGGAACAACGATTCTTGTAATTGCGCTATATGGGCATGCCTGAATGCACATACCGCAATTTTTACACTTTGTAGGGTCTATTTTTGATTTGCCGTTTTCAACCGTTATTGCGCCAAATTTACAAGAGCCTTGGCATGGCCTTGCAACACAGCCTTGGCAAAGGTCTGTAACATGCACTCTTGAAGGAACGCAGCCCTTGCAAGCGTCTTGAAGAACGGTTAAGGTTTCTCTATCGGGTTCTTTTCTTTGGGTTGCTTTTCTTGCATATTCGGATAAAAGGGTTATTTCATCATCATTTTCAATTGAAAAGCCAAGCCCTGCGATAATTCTGTCTCTAATAACGGCACGTTCTTTGTGAATACAGCATCTATACGGCACTTCGCAATTTTTAGGGCGCATAACATAAGGTATTCTTTGAACGTTGTTTTCAAAATCATCTGACATAAACGCTTCAATGATTCTTGTCATAATTTCTTTTTTTAAAGCTAAAATTTGGTTTATACTGTCCATAAATAATTCCTAACTTAAAAATTCATATCAAAAAAATCATAACATAAAAATAAAAAAGAACCCTTTCAAAAAAGAAAGGGAAATGAAAAGCAATCAGAAGAGTTGAGGATTTACTTTTTTATTATAGAAAATTAAATTTTACGTTTTATTAGCAAATACAACTATTTTTATTTAATTTTATTAGCCCTTATGGTATAATAGGCAAGTATAATTTGATTTTTGGGAGTATGAAAGATATGCGCAAAGACGGCAGACAAAATGACGAAATGAGAGAAATTAAATTTACAAGAGATTATACAAAATATGCTAAAGGCTCTGTTTTGGTTGAATTTGGCGATACGAAAGTTTTGGTTTGTGCAACAGTTGAAAATGCAAAACCAAAATGGATGCCAAAAGAAGAAACAAGTGGCTGGATAACTGCTGAATATTCCCTTCTCCCGACTTCAACCACCGTTCGCTGCCAAAGAGAAAGAACAAAATTATCAGGCAGAACTCAAGAAATTCAAAGGTTAATAGGAAGAAGTTTAAGAGCCTGCACAGACCTTGAAAAATTGGGTGAGCGCACAGTTACAATTGATGCAGATGTTATTCAAGCAGATGGCGGCACAAGAGTTGCATCTATTTGCGGCGGTTTTGTTGCATTGAATGATTTATTTAACAAAATGGTGAAAGAAAAAGAACTTGAAGAAAACCCCATAATTGAACCTATTGGCGCAATTTCAGCAGGAATTATGAACGGGGAAATTTTGGTTGACCTTTGTTATGAAGAAGATTCCACAACAGATGTTGACTCAAACATTGTTATGACAAAATCCGGTAAAATTATTGAAATTCAAGGAACAGCAGAAGGCGACCCCTTTACTAAAGAAGAATTTGACACTTTATTTTACCTTGCAAAAAAATCTATACAAAAAATTATAGCTATGTATTAAACATAGCTATAATTTAAAATTTTTATTTCACAAATGTCATTATATATTCATGTTCAAAAATGTTAAAACCGCCGGCTAAAGCTCTATATCTCCAAAGGTTTGCGGTTTTGCCTTTTGCTTTTTCGTTACCAACTATATTTTTTACAACAATTGCTTTTGTTATAAAACCTACGTTTTCCATTCTTTTCATGCATTCAAAACCGAGCGGAACAACTCTTGAATTTTTATATTCATCGCCAATTATAAGGGCTGCAAACCTGCCTTTTTCAAGAAGGTCATAAGCATTTTTAGCAACTTTTTCAAATAAATCGTAAAATTCTTCTGTTGTTTTGCAGTTAGATAAATCTTCTTTTTTATCTGAAAATTTAATAATATCATCATATGGCGGGTGCAAAACAACAAATTGCGCTTGTTTTTTGCCCATAATTTCAAGCCTTGCTTGAACTTTTTCTTTTGCTTCATCTGTTGTTGAATCGCCGCAGATAATATTAATATCCGTAACAAGTTCTTTTTTTGAAAATTTAGATGAAACATAATCTACCATATCTTGCTTTAATTCAACGCCAATACAGCGCCTTTCCATATTTAAAGCTTCAATGCCACTTGTTCCGGAACCAAAAAACAAGTCTAAAATTACATCATTTTTTTTGGTAAACCTTTCAAATAATTGGGTTGCAATTTGGGGGATATAATTCCCGTGGTAATCATAGCTATGGCCGTTTGTTTTATCACGAGAAGCAAATTCCCAAAGCGAACCTGTTTTTATATGAGAATAAAGTTTCCAATTTTTAAGGTCAATATCGTTGTAGCTTGTTGTTTTTGGTTTTTCTACAACTCTTAAATCCGGTTTTTGAACATTAATCTTAACTGATTTTTTTGGCATAAAATATATTCTCCCCAACCAAGTCAAAGTTTACAATAAGTTTTTTTGGTTGAAATCATATTAAAAGAGGAAAAAATTAAATATACATAATTAAGATGATAATTTTAAAATATGCTAAAGAAAATCATTAAGGTTACGATACAATTCATATAAAGAAGGACGGATGGAATTTCCATCCGCTAAAAACCTCCTCCCCAAGTCTAGTAGCCGCAAATTTAGCGGCTTTTTTTTATTTTAAAATGAGGTTTATTTTGAAATTTTATATGAAAACTGCAAAAAATTGCCCATCAAATTTTCGTTCCAAACATCTACACCAACAGGAACAGATAAAACCGCAGGGGAAAAATTCCAAATATATTTTATTTTAGATTTCACCGCAAAGTCTGCAATGCTTTGCGCAAAATCTGCAGGAACGGTCAAAATTGCTATTTCTACATTTTTTTCTTTTGTATATTTTGAAAGCTCATTAATATCATAAACGGGTTTTGAATTAATTGATTTTCCGATTTTATTTTTGTCTATATCAAAAAGCGCAAGCACTCTTAAACCGTAATCTTCAAAATCATTATATTTTGCAAGCGCTGTGCCTAAGTTTCCCGCCCCTATTATAAAGGCGTTTTTGGGGTTTGAAAAACCAAGGGTTTTTTCAATTGTTTCTTTAAGTTCAAGTGCATCATACCCCACTCTTGATTTTCCCGTATTATTCAACATAGAAATATCTTTTCTTACCTGAGAATCATCAATTTTTAAAAGTTGCGCCATATATGAGCTTGTAACAGTTTTTTCGCCCTTTTTAATACAAGCAGCCAAAATTGAATGATATTGAGTTAACCTGTTTATAACTTTATTTGGTATTGTTTCCATAATGTATAACTTCTTTTTCTTTTATTGAACAATCACTTAATTTAAAGCCAAGCGCTTTTATTTCATCTAAAATGGTTTCATCTTCCGTTATTTTATATTCATTAAAATTATACGGTTTTAAAATTTCATTTTCATAATAAGCGGGGTGAATTAAAAGTTCAACAACACCGTTATCTATCGCTTTTAAGCCTTCTAAAACGGTGTTTTTATCCATAAACCCCGTATAGGTTACACCTAAAAGGTAATCATTGGTTAGAAAATTTTTTGGCAAATATTTTTTATTTTGAACGGTGAAATAGTTTAAAAGCCCCCTTTTAATTAAATTTATGGGATATTTTAAATTAAGGTTTTTCTTTAAATTTTTTACTATATATGGTTTTTCAAATTGAGTTCTAACGTATGGAATTTTATATTCATCTGCCAGTTTGCAAACAATTTTAAAAATGTTTGGAATTGAATGAATGTGAACGTGAGAATTTATGTGGTTAATTTCAAAATCAGATAAAATTCTTTCAATTTGCGCTCTAAATTCAAATTCAACGGAATTTAGAAAATCAACATCGTTTGATTTTTTTAAAATATCAACATAGCCTAAATTAAAATTGTTTTTGGAATCTACCAAAAATTTTCCTTCTGTTATACTTTTTCCTTCAATTAAATTAAGGTGAATGCCGAATTTAATATTTTTTAAGTCTGAAATTAAAGAAGTTGCTTCATTGTAGCCTTCCATATTGGCTAAAACACAAGAAGTTGCAATAACCCCCGCTTTAATTCCTTTGTAAACGCCCATATTAAAAGGGTGCGAATGGCCAAAATCATCCGAATTAAAAATTAATATTTTTTCTTTTTCAGCCTGCATGTTTTAAAAGCTCTTCTTTTCCGAAATTTGTTTTTTCAAACGTATAATTTTTTAAATAATTAATAGCTTCGATTGGGCTATTTGCAACAAAATAAAGCTTTTTAGCATTTATATTTGCAAAATTTTCGCTTATTATTGTATCAAAGAATTTTAAAAGGTGATTATAAAAACCGTTGGTGTTTAAAATTATAATGGGTTTGTTGTTATAGCAAAGTTGCTTTTGAACAATCATCTCGGATAATTCTTCCAACGTGCCAAAACCGCCTGCAAGTGCAATAACGGCATCAGATTTTTCATCTAATTTTGCTTTTCTTTCTCTCATGCCATCTGTCAGGTAAAATTCGTTGCAAAAATCTTCATTGCCGCAAAGTGCGTAAAGTTTTTCAGGCATTACACCCGTTATTTTAGAGCCAAAATCTTTTGCTGTTTTTGAAACTTTATACATAATACCAAGTTTTGAGCCGCCATAAACAATGTCATAATTATTTTCAGCCAAAAGCCTGCCCAAAATTTCAGCGTCTTTATAATAGGCTTCATCCAACAAATTGCTGGATGAGCAAAAAATACAAATGTTTTTAATGCCGTTTTTCATACCCTAAGTATAAAAAAAGCTTAATTAATAGTCAAATAATGAACCTGCAGGAACCATAATCGGTGCTGTAACGCTTGATTGGGGGTTTGACCTTGTAAAGTTTGATTCAATGATAGATGGTGTTCCTATTGGGTTTCTATCTGTAACAGGGAAGGTTATAACCTTTTCATGCTCTGGCGCTTTTATTTGATTTTCTTTTATTGTTTGCATATTTTTATTTTCTTCTTGTTTTTGAATTGAAGAAAGCTTCAAAATATCTGAAATGTCATAAGAAATAACACTGTTATTTTGTTGTTCTGTTACATAAATTTTTGCATTTTTTTCATCTAAATTAATGCAATACGGTTTTTTAACATACATTAAAATATTCGGGTTGCCTTTTTTATCAAAGCAAACAACATTTCCCTTGTTGTAGTTTGCAACATAAATGTTGTCGAACGAATCTATTGCAATGCCTATAGGGCCATCAAGCCCTTTTTCTTTGTTTGCAAAAACGAATTTATTCATTCCGTCAGGCGAAATTTTAAAAATTACACTTTGAGAAAAGCTTGCAACAATCATATTTCCTTTTGAATCAACAACAAGGCCTGATGGTGCAGGAACAGAGCCTACAATTGAAGTTTTTAAGCTTTGCGCAGCTTTAATTCTTGCTTCTTCTTGAATTTCCGCTTGTCTTTTTGAAATTTTATCCGATAAAGTTTTTGCTTTTGTTCCAAATTCGCTTGTTATCGGAATTTTTGCAAGGTAGGTTTGTGCTTTTGCCAAATACCCTTTTTTGTAAAGTAAATTTGCAAGCTGCAAACAGCTTTCATAATCTGTTGGTTCAAGTTTCAAAAGTTTTTCATAGCTTAAAATTGCATCTTGATATTTGCCGACTGATTCTTGAATTCTTGCTAAATTATAATAAGCTTCATAAAATTCAGGGTCTATTGAAATTGCTTTTTTAAATGTTGCAATTGATTGTTCAATTTTATCTTGCTCGTATAAATCTATGCCTTTATTGTATAAAACAGTAGCATCGTCTTCAATGGAAGCGATTGCAGGCATTATGGAAAACAAACCTAATAAGATTGTGAGCAAAAAACTTTTTTTCATGCTATTATTTTAGCAAAAAAGGGCAATAAAAACAATTATAATCTTGAATTTTGCAATCATAAAAGGAAAAAGATGTTAATATTCGGTATTGAAACAAGCTGTGATGAAACGGCAGCCGCTATAATTAAAGACGGCAGAGAAGTTATTGCAAATGTTGTTGCAACACAAATTAAAACCCACGAAAAATTCGGCGGGGTTATTCCTGAAATTGCAGCAAGAGAACATTTAGATGCAATTAATGTTGTTATTGATGAAACATTTGAAATTGCAAAAAAGAATTTTAATATAACCCCAAATGACATAGATGCTTTTACATCAACAGTTGGCCCCGGGCTGGTTGGGTGCTTGCTTGTGGGGTTAAATGCAGCTAAAACACTTTCTCTTGTTTATAATAAGCCCTACATTGGAATTAACCATCTTCAAGGCCATGTTTGTGCAAACTTTTTAGAAACAGACCTAAAGCCCCCTTTTATATGCCTTTTGGTTTCAGGCGGGCACACTCAGGTTATAAAAGTTGAAGATTATGATAAACAAGAAATAATAGCTTCTACCATAGATGATGCAACGGGTGAAGTTTATGATAAAGTTGCAAGGTTAATGGGGCTTCCGTACCCCGGGGGTATAAAGCTTGATAAATTGGCACAAACGGGGAACCCCAAGGCTTTTATTTTGCCAAAGGCAAAAGTTAAAGAAAATGAATTTAGTTTTTCCGGGCTAAAAACAGCAGTGTTAAGGCTTGTACAATCTTTTAACGGAAAAGAGCTTCCTGTGGCTGATATTTGTGCAAGTTTTCAAGAAAATATAACATCCACTTTAATTGATAAAACAAAAAAACTTGCTGATAAAAATAATATCAAAACAATTGTTTTATCAGGCGGTGTTGCCGCTAATTCCGAATTAAGAAAAAAATTGTTTGTTCTTCAAGATATTGGGTATAAAACATTTGCGCCGCAGATGAAATTTTGCACCGATAATGCTGCAATGGTTGCATCTTGTGCTTATTTTAACCCGATTAAAACAGATGACCCCTTAATTTTAGAAGCATTTTCAAGAAGCTAGGTAAAAAAATTTTCAGAGGTTTTATATATTCATAAAAAACAATTTATAAGGTATAAATTTATGAATATAACTCCAATAAATAATTCCTGCAATTTTGGAAAACGTGCAATTTTTAATTGTACAATCAAAAGAAAAGGCTCAAACGAAAAAGAAGCGGCAACTTTATACAAAATGGACAAAGGCAGTTTTGAAGACAGAAAAGAGATTGAAAATTCAAGCTTGCCATTGTGGCTGCGTTTAAATTTTACTGATTCAAGAAAAGCAAACGGTGCAAATTTTTATTGCCTTCAGACCAATGATACAAAAGAAATTATTTCCGCAGCACAAACATCAAGGCACCTAAACAGGAGTGAAGGCAAATATGAAGGTGTTAATACAATTATTGATGAATACGGCGAAAACCCCGATTTTGTTGACCCTTCAACCCCGATATTGGCGCACATTGCAAAAACGGCGCAAGATAAAGGCGACAAATTTGTTCTAACAGCATTTAGAACAGAAGAAGCACCTTCATTTAAAAACGCAAGTTTTTCAAAATCAAAATATGAGAATTGGATTCTTCCCGAAAAAAGATATGTTAATTTAATTGACAGGGCAGAAAAAAGAGCAGGAATTGAATATTTAGTTTAAATTATTTGTATTTAACACAGAAATTGTGGGCTTTTTCTTCAATTTCATCATTCAATGGCTGCAGGGGAATTTCACACTTATATTTTCTTTTCAGGGCAAGTGAAATTAAATAATCGCAAAATTTCGGGTTTTTTGGCAATAAAGACCCATGGAGATACGTTCCAAAAACATTTTTATATCTGGCGCCTTCCGTTTTGTCTTTGCCGTTGTTGCCATAGCCTTTAAGAACCTTCATTAAAGGTTTTGTATCTCCTTTTAAAAATGTTAGGCCGCTGTGGTTTTCAAAGCCTGTTATTGTTGAATTGTTTATATAAGGGCAGCTGCCTGTAATATTTCCTATAAACCTTTTGTCGCCTGCTTTTGTATATGCATCTAAAAGGCCAATGCCATCCAATTTTTCCGCATTTTTTGGCAGGTAATAATGCCCTAAAAGCTGATAACCCCCGCAAATTGCAAGAAAAACGGCGTCAGATTCCATTGCCCTATGAAGGCGTTCTTTATTTTTTAAAAGTTCAATTGAAGCTTCAATTTGTTGCTTATCTTGGCCGCCGCCCATAAAATAAAAGTCAAATTCATCGGGGTTAATTCTATAGCCCGATTTAATTTCAACTACATTGACGTTAATCCCCCGCCAATTACACCTGTTTTTAATAGCCGAAATGTTTCCCATATCGCCATAAATGTTTAGCAATTCAGGGTAAAGGTGTGCAATTGTAATTGAAAAGTCTATTTGGTTCAATTTAATTTACCTTTAACTTTTTAACTTCTTCAGCTATTTTTTGAACGGCTTCATCAGGTGTCATTGTAACCATTTCGCCTGTTTGTCTTGTTTTAAATTCAACAAGCCCGTCTTTAATTGTTTTTCCGACTGTAATTCTGTATGGAAAACCAATTAAATCAGCATCTTTGAATTTAACGCCTGCTCTGTCGTCTCTATCATCTATAACAACTTCAACGCCTTCTTTTTGAAGTTTTTCATAAATTTCAAAGGCAACTTTTTTCTGTTCTTCTTCTTGAATATTAACAGGAACCACAATGCAATGGTATGGCGCAATTGCAAGCGGCCAAATTATGCCAAAATCATCATGGTGTTTTTCAATGGCAGCTGCTGCCGTTCTTGTAATTCCGATACCATAACAGCCCATTATATAGGGTTTGTTTTCGCCGTTTTCATCGGTGTAGGTTGCATTCATCGGTTTTGAATATTTTGTGCCTAATTGGAAAATGTTCCCTACTTCAATGCCTCTTGTAATGAATAAGGGTTTATGGCAATTGGGGCAAAGTTCCCCTTCTTTTACAAGCGAAACATCCACAAAATTTGGAGTTGATTTAAAATTGTAGCCTACAATGTGCTTATCAGGTTCATTTGCGCCTATAACAAAGTTTTTCATTCCCTTAGCAGACAGGTCAAAAATGATTTTTATTTTATCTTCCAAGCCTATAAATGAAAGGAAGCCTGCTTTTGAACCTGTATATTCGTTTGTTTCATCTTCCGTTGCTTTTCTTATTTCAAGGCCGCCAACTGCATTTAAAAGTTTTGTTTCTTCAACTTCTTTGTCGCCCCTTATCATAACCATAACGGGTTTTGAATCTACAATATAGAAAACTGATTTTAAAATGTTGTTTTCATTAATGTTTAAAAATTCGGCTAAATCTTTAATTGTTTTAACATTTGGAGTATCAACCGTTTTTTCTTCAACAAAATTTGTTGTTGTTTCAATTTCATTTAAAATTGAAGTTGAATGGTTTGAATTTGCGGAATAATCGCAATTTTTGCAATAGAAAACGTCATCTTCCCCTGTTTGGGTTTCCGTTAAAACCATAAATTCATGGCTCACTTTGCCGCCAATAGCGCCTGAATCTGATTGAACGGGTTTTGTTTCTAAGCCGCAGCGGTCAAAAATTCTTTTATAAGCTCTCCACATATTTTTATATTCTTCATCTAAGCTTTCTTGAGATGTGTGGAAGGAATAGCCGTCTTTCATAATAAATTCTCTGCCCCTTAAAAGGCCAAAACGGGGGCGAATTTCATCTCTGAATTTTAATTGGAACTGATAAAGATTAATCGGCAATTGTTTATATGAATTTAAAATGCCGTCTGCTATAAAGGTTATAACTTCTTCATGGGTTGGGCCTAAGCAAAGTTCCGTATCGTGTCTGTCTTTCATTCTTAAAAGTTCTTTGCCGTAAACTTGCCATCTGCCTGATTTTTGCCAAAGTTCTGCAGGTTGCACAAAAGGCATTAAAAGTTCTTGTGCCCCGGCTTTGTTTAATTCTTCTCTTGCAATTTGTTCAACTTTAGATATCACCCTTTTCATTAAAGGCAAGTATGAATAAATTCCGTTTGTTAATTTTTTGATATAACCTGCTCTTACTAATAATTTATGGCTTATAGCTTCTGCATCTTGGGGAAAATCCCTCAAGGTTTGCACGAAAAGTTTACTCATTTTCATAAGATATAATTCCTTTATAAAAGTTTTTGATATGAAAATTATATCATTAATTAAAAAAATAAAGTGTGCAAAACAGATAATTTGCACACTTTTTTATCAAAATTTAACTTATTTTTATAAATCTTCTAAAATAAACTCATCTATTAATGTCTTTGGTTCTTCAGGAGCCTTAGGTTCATCTTGAACATTTAATATATCTTTCGCTTTTTCTTCATCTCCGTTTGAACCGTTTACTATTTTGCCGGTGTATTCAAGGCGTTTTATATCATCATCCATAAGCCTTTGGAACCTGTCATTAGGGTTAATTTTAGAGTTGTAGCTTGGCGAAAAATCAAACCAGCCGTTTTGAAAACTGATTTCTTTAAAACCAAAATCAGGCGAATTAACACCCGGGTCCCAATATCTTCTTGCCATTTGGTAGTATTTTAAAACGGGATTATCCGAATAAAATTTTCTTGAATAAAAAGGTACGTAATCTTTTTCTACACCTTGTTTTAAATATCTTGAGGTATCAATTATTTTTAATAATTCCTGAGAATATCCTTTTTGCTGAAGGCTTTCTATATCTGAAGATTTATATTCCTCGTAATAGGCAAAAGAAGCCTGTGCAACAAGAAAAAATACCGCCAACAATAATATTGCTTTTTTCATAGATTTTCCTTTTAAATTGCAAACTTTGCTACACTTAATATTATTATATATGTATTTTTGATTTAAACCAACTATATGAAGTAAATTTAGTCTAAATCGCTTAAAACAATTTTTTCAAATTCATCTAAAAGTTCATTTTCTTTAACTTTTTTAATTAATTCGCCTTTTTTAAAAATGTAACCTTCGCCAATAGCGCCTGCTATGCCGTAATCTGCATCTTTTGCTTCATTTGGCCCGTTAACGGGGCAGCCCATTGTTGCAATTGTTATTGGTTTGTCTAAATTTTTAAACCTTTCTTCAACTTTATGTGCAAGGCCAATTAAATTAATTTTGCACCTGCCACAAGTTGGGCATGAAACAAAATTAACGCCTTTTCTTCTTAATTTTAAGGCAGATAAAATATCAAAACCCGCTTTTGCTTCTTCTATTGGGTTTTCTGTTAGAGAAACTCTTATAGTGTCGCCTATTCCATCAGCCAACAATGACCCTATTCCTATTGCAGATTTTATAATGCCGCCTCTTAGGGTTCCTGCTTCTGTTACACCTAAATGAAGGGGGTATGGAATTAGTTTATAAATTTTTCTGTAAGCTTCAATCATTGTCATAACATCAGATGATTTTAGAGAAACTTTTATTAAATTAAAATCAAGGTCTTCTAAAATTTTTATGTGATCAAGTGCACTTTTAATCATTTTATCGGCTAAATTCATTGAAGAATCAGAATATAGATATTTTTCCAATGAACCGCCATTAATACCTATTCTAATTGGAATATTTCTTTTTTTTGCCACTTGAACCACTTGTTTAACGTGGTCAACTCCGCCAATATTCCCAGGGTTTAAGCGAAGGGCATCTATTCCCATATCCATTGCAATTAAAGCCAAACGATAATCAAAGTGAATATCGGCTACAAGCGGAATGTTTGTTTTATTTTTAATTTCTTTAATCGCTTCGGCGCAAGTTTTATTTAAAACTGCAAGCCTTACAATGTCGCAGCCTGCTTTTTGCAGCTCGTTTATCTGTTCAACCGTTTTTTTAACATCATCTGTCGGGGTGTTTGTCATGGATTGAACGGAAATTGGTGCGCCATCACCTATTAAAACGTCCCCTATTTTAATTTGAATCTTTTTCATAAATTTGCAAACCTATTCATTTTTGTTTATTATTGTAGCATGAAAATTGCTTGTATATCAGATATCCATGGGAATAAACTTGCGCTTGATAATGTTTTAGAGGACATTAAAAAAGAAGGCGCAACAAAAATTTTAGTTTTGGGCGACCTTGCAATGGGCGGGTATGACCCAAACTATACAATTGAAAAAATTTTTTCACTTGAAAATGTTGATATTATTCAAGGAAACACTGATAAATTAATTGTTAATTACAGTGATGAAATGTATAATTCAATGCACCCTAAAAACCCGCTTATGGCAGGGGCTTTAAAATTAGATGTTGTTGAAATTAAAGAAAAAAACAAAGAATTATTAAAAAATTTGCCTGAAAATAAGGTGGTTGATATAGATGGCATTAAAATTTTAATGGCGCACGGTTCGCCAAGAAGGCAGGATGAAAACATTTTTGCTGACACCCCTTTAAATGAAGTTGAAGAAATGGTGAAAAATTCACCTTGTGATTTAATTTTTGTTGGCCACACTCATATTCCATGCGGGTTTTCATTAGAATCCGGTAAAACGGTTGTAAATGTGGGAAGCGTTGGCCGCTCTATGACAGAAGACAAAATGCCGATTTATCTTTTAATGACGGTTAATTCTGACGGGTCATTTTCTTTTGAACATAAAAAAGTTAAATATGATAATAAAAAAGTTGCTGAAATTATTAAAAACAGAAACTTTGAAGAAAGTTTAGATTTTTCAAAATTATATTTATAAAGGATTTTTAAAATGGATACAAATGCGCTTCATATAAAAGCATCTGAAATTTTAGCCGATGGGGACGTTGAAAAAGCAAAAGAAATTTATGAAACAATTTTAAAAGAAACCCCAAATGATGAAGCCGCACTATCTGCTCTGATGGATATTTACCAAGATACGGACAGATTAAAATATTATATTGTTCGAGCAAACTATAACATTGTAAATGGCAAGCTTGAATATGGCATAACAGATTGTAAAAAAGCCTTAAATATTGATGCTTCAAACATTGAAGCAAGGGAAAAGCTTGCAAGGCTTTATAAAATTACAAATAAACCATTAAAGGCAATTGATGAATTTTCAAAAATAATAGAAATTGATGAAAACCAAATAACGGCATATATTGAATTAATAGACCTTTATACAAAAGAAAAAGCGCTTGAATCTGCCATAAATGTTGCAAAAAAAGGAAACGATGTTTTTGGTGACAGGGCAAATTTTAATGATATTGAAGCAAAATTATATTTTGATTTGGGTGATTACGAAAGTGCTTTAAATGTTGTTTCTGATGAAACCCTGAAGGCTAAAATTTTACTTCAGGATGAAAAAAACGATGAAGCAAAAACAATTTTAGATAAAATGAACCCCAACGCAATGGAAAAAGAAAGAAAAGCTTTGTATTTTCTTTTAATGGCGCAATATTCATACAATGTTAAAAATTTTGATGAAGCTTTTAAGTATATTGATGAATATATAAAAATTTTAGGCCCAAACCCTATTGGGTTCCAAATGAAAGCTCTTTGCTTTGAAGAAAAAGGCGATGATTTTATGGCAACATATAATTATGCTTATATGAATAAATTAATGGGCAAATTTGATGAAGCGCTTGTTGAATTTAACAATGCCTATACTCTAAACCCCAAGAATAAAGATGTTTTGATTGAGCTTGCAAAATTATATGAAGCAAACAAGGAAAAATACACGGCGATTGATTTTTGGCAAAAGGTTTATGACCTTGACGGTGATGAATACGCTAAAAACATTTTAAAAGATTTTTATATTAAGGAAGGTGATTTTATGATGGCGCAAAAATATGGCGCCGAAGCCGAATTAAAAGAAAATGGCGCTCATTCATACGATGAACCTGAAGTTGAAGATGAGGGGCTTTTAAATAAAATTATCAACTTCTTCTCGAAGAAATAATGCGTAAGCCAGAGCGAAGCTCAATGCGTTGAGCATTGAGCGTAGCTGTTGATAACCGCCGTTATGAAGCGAAGTTAAAAACGAAGCGGAATGAACAAATCTTAGTAAAAATAAGAAGCGGTGCGACTTTGTCGCATAAGCTCTATTTTTACTGATTTGACAGGCGGAAAAAATGCGTGAGCCGTGTGTGGAGCCGTTAAAAAAATGGCAAGACGTTATCGTCTTGGCATTTTTAGGCGAAACCGTACGATGCCGCCGTTGCGGAGCCTTTTTTAAAAAAAGGCGTAGCGAAGCAATTTTAGTAGAAACAAAGGCG
>ULUL01020924.1_pt1 | contig 65313 bp, 52 predicted proteins | sample 1958481 | NCBI WGS metagenome assembly ULUL01 (sample SAMEA4835759, study PRJEB28245) | human gut metagenome | biome: gut microbiome; material: fecal sample | place: Denmark | collected 2008 | reverse complement strand
GCAGCTGCCGCTGCTGCAGCCGCAATAGCAGTAACAGTAAAGAAAAAGAAGAAGTAATATGGATACATCAAGAAATATGACCGAGGGCAGCGAAGCGGGGCACATCGTAAGATTTGCCCTGCCCCTGCTGGGCGGCAATCTGCTCCAGCAGACCTATAACATAGTTGACACGGTAATAGTGGGAACCTTTTTGGGAGACAGCGCACTGGCGGCAGTGGGCGCAACAGGCTCAATAACATACCTTTTCTACACCCTCTGCATTGGTCTTTCCATAGGCGCAGGCGTAATAATCGCACAGCTTTTCGGCATGGGCGACCATAAGCGCATGAAAAGCGCCATTTTCAGCTCGGCAGTGGTAACTGCCATATTCGGCATAGCGGTAAGCATAATTTCCGTGCTGCTGGCAGAGCCTGTGCTGAGGCTGCTGAACGTCCCCGATGAGCTTATAGGCACGTCTGCGCTTTATATGCGCATAGCCTGCGGCGGAACGGTTGCCGTAGCGGCATACAACTGGATAAATGCGGTAATGCGTGCCTTGGGCGACTCAAAGACGCCGCTGATATTTTTGGGTGCGGCAAGCATACTCAACGTCCTGCTGGATCTGTTTTTCGTGTTAGTCCTGAAGCTTGGCGCAGGCGGAGCGGCATTTGCCACAGTGCTTGCACAGGGACTTTCGGCAGTGGTGTGCATAATATTCTGCTTCAAATGCAACAGCAGCCTGCGCCTTTCCCATGAGGATATGCGTGCGGATAAAAAGATGATGTTGCAGTGCATAAAAGCGGGTCTGCCCATAGCTGCCCAGAACGGACTTATATCCGTTTCCATGGTGGCGCTTCAGAGAGTAACAAACGGCTTCGGCGAGACCGTCATGGCGGCATATACCGTTTCCATGAGAATAGAACAGTTCGTACAGCAGCCCTTTTCATCGCTGAACGCCGCCGTTTCCACCTTTACAGGACAGAACATCGGCGCAAGCAAGGAGGACAGAGCAAGGAACGGACTTAAAGCGGCAGTGAAGATATCGACCGTATTCGCCTTTGCGGTGCTGGCAATATTCATACTGTTCGGAAGAAATATCACAGGCTTTTTCGTAAAGGGCACGGACGTTATCAGCATTGCATCAAAAGCAATAGTGATGACTGCCTGCTTCTACTGGGCGCTTGGAATAATACATACCGTCCGAGGCTTTCTGAACGGCGCAGGCGACACAGGCTATGCACTTGTGAACGGCACAGCGGAAGTCATCTGCCGAATAGGACTGTCACTGGTGCTGACGGCTATCCCCGTGATAGATCACTGGGGAATATGGCTCACCACCTGCTGTACATGGTTTGTCACAGCGGCAGTAAGTCTGCTCAGATATAAGGGCGGAAAGTGGAAGAGCAAATCATTGGTAAGATCATAAACAAATATAAACCAAAATTGGAAAGAAGTCCGGAGTTATGTACCTCCACATTTTTGGCACCGTCAAAGGAATAATTGCCGTAAAGGGTCAGGTCGGTAACGGTCATATTTCCGGTGTACCACACGCCTGCCCGTGCCATCTCGAACCATGTGCAATTTTTCACGGTGATGTTTTCCGAGTACCAAAGAGGATATTTTCACTTGAACATACTGCCGTACAGCTCTATGTTCCTGCTCTCTTTCAGCGGTGATTCGCCGTCATCAAACATAGTATCGGTTATGCGCGGGTCATGTCCCTGAAACAATGCCCGCTCTCCCGTAAGAAATTCCTGTTTTATCTCTTTCATATTATCTGCCTTTCGGTTTTGCATAAAGCCACATAGATATTTTTGTGGATTGCTGTAGTATAATTATATTATAGCTCAGATTTATAAATATAACGAACAACTTTTTTAACAATGCAGAAGCCATACTGCACAAAAAGATATCCCGCATTACGAAAAAAGCTATTTACTTTTGCTATAAAAAGATGTATAATGACCATATAATAAACTATAGGAGCGCTGATAATGAAAATAAAAAGAATACCTGCCATAATTCTTGCAGCAGCAATGCTGGGCACAATGCCAATAGTTCCCCCCGAGACCGGGCTCAGCCTTTCCACAGTGGCTTATGCCGCAGAAAAGCTTAATGCTCCCAAGGACTTTACAGCCACAGTGAACGGAACGGCTGCCGTGCTGTCGTGGTCGGCTGTAAAGGGCGCAGACGCATACCGCATCTATCAGTATGACAAGAGCGCAAAGAAGTTCGTGAACCTTAAAACCGTCACCTCCACCAAGACCTCGGTAAAAGGTCTGGCTGAGGGCAAGAACTATTTCAAGGTCGCAGCTCTTACAAAGTCGGGCAGCAAGTACATCACGGGAAATATCTCCGAAAAGATAACCGTAACCGTTGCCTCCGCCGCTGAGAGCAGTGCAAAAACATCAGGCAAAAATTCCGCTGCGGTGGCTCTGGCAAAGAAAATGGGCGACGGCTGTAATTTAGGCAACACCATGGAATCCGTTGCAACATGGCTGGGCGCAGATGCAACCCCCAAGGACTACGAAAAGGCATGGGGTCAGCCCGAGACCACTGCTGCCATGATAAAGTCCCTGAAAGCCAGCGGATTTGAGTCTGTCCGTGTCCCCGTGGCATGGTCAAACATGATGTCAAAGGACGGCAAATACACCATCTCCCCCGAGTATTTCGACCGAATCGACGAGATCGTGGGCTATGTCCTTGACAATGATATGTACTGCATCATCAACATTCACTGGGACGGCGGCTGGTGGGAGGACTTCGGCTCCTCAGATGAAAAGGTCGCTCAGGCAGCCATGGACAAATACACCGCTATGTGGAAGCAGATAGCAAAGCATTACAAGTCCTACTCCGACAAGCTCATATTCGAGTCCGCAAACGAGGAGCTTGGCAGCAAGACAAAGGGCAGCTCCAGCATGAACGAGAGCTATGAAAGAGTAAACAGCATCAACCAGAAATTCGTTGACATAGTAAGAAGCACAGGCGGCAAGAACAAGTCCAGATTCCTGCTCATCGCAGGCTATGACACCGACATTTCCAAGACCGCCGACAACAGGTTCAAAATGCCAGACGACACCGCAAAGGACCGTCTGCTGGTATCGGTACATTACTATTCGCCCGCCACATTCTGCATTGCCGACAAGAAGAGCAACTCATGGGGCTACAGCGGCAGCTGGGGCACCGAAGCCGACTACAAGACAATGCGCAAGGATTTTGAGAAGATGAAAAAATTCACCGACGCAGGCTACGGCGTTATCATCGGCGAATACGGTGTCTGCCTCAACACAGACGGCGAAAAATACGTTATGAAAAAGGGCACCGATAAGTTCTTCCAATCTGTTAAGGATCTTTCAAGCGAAATGGGCTACTGCGCAATGATATGGGACTGCAGCAGCTGGTTCAACAGAAAGACACAAAGCTACAACTACGATTTCCTTAAGGATATTTACGATTAATACTAATCTTCAATCAACCTACAGACAAATCCTCGGCTGAAATAAGCCCATTCTTCGTCAAGCTCCCTTGCCGGGCGGCAAGCCCGCCTGCGGTCACTTTCCTAGACTGGTCTTATTTCATCTGTCGGCTTTGCCTATAGAACGATTGAAGATTAGTATAAAAGATGATATGACACCGCCCCGCTGTATTGATATATCCCAAAAGTTAAGCGGCTTTTGGGATATATCAGATATGGCGGGGCGGTTTTATACTGACCTTTATCGTTCTATAAACAAGGCGTACACCCTACCCTTTTCGGTATGATGTACGCCTTGTTTTGGTTTAAGTGGAATTATTCTGCATCTGTATTGACCGTTACAATATCCGATTTTGTCATAGTAGTCCACTTTCCGTCAACATAAGCACGGACGATGTACTGATACTCGGTATCGGGAGTGAGCTTGTTTATCCTTACTGCAAGCTTCTCGGTTTCGCAAAGCTTTACAGCCTTTCCGTCCACATACTTGCAGATCGCATACTTTTGCGCATTGGGAACTGCCTGCCAAGTAAGCTTTACGCTGTTTTCGGTCGATGCTGCCTTTGCGATCGGCTTGTAGTAAACCTTGACCGTTATCTTGTACGAATAAGTCATAGGCGAGAGCTTTCTGCCGATAGAGTATCTTACAAGGAATTTGTAGGTCTCACCGTTTTTCAGACCTTTAAGCGTTACCGATGTATCGGTGGTGGTCTTTATCTTGACATATCTGCCGTCCTTGTACTGATATACATAGTATTTTTCGGCTTTCTGTACCTCGTCCCAGCTGAGCGTTACCGTACTTCCGTCCGCTTCTGCATTGACGGTCAGCTCTTCGGTGAATACGCTGGGTGTTAAAAATACGGGATATGTGGGGTAAGTCGGATATATGGGATAGCTCGGATATGTGGGATAGTAATCATATCCCGCTGCAGGAATGGTTTCTGTTCTGAAAGCATATCCGCATATGTAGCAGGAATATACTCTTACGCCCGTTGTGGTTGCCGTAGGCGGAACGGTAATTACTCCGCCGTTGGAGATGTGCTGTGAAATATCAGTCTTTTCTCCGCAGGAGCATTCGTGCCAATGGTTTGTGCTGTCATATTTCCAAGCTGTACCGTAGCTGTGGGTATGTTCGGAAGCAAGTGCAGGAACGGTTTCCGTTCTGATAACATATCCGCATACGGTGCAGGAATATACTCTTATGCCCTCTGTGGTTTCTGTAGGCTGAACGGTCACTGTACCGCTGTCCTCTGTATGTGCTTCAAAATCCACCTTTTCGGTACAGCCCGAGCAGGCGTGCCAATGCCCTGTTTCGTCCTTGGAATAATCCACGGAAAGGCTGTGAGTGTGGCTGAGCTTTGGAACAGTTTCCGTCTTTGTATGATGGCATACGGAGCAAGTGTAGGTCTTTACGCCCTCTGTGGTTTCTGTTGCAGGAATGGTTATCATTCCGCTGTCATAGCTATGAGGAGTAACATCTGCTTTACCACTGCACACGGAGCAAACGTGATAGTGATCATCGTCATTATCGCTTTCCCAGTCCGTTCCGTAAGTGTGATGAGCTGCGATTTTCAGACTTTCAAGAGTAACTTCTGTTGCCGCCTGATCGTCTGCGAAAAGCTTTCCGCATTCGCACTCATAATGTGCCTTTACTCCGTCTGCGGTGCAGGTTTCGGGAACCTCTGCAATAAATGTAAGGTGGTTTGCGTGAATATGTCCGAGCGCAGGAGCTAACTCATATCCGCATACGTCACAGGTCTGAGGTGTTGTTTCTGTTGCATCGGCTCCGGGAGTGTGGGCAGCATAACCGACTTTCTGATTATTTTCGGTAATGGGACAATTTGCGTTAACGCAGTCATGCCAGTGTCCTGTTCCATCAGAACTCCAATCGTTTGACCAGGTGTGACCTGTTGCGAAGACAGTCACATCGGCAAGTGTGGTTGGGTTTAAACCTGCGTCATCAGAGAATATATTTTTGCATTCCGTGCAAGTCCAATATGCTCTGTTTCCGTTATCGGTGCAGGTGGGAGCCTTTTCATCTGTCTTAACGAGCGAATGTCTTGCAGGATCATTGGGATCAGCAATATTTGTTATTTCAGCAGTCCCGTTAGGATCGGAGAACTTCTTTCCGCATACGGAACAGTCCCAATATTCTACGGTTCCGTCTGCTGTACAGGTATGAGGCACTGCATTGTGATGGGAAAGGTCGTGGTCACCATAATAATCTTGTCCGCAAATACCGCAAGTTGCCTTTTTTATACAAGTAGGTGTGGTGTTGGTTACACAAGTATGATTACCGACTTTGTGCCGATGATCCTCATCAACGGCTATTACCGTTTTGCCGTCGATTTCTGGCGGAATATCAACCGTATTCCCTGAGGAAAGACTAATGTCTGTTATTTTGACATTATTGCTGCTGTCAACGGTATAGGTTATCTTTGCGGCTGTTGAGTAAAAAGCATCTATTCCAATGGTTATTCCGCCCGGAATATAAATTATAAGATTGAAACAACACCAAAAAGCATTATATTCAATGGAAGTAACGCTGCTCGGGACAATTACGCTTGTAAGTCCGGAACACTCCCTAAAAGCCATTTCTCCGATGGAAGTAACCCCGCTCGGGATAGTTACGCTTGTAAGTTTTGAATTGCAATAAAAAGCATATTGTTCAATGACAGTAACCCCGTCCGGGATAGTGTAACTGCTGTCGTTTTTCCCGAGTGGATAATATATAAGTGTTGTCTTATCTTTATTAAACAGTACGCCGCTTTCCGAGCAAAAGGAAGAATTGTTGCTGTCAACAGTTATGTCTGTAAGTCCGGTACAATTATAAAAAACATTAACTCCAATGGAAGTAACGCTGCTCGGGATAGTTATGCTTGTAAGTCCGGTACAATTCCAAAAAGCACCTGTTCCGATAGAAGTAACGCCGTTCTGGATAGTTATACTTGTAAGTCCGGTACAATTCCAAAAAGCATAATCTCCAATGGAAATAAAACCGCTCGGGATAGTTATGCTTGTAAGTCCGGTACAATTCCCAAAAGCCTGCTCTCCAATGGAAGTAAGACCGCTCGGGATAGTTATGCTTGTAAGATTGGAACATTCATAAAAAGCCAGCGATCCAATGGAAGTAACTCCCGGTTCAATCACCACTGAAGTAATATCCGAACGGTTGCTATACCATGGTTGATCAATATCTGATCGATAATCCTCTATTTTACCCGAGCCTGAAATAGTCAGTGTGCCGTTGTCATCAAGTAACCATGTTACATTGCTGCCACTATCACCGCAATTACCGCTGCTTGCCGCACTTGCCGCAATAGCATTGCCGCCGACACCAAGGTCTGCAAGCCCCAGCTCTGCGGGGAATGTAAAGGATATTGCAAGAGCCGCCGCAGCAGCAACAGCCGTTATTCTTTTTATTTGTTTTTTCATTTCTCATTACCTCCTTCGGATAATTTGCTGTATTTTTCGATAAACAGAGAAACCGTCTGCTTTAAGACCTCCATCTGGCTTTTTAAATAGTATTCGTCCTCAAACATTGCGTAGTGTACGCAGGCACGGACGAAAATGAAAATGAGCGGTGTAATGACTGTATGGGGAATGCCGATCTTCGGCTCAAGCTGCTTAGCGTACTCGGTGTACCGTTCGTTTACACCCTCGAAAAACTTCTTTCCGTGTTCGATATATTTTGGGTGTGTATAGACCTGATACATCAGCCGATACTTCTTGCCATGCTCTTTCGCCGTCCAGTATGGGATCTCCTCAATAAAGCGAATAACATCTTTTGGGTCGGCAGGGGCTTTCGCCATAAAATCGTCCTCGACCTTTGCCATACAGTATGCGGTGGATTTGATTATCAAGTCGTCGAGATTTTCAAAATACAGATACAGTGTAGCTGCATTGCACCCGCACGCCTTTGCGATCGTTTTTATCCCAACGCCGGATAAACCGTTCTCCGCATAACAGTCATAACATTTTTCCATCAGTTCGATTTTCTTTGCCTGTCTGGCTCCTTCATTAACAGTACGCAATTATCGTTTCCGCCTTTAAATAAACAATCGTTTGATTATATTATATCATACTTTCAGAGATTTTGCAATAGGATTTCATAAAAAGTTTGGATTTTTTGTAACCAATATTAGTACGCAGAACAAAAAGATTCCTTGACTCATAATCAACGGAAAAATAACACCGCCGGGCATGAGTGTCATATTCGGCGGATAATACAATGTATTATCGGCATTGCAAATGCTATGACTATTTGATTATGTGCGTATTTGTTCAATATGTTATGAGGTGTCAAAACTAGCCTTGATATTGAGATCAATAGAAACGAGAGGTGTATGGCAAAAAAATCCGCAGCAGGTTATTTTTTAGCTTGCTGCGGATTTTTTGCTAATACTAAGCACCAATTAAAAACTATACAAAAAATTGAGCATAATCTTGCGTATATGGATTATGCGATGATTTTTTGTCTATAGTTTTATTGGTGATTAGTATAAGATCTATAATCAGTATAAAAGCGGGTTAGTTAAAAACAAAAAAAAGTCACGCAAACGTCTTGTCTGCGTGACTTTTACTGGTGACCCGTACGGGAATTGAACCCATGATTACGCCGTGAAAGGGCGTCGTCTTAACCTCTTGACCAACGGGCCAACAAAGCTGCCGATATTTCAGCAGCCTGTCTGGTAGCGGCAGTGGGACTTGAACCTACGACCCCCTGGGTATGAACCAAGTGCTCTAGCCAACTGAGCTATACCGCCATATTCTTTTTGTCGTTTGTTTCAGTTTCAAGCGACTTGTTTATTATACGCTATTATTCGCTAAAAGTCAAGGCTTTTTATCAAAAAAATCGAGTTTTGTAAAATATCACAATCAAAGCCACAATTTTAGCGGAGCTATACAGCACATCATACAACTCTGCAAACTTATTTCCAGAGAAACGCCCAGATATCCACATACGGGATGACCAGGTACATCACCAGAGCCGCAGTCGCTGCCGCAGCCCATACACGAAACAGCGAACGGAACATGGACTTCCTGGTGGATACATCTATCTCCCTGCAAAACTCATTACAATTTTCCATATGCTCCTCCGACTCCAACAGCCTATTGTAAGCTACAAATATAATATAACATATCCGAATGTGTTTTTTCTATCGTTTTTATTGTATCATATGTAAATATTTCGGCGGCCTTTCGCACCTTTTTGTATATATTGCAGTGTAATCGTGTCAAAGTTTATGTATATTTGTAATTGATGACAAAATTCACAACATAAGTTTATGCACATTTTTTTGCCAAAATTGGTTGCTGTAATTTGAACAATGTGTTATAATAGGTGTATTAAGACGGGCTGAGGTTAATCTACCGTCAGACTCGCAATTTTTCTATTTATTTTTGGAGGTATTTTATCATGGACGGAACCGGATTCCTCAAAACAGTCAATTTCGGCGGATTTGATAAAAAAGACGTACTTGCTTATGTAGATCAGCTCAATACAAAGATATATACTCTTGAAAACGAGCTTGAAGAAAAGAAGGCGCTTCTTGAAAACAGCGGCGGAAACATGGAAGACAAGGAAAAGTATGAGCAGCTCCTGGCTTCCGATAAGGCTAAGATCACCGAGCTCCAGACCAGCAATGACTCTCTCAAGAATCAGCTCAAGAACTGCGAAGATGAGTCCGCTGAGAAGGATAAGGAGATCGAAGAGCTGAAGAAGAAGCTCGCCGATATGGAAAACGAGCTTGTTGAGGCTAAGAACAAGGCAGCAGCTGCTTCCTCTGCCGAGAACAGTGCTATGGACCTCACAAACGTATTCGTTGAGGCTCAGAGAACTGCAAGCACCATCGTTACTCAGGCTAAGGAAAACGCAAGAAAGATGGACGAGGACGCTAAGAAGCTCGCTAACCAGGTAGTTGACGACGCTAACAGCAAGGCTTCCACCATCGTTAAGTCTGCTGATGAAAAGGCTTCCAAGATCCTTACAGACGCTGAGGACAGATCTGCTGAGATGCGTACAGCTGCCGACAACATGAAGGCTGTTGTTCTTTCCGAGATTGCAGATATCGAGTCCAACGTTACACAGCTCAAGGGCATTCTCGATTCTCTTACCAAGGACAGCCTTGCTAAGGTAAACGAAACTGCTGACCTTCTCACCAAGACCCAGGATACTCTCAAGAAGAACGGTATCCCTCAGTTCACAGCACCCAAGAGTGTAAAGACTGCCGCTCCTGTAAATAATGCTAAGCCCGCACCCGCTCCTGCTCCCGCAGCAAAGCCTATGCCCACTCCCACTCCTGCGGCTAACAACAATGCAGCTGAAAAGCCTGCTCCTGCGCCTGCACCCACTCCCGCAGCCAACACTGCAGCAGCAAAACCCGCTTCCGCTCCCAAGCCTACTCCCAAGCTCAACAACAACTTCGGTTTTGACCTGAGCGAGATTGAGAAGATGGCTAAGGCTATCGAGGCTGACGCTTCCAAGCACAACAAGGGCACTCCCGTAAACGATGATTACGACGGAACCGTTGATGCTAAGAAGATCAAGCTTTCCGACATGGGCTGATTTTGAATCGCTTCAATACATAAAAAATCAAGGCATTACCGCTTGGCGGTAATGCCTTTTTTGTGTCATATATACTTACAAGCTTATGAAATAGTGAACACCGCAACGGAGCATGCGGGAAGCACTGCCGACAGCTTTCCATTGGAGACGGAAGCGCTCAGAGCCTCGGGAGCTACCTTTTCGGGTGCATCAAAGCTGTTGAAGCTGTGTACCTCATCGGTGAGGATACGGGCGCTTACGCTGCTGCACTCAAATCCACTGATATCGCAGTCAAGCTCAGCAGACTCTTCCAGTGAGCAGTTGGCAGCGGTAACGGTCATCACGCCGTCCTTTACAGAGGCGGAAACGGACATCATGGGTATCTCCCCTGTCATTACATTTTCGCAGAAGCAGTAAACATTTTCGCCGTCCTGATGCTCCTTGAACATATCGAACACATGATATGTGGGAGTTTTCACCAGCTTCTCGCCCTCGGTAAGCAGAAGCGCCTGAAGCACATTAACTGCCTGAGCAAGGTTTGCCATTATCACCCTGTCGCTGTGGCGATTGAAGATATTCAGGTTGCAGGCTGCCACGATAGCGTCACGCATGGTGTTCTGCTGATATAAGAAGCCGGGATTTGTACCCTTTTCAACGTCATACCAGCAGCCCCACTCGTCAACTATCAGCCCGATCTCATGTTCGGGGTCGTAGCGGTTCATTATCTCGCCGTGGCGGGTCACAAGCTCCTCCATGTAAAGGGTCTTGGAAATGGTTGCGTAGTATTCGTCCGTTGTAAAATCCACCGCATCGCCCTTGTGTCCCCAGTCGCCTGTGGGCAGGGTGTAGTAATGGAGCGATATGCCACGGGTGCTCAACTTGCTGAGATTTTTCATAATAGTCTCTGTCCAGCCGTAGTCGTTGGAGTTGGGACCGCAGGCGAACTTGAACAGCTTATTGCCCGAAAAATCCTTGCAGAAGCTCTGATAACGGCGGTATTCGTCAACATAATATTCGGGGCGCATACTTCCGCCGCAGCCCCAGTTCTCGTTGCCGATGCCAAGATATTTCAGCTTCCAGGGCTTTTCCCTGCCGTTCTTTCGGCGCAGATCTGCCATTGGGGAAACGCCGTCAAAGGTGATGTACTCTATCCATTCGGCAAGTTCGCTGATAGTTCCGCTTCCAAGATTGCCCGCAAGATAAGGCTCACAGCCTATCTCCTCGCACATATTGAAAAATTCGTGAGTGCCGAAGGAATTGTCCTCGGTAACGCCGCCCCAGTTGGTGTTTATCATTTTCTTGCGGGCACTTTTTTCGCCGATGCCGTCCTTCCAGTGATATTCGTCCGCAAAGCAACCGCCGGGCCAGCGGAGAACAGGCATTTTTATCTGCTTGAAAGCCTCGATAACGTCCCTGCGCACGCCGTTTATGTTGGGGATAGACGAGTTCTCGCCCACATAAATGCCGTTATAGATACATCTTCCCAGATGCTCGGAAAAATGGCCGTATATCTCGGGATTGATGTGTCCCTTTTTGTCCTTTGCGTTGATTAGCATTGATATTTTCTTCATTTATCGCTTCCTCCTGACGTTTTTAGCGTTCCTAACGGTAACATATTATATTTACGCTATTTATACTATAGCCTATTGACAGCTGCTTTTCAATGACATATAATATTTTTAAACTAACAAATAATACTTTATGAGGTGATGATATGATAAGTCTCAACGCCATAGGAAAGGACACGAGACATACGGGGGATTTCTGCATATGGCGGCCTGACGGCTCAGGGGACAATCTGCTTGTTATCTTCAAGACCTCCGCCCTGCTCATCATTGACGGCAATGAGATCATCGTCCCACCCGACAGCCTTATCATCTACAAAAAGGACACGCCCCAGTATTATAAGACCATCTGCGGCAACTACGCCAACCATTTCATTCACTTCAACGTGACCGATGATGACAATATTCTCGACACCGTGGAGACGGACAGGCTCATAACCTCGGTGAACATCTCCGCCGTGGAAGAGCTGCTGACCATACTCTGCCGTGAGAATATGTCCCCCTCGGAACATCGTCGGCAGTATGCCGATATGCTCATACGAATGATACTTATGAAAATATCCGAGGGCGGAGGCGAAAGCAGTGACGGCGAACACACCTACAGTGAGCAGCTGCGGCAGCTGAGAGCGGATATTTACAGCAATGCGGGGGGATTTGGCTCCGTCAGGCAGCTGGCGGACAGGATAAATCTCAGCCCGTCCTATTTTCAGACGGTGTACAAAAAGCAGTTCGGGGTCAGCTGCTACGAGGATATCATTTCTGCAAGGGTACAGTCGGGGCAGTATTACCTTGCCACCACTGCCCTGCCCGTGAAAGAGATATCCCAGATATGTGGCTATGACACTGACATCTGCTTTATGCGTGTGTTCAAAAAGCACACGGGACTTACGCCCTGCGAGTACAGGAAAAGGGCGGCGGGGAAAGAAAGGGCTGTTTGACACTCCCCTATACCCATGATATAATAATAATAATAACAATTTACTGACCAAAGGAGCTATCATATGCCTGATATTAACGATGTTATCAAAAAAGCCGACAGCCTTGTTCCACCTCTGCCAATACTCAGGCTCAGACCTGTGGCAGGCAAAGGCGGCATCTTCGACAGCAAGCTGGGCGGAACGCCTTATTTTCCAAAGTCCATGGAATACCCCAGAGGAACTGATGGCAGCTACAAGGACAAGCCTCTGCGCCTGCTGGTGCAGCTGAATTTTGAAAAACTTCCTCACATTGAGGATTTCCCCCGTCAGGGAATTTTGCAGATATTCCTCGCCTGTGAAAATGACTGCCTGTATGGCTTTGACTTCAACTCCGCAGATGAACAGACCGATCAGAACGGCTTCAGGGTAATATATCACAAGGACATCATAACCGACACATCTCTGCTCATTTCAGATGACGATATCCCCTGCGACAGCTTCAGCAGCGATGAGTACGATTTTCCGCTGAAAAAGGAATTTATCCTATGTGCCGAAGAGCCTGACAAATGCCCTGCCACTCCCGACGACTATCGCTTCAGCAATGCTCTTGTCAGCAGCTATAGTGAGATAATGGGTCAGGAAGTATCAAATTACTGGAATATAGACGGCTATGACACCCCTTATGACCGCTGCCCCGAAAGCGTGGCATTCATCGGCGGATATCCCCGTTTTACCCAGTCCGACCCACGGGAGGACTGCCCGTCTCTGGAAGGCTTTGACCGTGTTCTTTTCGAGCTTGGCAGCCTGCAGGGTGAAGAGATCACCTCATGGGGCGGTCATGACTTTGACATCATATGGGGAGATGTGGGCACAGGCGTGTTCCTCATTCCCGCAGAAAAGCTCAGGGCTTGCGACTTCTCGGAAGTGGTCTATAATTATGACTGCGGCTGATATACTTGATTTGTTCATTTTCAAATCCTATAATATTTGTATGATATTATGAAAGGACTGCTTCAAATGAGCGATATAACTATCAGAAACGTAACTCCCGACGATGCGGAGGAGCTGCTTGAAATATACGCCCCCTACGTTGCCGAGACTGCCATTTCCTTTGAAATAGATATTCCCACTGCGGAGGATTTTCGCAGCAGGATAGAACACACCCTGAAAAAATACCCCTACATCGCCGCCATAAAGGACGGTCATATCGTGGGGTATGCCTATGCCTCTGCTTTTCACCCCCGTGAGGCATACAACCGCTGCGCCGAGCTGACGGTATATATCAAAAAGGATATGCGCCGCTCGGGCTGCGGAAAGCTGCTTTACACAACGCTTGAGGATATGCTCAAAAAGCAGAACGTGCTGAATGCCTACGCCTGCATCGCATACACAGAGCATGAGGACGCTCATCTCGCCAACGACAGCATGAAATTTCACGAGCACATGGGCTACCGCCTGATAGGCCGCTTTATTTCCTGCGGCAGGAAGTTTGACAGCTGGTATGACATGATCTGGATGGAAAAGCTCATCGGCGAACACTCCGACTCCCCTGCCCCCTTTATCCCCTATGAAAAGCCGGGCAGGTAAGTTATATTAACAAAACGGTCAAAGAGAAATGCTTTTATTGCCCGATGAAATATGATATATTGTTACAGGAAAGATTTTATCGGGAGAAGTGCATATGAGCTACAAAATTATATTTCTTGACATTGACGGAACGCTGACCAATGCCGAAAAGAAGGTCACGCCCGCCACAAAAATGGCGCTTTTTGAAGCGCAGGAAAAAGGATACCTGGCGGCAATAGCCTCCGGCAGACCCGACAGGGGCGTTGAGGGCATTGCCCGTGAAATAGGGCTTGACAAATTCGGCGGATTTACTCTGTCCTACAATGGCGGCAGGGTGCGCAACTTCAAGACAGGCGAGCTGCTGGTGCAAAAGAGTCTTGGCAGTGACGTTTTCGGGATAGTTGCCGAGTTTGCACGCCGCAACGGCGCAGATGTGATGACCTACGAGGGCGACACTATCATCTGCGAAAATCCTGACAACGAGTTTATTCAGATCGAATCACGGATAAACGGTCTTCCCATAAAAAAGGTGGACAACATCGACGAATACGTGGATTTCAGCGTGCCTAAGTGCATCATCGCAGGCAATGGTGACAGAATGGCAGAGCTGGAACCTCAGCTGAGAGAACATCTTGCAGGCAAGGCGGACGTTTTCCGCTCGGAACCGTTTTTCCTTGAAATAATGCCCTATCACACCGACAAGGCGGTTTCCATCGGCGAGCTTATCAAAAAGCTTGGCATAAAGCGTGAGAAGACCATTGCCTGTGGTGACGGCTACAACGACGTTTCCATGATAAAATATGCAGGTCTGGGCGTGGCTATGGAAAACGCCTGTGACGCTGCAAAGGAAGCGGCTGATTTTATCACGCTGTCAAACGAAAATGACGGCGTGGCTAATGTTATTGAAAGGTTTATGAAGCCATAAAACGAAAAAAGCTCCCGTTAGGGCGGCGCACATAAAGCAGTTTATGTGATTTGAAGATAAGGTTGCGTAACATCGCAGTTACGCAGCCTTTTTCTGTTTGTCGTATTCTCTGCTGTCAGCTATTGCCGTAGCGACAGCAACATCAAAGCGGAAGTGTATCTCTATCTGCTGAGTACGATGCCCATCGCTCTTTTCGGGAGCGTAAACAACTATCTTCTCGATAAGCTCATGCATGATCTCAGGAGTAAGCTCCGTGATATGCTCATACTTCTGCACAACCTTTATAAAAGAGTTCACATCAGCACATTTCTGTTCTGCTGTTTCAATAAAAGCAGTAAGCTCTGATGCTTTCGCTTTCAGCTTTTTCTGCTCATCCTCATATCCTGCGGACAGTACAGCAAAACGCTCGTCAGAGATCTTTCCTGAGATATTGTCCTCATAGAGCCTTGCGAAAAGCCTGTCAAGTTCAGCAATACGTTTTTCAGCCTGATTAAGAGCTTTCTTTGCCTTAAATACATCAGAGAAATGCTTTGACGCAGAGTTGTCCATGGCTGTCTGTACAAACTCTGCTTCATTGTCTTTGACATTATCAATGAGCTTGTTCAGTGCATTCAAAACCAACTCTTTCAGAACGACAGTCCTGATGTAATGGGCTGAACAGCTATCCTTATCAGCTGAATGCGTGGAGCATTTCAGATGCTCCTGATCTTCACTAAGACTTCTTGAACGGCACAGGTATAGCTTTTTACCGCAGTCAGCACAGTAACATACACCAGAAAACGGATTTACAGCCTCCTGCTTCTGATTTCTGCGCTTATTCTTACGCATCTCCTGAACAAGATTAAACTCCTGCTGTGTGACGATAGGCTCATGGGTATTCTCAAAGATGAGCCAGTCCTCTTTCGGATTTTCAATCTTACGCTTGTTCTTGTAGGACTTGCGGCGTGTACGGAAGTTCACCGTATGACCGATGTATTCTGGGTGCTCTAAAATGTCAATGACAGTTTCAGTACACCAGCGGTCAAGCCTTGAATTCTTGTTAGCCGGGTTTCTTCCCTGCGATATTGCATAAGCTGTGGGATTGGGAATACCTTCCTCTGTCAGCTTACGGGCAATCTGAGTCGGACCGTAGCCGCTGATGCAGAGCTTGTATATTTTGCGGACAACCGCTGCAGGCTCATCATCAATAATCCACTTGTGCTTATCTTCCTCAGATGCCTTGTACCCGTAAATAGGCAGAGAAAGCGGTTTGCCCGACTGACCCTTTGCCTTGAATACAGCACGAATCTTCTTCGTCGTATCCCTGGCATACCAGTCATTAAAAATGTTCTTGAAAGCCATCAGCTCATTCTCGCTCTTGAGAGTATCTACGTTATCATTGATAGCGATATAGCGGACATCATAGTCAGGGAATATGATTTCAATGTACTCACCGGTTTTCAAGTAGTCTCTGCCGAGTCTGCTCAAATCTTTGGTAATGATTGTTCCCACTTTGTCTACTTCAACATCTGCCATCATAGCCTTGAAGCCATCACGTTCAAACGTCGTACCCGAAACTCCGTCATCAACGTAGTAAACGGGATTGCTGAAACCGTTATCCTCCGCATACTTTTTGAGGATAGCCTTCTGGTTGGTGATACTATTACTCTCACCCTGTAACATATCGTCGTGCGAAAGACGACAATACAACGCTGTTATCTTGTCTGTCATATTAAACCTTCCTTTCCGACAGATAAAGCGAGCTATGTTATCATTATAGCGCAATATACCGTCATTGGCAATGCGCTGAAATGACGATTTTACACAGCCTGCTTCTCAGGTTCTTGTCCGGATTCACCGAGCATTTCCTCACACTCACGGTCTATGAGCCTTTGCAAAATATCCGTAAGACGTTCCTTTGAAGCAGGGGTGAATACTAACTTAACGATGTAAGACGTTCGTCCAATCTTGTACTCGGACACATTGTTGTCTTTGTTCATAGCGATTTTCCCTTTGCTTTTATCTCTCTACGCATTGGTGAGGGCATCGCTTTCTTTCTCTTACCCTCTACGCAGCCGCAAGATCAGTATTTCTTCCTTTCGACCGACCGAGTATTTTGCGACTATGAATATTATAGCGCGCAATGAAGGCGATTGTCCAGATTCAATGCGCACGAACTTTGGAATTAATTTCAGTTTTCCCCGGTGTAATTTGCACTGGAAATACTAAAAAAAGCTGTGAAGTAGCGAACTTCACAGCTTATTTATATTTTTTGATTAGCAACACCGTTGCGTGATTTATAAAAATTTGAATAATAGCAAGTGTTTTGTATAGGACTACTTAGGATTATAACTCTGATATTTTCTGCTGCATATCTATAAGTGTGACTTTTGATCTATCAAGCACAATACCATATGAAAATCGAATTGTATTTCCGCTAATAGGATCATATTTTACATATCGACCATATATATTTCTGCTGCGTTCTCCAAATACTTTTTGAATTTCAGTTGGGAGTATTCTGTCAATCGGACAAGTAACCTGAATAATATAAAAGCCATTTTTTATAGAGTTACCCTTATCGCTAAACCAATCACTAACAGTTTCAGAAGAATTAACAACTATTTTGTTTTGAGCTTTGTATTTTCTGCCTTCAAGAGATAAAATCAAGGGAGTCCCTTCGGGGATATTTGATATAATCTTGAATCTAAGCTTTCCTTGAATCATTACTGCTTCCATTGAAGCAGTAATCTCATATTCCATGCCTTCTATAGGATCTTTTGGCTTCATATCGTCTGGTAACGGCAATAAATCACCCATTTCAATATATGTGTCCTTGTAATACCATCTTCCATATTTCTGCATAAATCCCCAAGATGTCAAATAGCTGTAATTTAGTTGATCAATGGTAGCATCTGAGAATTGAAACCCTTTTTTAGGATAATCGATCCTTGAATATGCACGTAATAGCTTTATAATAGGAATTTGATATTTTTTGTAAGCATCAATATAAGGTAAGCATTCAATATCGTTTATGTTGTCTATTTCACTTTCATAATAAGAATAACGCTCTGATATATATTCATATATATCTTCATCGGAAACTTTAGTATTAACGGGTTGGGGAGTGACGGAGAAATAAAAATCACCAACAAGAGAAGAATATTCCCAAGAAATCTGTTCGCTACCATATTGATTTATCGATATATCTGATACTTTGTTACGAACAAATTTAAACATCTCTTCTATTTTAAGGTTAGGTATCAGAAGAGCATCTTTTAGAACCTGAGTATATAATCCATTACTATTCTGACCATCAAAAGCTGTACAATCTGCACTTGTTGAATACGCAATTATAGTACCTTTAGGTTGATTATCAAATTGAGTAAAGCCTATTCCTATTCCTCTTGATGCTGTAAATGGATTATTTCGACAGGCATCTAAAATACAGATGATGGTTTTTCCTTTATATGCTGAAGCGCCATCAAAGAAAGTGTTTAAACAATAGCACGATACTGTTGTTTTACCTTTATCACAAACTTGACAGTCAGTAGGAACTATATAGTTCTTTCCATCAATTTGCATACCGTGTCCAGCGTAGAATAATAGTCCAGTTGCATACTCATCTAAACGCTGCAAGAAATCATTAACTGCTTTCTGAATATCACTTAATTCTGCATCCAACATTTTTATAACATCGAAACCAAGATTCTTCAAAACGCTTTCAATATCATTAGCATCATTTTTTGGATTATTCAGTTTTTGAACATGTAAGTAATCTGAATTTCCAATTACCAATGCTAATCTATCCATAGTATCCCTCCACGAATAATAGTTTTATCCACCAATACTAAGTATACACCATATTGTTGATTAAGTCAATAATAATATCTATACGTTATGTTCATTGTCCAGAGTATTTCAAATTTCAAAAAATGATTTAATCAAGAGTAGCAAGCACGGCATCCCTGCACTACAAATTTCAAATTTGAATGCTGGATACATAGCTTGACAGGGGTTCTACCCCTATGACCCCGACCGATAATAGATGAAGATATGATGCAAAATTATTGACCACAAGTGAGCAAGAATACCGAGCCTGATGGCTCGGATACAGAGATTTCCAAAAGGGGCGAAAATCAATTCCAGCAAGCTCGGTATCTCCGCATTACAAATTTTCAGATTTGAATACTCCGATACTCAGCTTGCCAGAGGGTTCCACCCCTGTGCCCCCGTCCTAAAAAGATAAAGATCTGATGTAAAATCATCGACTAAAAGTGAGTAAAATCCTGTGCATGACGGTTTGGATAATGACAAGCCCCACAGATATAAAAATCAACCTCAGCAAGCACGGCAACTCGTTCCCACAAGAATCGTGAAAACGCCTTGCATTGCTTGCTGAGGGACACGCCCCCAAGCCCCCGAATCTGAACAAGAAAAGTTATTGAAATTATCCACTCTACGGAGCGTGGATTGACGTGACTTCCGCACAGGTTTATAATAAAAATATCATCAGAAAAACTGAGAAGCGGAAGGAGAAAGATCACTATGAAAATACTTGTTCTTAACGGCAGTCCTAAGCGTGAAAAAAGCGACACGATGCACATAACACGGGCGTTCCTTGATGGCGTGAAAGAAGTCGCTCCGCAGGATGTTCATATCATCAATATTATCGACAAGCATATCGAATATTGCACGGGCTGTTTCACTTGTAAGCATAACGGCGGAGAGTGCATCCATAACGATGACATGAAAGAACTTCTCGACGAAGTTTTGGAGAGTGATCTTCTGCTGTTCAGCTATCCGCTTTACTGCTACGGAATGCCTGCGTCTTTGAAGGCTTTTGCTGACCGCAGCCGCTTTCAAGTATGGCGATGAAGAAGCAGGGCGACAGGTATGTTCACGTCGGACAGGCGGACTTTTCACACCTGAAATACATGATGATCTGCGGCTGCAGATTCCTGAACAGCAAGCAGAATTTCGAGTCTGCAGTCATGCAGTTCAAGCTGATGTTCCCGAATAACCATAATATCATTATCGTCCCCGAAAGTCCGATGTTCAATGCTCCCGAAGCAGCAGAGGTAACTGTGCCGAGATTTGAGCTTGTGAAGCAGGCGGGAGAGTAGTATGCTGAGACAGGCGAAATAGATGAAAAATTGCTTGCGGAGATATGCTCACCGATGATACCCGAAGATGTGTATGCGGCGATATGTAATGGGGAGATAAAGGTATGATATAAAGAGAAATTGGCAGTTATTCGATTATGAGAACACTTAACCCTTTTATAATATCAAAACATATAGAACCTGTCCACATAGAATCAAAATCTACGCAAAAGCGTGTGGATATGCGAAATAATACACATAGTTTCAGCGTGAACAGCTTTTATCTCATAGTCTTTTGAAAGGCGGCGTGAACCCTGAAACCATGAGAAAGTCCGTTCAACCTTCCAATGAAGAGGTTGAATTTCAAATGTGTTTTGAATTCTTGGAGATATGTCAATCCGTATATTATGGAACATTTCAAAGGTGTTTTTAAATGTTCCCCTATACCCCTGATCTGCACGGACAGCTATGATTGTAGGATAACGGTATAAAGCCTTTTCGAAAGTAAAAACTCCACCTTTCGTATCATGTATATTGGCTGCATGAACGTGAACACACAGCAGATTTCCAAGCGTATCTGTTACGATATGTCGTTTGCGTCCTTTCGTTTTTTTCCTCCGTCATATCCTCGATTTTCGCTTGCAGCCGTTGTTTTTACTGACTGTGAATCAATAAGCGCATAGGTTGGTTCTTCGTTTCTTCCTTGGGCTGTTCTTGTCTTTTTGACGAGCATTTTCAGGATTTTATCCCATACTCCTTTTTTCTGTGCACGATAGTAGAACATTGACACTGCTTTCCAGTTTGGAAAATCCTTCGGCAAATTTCTCCATTGGCATCCGGTTTTCACCAAATACAATACTGCGTTTACCAGCTCCCTCTTGTCATATTTGCTTTTATTGCCTGCCGGAAAGTATTCCTTTATCTGCTCCCATTGTGCATCTGCTAAATCACTTGTGTATCTCATAGCTTTTATTATACCATATTTTTTCTATGTTGACAAGTTCATAATTATTTTGTAGTTTCACAAAATCCTTTTATTTCTGAACACCATTTCTGAATGTTTTGTTTTACATCTTTTTTCCCTGTTAAATGAGCTAAGACGTGTTGAGCATTCAACAAATACAGAAAGCATAGAACCTCTTGTGCTGTTCTTTGACGTTCATCTTCATCTAAGAAGGTCATATAATCCATGTTTTCTAACCCTAGGGCTCTTTCTTCCATGTGACTATCACCATTAAGAACAAGCCTATACATCAGATTTTTAAAATATTCGATATAATCTGTGTCACCAATTTGATTTAAAATTGCTTCGTCATATGATATATTTGCAATTCCTTTTTTGAACATGAATGTCGAAAAGGCTTCTAAAACACGTCTCATGGAATTTCCTACAGTTAAATCTAAACCAACGGTATCACCACAAGCATAGTCATAAACTATTTTTAATAATTCGGAATATTCATTTCTATTCTTAATGCTAAATTGAATGATATTTTTATCCTTGAGTTCTTTGCAAGAATACGCCGTTTTCTTCTGTCCATTACTCTCATTCCTGTATTCTTCACATACTTCATCGCCGATTTTTTGAAAATCATACAGGCATTGTATGTCGTGTGTTAATATCATAACTTGACTTTCTTCGTTTGATTTTATAATATCTGCAATTTTTGCTTTAAGCAAAGACATAATACCGACTTTGTTCTCAAAATCAAAGCTTGACACGGGATCGTCTATAAAAAGAATTATTCTTTTTACATAACCATCCTTAGCTTCCTGATTGATTAGCAATTCTGTAAAGAAATAGCAAAGAGCAATAATATTTCTTTCACCAACCGAAACATTAGACGGTTTTACAGATTTTCCATGTGCGTAAAGCACATATTTTTCAGCTTGAACTTTGATTTCCAATCTATTTTTTGAGAAAAAAACATATCTTAAACTTTTGTTAATTAGGTTTACAGCGATATTTATGTTCTTCTTTCTCGAACGTAATACATTTAGTTGATCATTGTAATCTTTTATCCTATCTTTTGACTCCTTAAGTGCGTTATTAGCTTCCTTTTGATTTTCTAAGGCTTCCTTCCAAAGGTCAATCAAATTAGCTGCTTCATAGTGAGCGATTGCTTTATTGTCATTTGTAAGATCTAGCTTTAAAGAAGTAATTCTTTTAGCGGCATTATTATATGCATCAACTTCTTCTTGCAGTTGTTTTCGTGCTATTTCATAGCGTTCGAGTTTTTCTATTAAGTCACAAGAAAAATCAAGGATAGGGGTATATGGATGATGTATCTTTTTCAGCACTATCTCACGAATTTTGAATATTTCATGATTTATTTCCTCAATTAGTTTCTGACACTCTCTGTGTTTTTTTGAATTCAAAATATCATAATCTGATAAATCTACTGTTATCTCTGAAATAATACATTGCTTAAGTTTGTTCTCATGTATATCAATCTCTTTTGATAAGACTTTTTCAATGCTTTTAATCAAGCTTTGTTTTTCTTCTCTCAAAATATCACGGAAACAAAAGGGACATTTAGTAGTTTTTTCTTTAGAAAAAACGATTCTCATTTCATTTATCTGATCCATTTTACCGTCATTAATAAGCTGGATTAAGTATTGTTCTCGTTCATTTAGAGTTGGACTTTCAACCTTTTGAGCTAAAAGAGCCAATAATTCATTTTCATCATAATTAACATTGAGTTTTACAGTATCATGTAACTTGGCAGCAGCGTTTTTTCTAACTTGATTTAATAGTTCAAGCTTTTCGTCATAATCTTTCCTCAGTTGCGATAATGATCCACTTGGATTTAGTGAGATTATTGTATCAATTACACCATCTGTAACACTAGCTTTACGCTTACCATCATTAATCCATTTTTCTCTCTCAGCCCAGTGACCATCTTCAGATAAATCTAAGTTGATTTTAAATTTGAAATACGAAGGAGATTTTGGGCTGTTTCTATCTGTGAATATAACAACTTGTTCTTCTCGTTCATCTTTTCTTTTGGTTTCGGCTTCCAGCTTTAATTCTAAATCTAAAATCTTATCTTCCAGATCACCTAATTCTCCAAGTAAAACAATAGTATTTAATCCATCACTGCGTATTTTTACATGAGAGTTTATATAATCTTCATTAAAGACACGAACCAATTGTGTATCTGAGAAAACACTACCGTCTTCCGTATATAATGTTGCTTGAATTATATCATCTGCATCTTTTCCTATTGCCTTAAGAACTGCTTTAGATATTGTGCTTTTTCCAGAACCATTTTTTCCGTATAATATTGATAATCTTTCTCCACTTTTGAATAATTCCAGTTGCTTTTCTTCATCAAAAAAGCCACCAGTAAACTTAATATCTTTTAACATATAAATCACTCCTACATACCAAACATATTTGCTTTATATTGTCCCAATTGATTTTTGTAGTTCTTTAGAGAAAAAATATTTATATCATTATGAATGGCGGCTATCATTGAAAAATGAAAGTAAGTTATTTTCTATATTATACCCTATATCCGTCAAAAAGTCAATCAAATAACAGAGCAATGCACTGGGAAAAACCACATTTTGCTGCGCCTTTCACAAGAATTATTACAATCATTCCAATATGCTGGACTCCGGTAGTTTTATCGGATATAATGTAGTCACAATAAAACTTTTGGGAGGTAACAGCTATGTTGAAAACACCTGAATTGGCAATGCCGAGATCAAACAAAGTCACTACCGTATGCAACGGTAAGCGTGAGGTCTGGACAGACTATGAGGAAGCAAAAGCATATTTCCTGGAACTTATGATGTCCACCGACGGCAAGAAACATGAACGTGCAGCGTGCGTTTATATTCAGCTTATGCATGGACTTGACGAGTGTTCTGACGAGGATTGAAAGGAGCAGACTATGTTGAACAAGATCATGATGTCAGGCAGGCTGCTGACTGAGCCTGCTATTACAACCAAGGACGACATTAGATACTGCAAATTCAGTATCGCCGTTGACCAGCCTAAGCAGAAAGGCGTTGATGCTGTCGAGACAGACACGTTCACCTGTCTTGCCTTTGATGACAATGCCAGTGCTGTGAGCTTTCTCTATTCCAAAGGCGGTACAATTACATTTGTTGGTTCGCTCAGGAACGCTCCCGATAACACCGCTGTTCTCATCGTGGAGCAGCTGCACTTCAAGAACAGGTTTGCTGTTAAGGTTGATGTTAATTCGGATCAGATTTTCTGATAATGCAGGCGGTATGCTCTCAGGCGAACGGAAATGGCTCATAGTGGCTTCCGATTATGGTTTACGTGACGTTTATCTAAATATACGAAACGAGGCTCTCAGAATGGTTCTGAGAGCTTTATTCCTTACTCTAAGAAAATGTACAATGCATATACATAAACTTAGTATAAATATCACGAAATAACACTAAACCTCTTGTGATTTTCAAACCGATATAGTATAATTATAATGGATTATTATATATTTCATCTACTACAAGAGGTGACAAAATGGAAAATAGCGCTGTTAATGAAAAATGGATAAGCCTTGAAGAGGCAGCTGAACACTTAGGAATCAAGCCTGTTACTATCCGAAGTTGGATCCGAAATAATAAAGATATCCCTGCCCACAAAATCGGTAAGCAGTGGAAATTCAAACGCTCGGAGCTTGATGCATGGGTAAAGAGCGGCAAAAGTGCTATTGAGTAGGAAATATAGCAACTTAATTGTAAGGAGATTCGTATTATGGCGGTTAAGAAAACGGAATTATATAGTTCACTATGGGCAAGTTGTGATGCACTGCGCGGAGGAATGGATGCATCACAGTATAAGGATTACATACTAACCCTTTTGTTTATGAAGTATGTAACGGATAAGTATAAGGGGCAGAAATACGGAGATTTGACCGTTTTCGATAAAGAACATGATCCCAATCCTGATCCCGAAAAAAGAATAGGCTGTTCTTTTGATGACTTTATTGCACTCAAAAACAAGAAGAATATTGGCGAAGGTATAGATAAAATTATTGCACGTCTTGCTGAAGTTAATGACCGCTTAAAAGGTGTAATTGACATCGCACATTTCAATGATGAAGCCAAAATAGGTAAAGGACAGGAAATGGTCGATAAACTCACAAAGCTTATCGCTATTTTCCAGCGACCTGAACTGGATTTCTCAAATAATAAAGCCGACGGCGATGATATCATAGGTGATGCTTATGAATACCTTATGAGGAATTTTGCCACCGAAAGCGGCAAAAGTAAAGGACAATTCTATACACCGGCAGAAGTATCACGCATTCTTGCAAAGGTCATAAGCATAGATAAATGTACGGATCATGATGCCACAGTATGTGATCCTGCTTGCGGCAGTGGTTCATTACTTATCAGAGCACTTGCAGAGGTCCCTTTCGAGATATCAGGTTATGGACAGGAAAAAGAGAGCTCGACGGCAGGTCTTGCTAAAATGAATGCCGTTCTTCATAATAAAGCTACTATCAATATCATGGCAGGTAATACTTTTTCTGATCCGCAGTTTATCAAAAATGAAGATGCTTCCGAACTGGAACGCTTCGACTATATTGTTGCGAATCCCCCTTTTTCTCTTAAAAACTGGTCAGATGGTTTGAAGGAGTATGGAAGGTTCTCAGGTTATGGAGATAGACCACCTGAGAAAAACGGCGACTATGCCTGGTTGATGCACATATTAAAAACACTGAAATCTACGGGTAAAGCTGCTGTCATTCTCCCTCATGGTGTTCTGTTCCGTGGAAATGCCGAAGGTACTATTCGTCAGGCTATCGTTGATAAGGGCTGGATCAAAGGCATAATCAGTCTGCCGCCTAACCTGTTTTACGGTACGGGAATACCTGCTTGTATTATTATAATCGATAAAGAAGGTGCTGAAAACCGTTCCGGAATCTTTATGATAGATGCAGGCAAGGGATTTGTAAAGGACGGAAACAAGAACAGACTGCGTGAACAGGATATCTATCGTATTGTCACAACATTCAATGAGCAGATTACAGATGATCCTAAATATGCTCGCTTTGTTCCCAATAAGGAGATCAAAGAGAAGAATGGCTATAACCTGAATATTTCCCGTTACATAGATTCTTCCGAGCCTGAGGATATTCAGGATATTTATGCTCATATTCACGGCGGTATCCCTGCCGTGGATATAGATGCACTGAGTAAATACTGGGATGCATTCCCGACGCTGAAAGATGAGTTGCTCAGTTCGCTTAGTGATAGCTATTATAAGCTGAATGTGGAAGAAAGCGACATTCGCAGAACGATATATGCTAATGATGAATTCTCGGCATACGGAGAACTTATCGACAAGGCATTTACAGGCTGGAAATCTTTTGCAGATACAAAGCTGAAAAAACTTGATAGCTCCGTTTCTGCCAAAACTCTCATATCCGAGTTGGCAGAGAATATAATGAAAGCATTTGAAGATATCTTGCTTATCAACAAGTATGATATTTACCAGATACTTCTTGCATACTGGAACGAAGTGCTTAACGATGATGTTTCTTTGATAATCTCGGATGATAAGGGCTATGAAATTGCAAGAGAGACCGAGAACATCATGAAGGAGACAAAGAAAACCGATGCCGACGGCAACCCTGAGTTAAAGGTTGCAGGCTGGGAAGGCAAGCTTATTCCGAAGGAAATAGTTATCTCAGAGCTATTCCCCGAGGAGAAAAAGGCGATAGATGACCTTATGGATATTGTCGCAGAGACCGATTCAAGACTCATGGCAATGATCGAGGAATCGGCAGAAGACTCGGCATTATCAGAACTTGCAGAGGGTGGAAAAGTCAAGAGCAAGGACATTCAGGAGAAAATCGACAAGATCATGGAAAATGTCCATACTCCGCTTATTGACAGCCTTGTAACGCTTCTGAATCTTCTTCCGTCAATGAAAAAGAAGGAATATACACAGTATATCGACAAGCACACTGAACTGAAAGTTGCGTATACCGATAAAGGAACTGTAACCAATGCATCCATAAATAATGCTTTAAGTGCAGCCCGTGCAGAAGCGCCTGCACCTGCTGCATACGCCGATGACTATGAAGAGTTAAAGAAAGCGTTTGAGCTTGCACAAAGGTCTGAGGAATCGACTAAGCTTATAAAAGAAATGGATAAGGCGCTTGATGAAAAGGCTCGTGAGAGATATGTTTCACTTACCGACGAAGAGATCATGGAACTGCTTGTCAACAAGAAGTGGTATTATGCCATAGGCAAGGAAATTATTGATCTGTACACAGCGATCTCTCATAAGCTTGCCGAGCGTATCACCGAGCTTTCAAAAAGATATGAGCTTACACTTACAGACCTTGACAGTAAGATAAACGAAGCAGAATCATCACTGTCAGATATGCTTGGTGAATTAACAGGCGATGATTATGATATGAAAGCTTTTGCAGAGTTAATAAAATTGCTCGGAGGTTCAAACAATGTCGAATAATAACAAAACTCCGGCGATAAGATTCAAAGGATTTACTGACACTTGGGAACAGCGTGAGTTAGGAGAATGTATGAAAACTGTCACTGATTATGTGGCGGCAGGTTCATTTGCTGATATTGCAGATCATGTTCAATATAAAAATACTCCAGACTATGCACAGTTAATTAGAACAGTAGACCTGAAACATGAATTTAGAAATAACGACTATATTTATGTAGATAAAAAAGCATTCGACTACCTCTGGCGAGTAAACCTAAATGAAGAATGTATTATCCTTCCTAATATCGGCGCAAACATCGGAGAAGTCTACTATATAGAGCCATTATCGCTTCCGTATGAGTTTAATGTACTTGGTCCGAACGCTATTTTATTAAAGACAAAAGATAGCACAAAGTTCATGTTTACTCTTTTACAGGCTGATGATTTTCAAAACAAATTATATGTATCAATAGCATCGAGCGGACAGCCAAAATTCAATAAAACAGAATTGAAATCAATTAAGTTATTACTGCCAAAACCGGACGAACAAGAAAAAATAGGTCAATACTTTGCACACATTGATAATCTTATCACCCTTCATCAGCGTAAGTGTGACAAGTTGATTCAATTCAAAGCGGCGATGCTGCAAAAAATGTTCCCGCAAAATGGTGCTGATAAGCCTGAAATAAGATTCAAAGGATTTACTGACGCTTGGGAACAGCGTAAGTTGGGGGAGGTTGCAAGCAACTTTGAATATGGCTTAAATGCTTCTGCAAAAGAGTTTGACGGAAAAAATAAATATATTCGTATTACCGATATAGATGATGAGTCAAGAATGTTTTTATCAGATGATATTACATCACCTGATACTGACTTGACATTAGCAGATAAATTCAAACTCGAAGCGGGTGATATTCTATTTGCAAGAACTGGTGCAAGTGTGGGAAAAACCTATTTATATAGGGAAAAAGACGGTCTTGTATATTACGCTGGCTTCCTTATTAGAGCAAAAATCAATTCTGAAAATGATGCAGAATTTGTGTTTCAAAATACACTTACAGACAGTTACAATAGCTTTATAAGAATAACATCACAGCGTTCTGGTCAGCCTGGTGTAAATGCGCAAGAGTATCAAGGCTATAATTTTTATGTCCCAAATTTAGAAGAACAAAAAGCAATCGGCACCTATTTCCGCAACCTCGACAACCTTATCACCCTTCATCAGCGTAAGTGTGATAAATATAAAAGCATAAAAGCAGGATTGATCAGAAAACTTTTTCCATGAAATAACAAACACATTAAGGAGGAATGTATGCATGAGTATCGGTGATACCGAGAGAACCACGCAAAATCGTGTAATTGATTTCTTTAAGAACAGAAATATCCTCGATTATAAATATATTGGCAACCTGAAAGACAGAGCAAATAAAAATATCCGAGAAGACCGACTTCGTGCGTACCTTCACCTTAGCGGTTATAGTGAAAGGCTGATAGACGGTGCTGTTTCCGAACTTATAAAGGCTGCTGATGATATGACACATGGGCTTTATGATGCTAACCATAAGGTCTATACGCTGCTGAAATACGGTGCCAAGGTCAAGGAAACTCCCGAAAGCTCCCCTAAGACGGTTTACTTCATTGATGTTGATAACCCTACAAATAATGATTTTGCAATAGCCGAGGAAGTAACGGTTATTGAACGTCAGGAGAAAAGACCTGACCTTGTTATTTATGTCAACGGCATCGCTATGGCAGTTATAGAACTGAAAAAGAGCAGCGTGTCCGTATCAAATGGTATCAGGCAGAACCTTACCAATCAGAAGGACGGCTTTATTGCATCGTTCTTTACCACAGTGCAGTTTTGTATGGCAGGCAATGAAATAGAAGGTCTGCGTTACGGCACTATTCTGACAGGTGAAAAATACTATATGGAATGGAAGCCTGACGGATTCCATGAAAACGAAGACGAGCGTGATCCTGAAGATGCACGTATTATGGAATACTGCAATCATATAGATAATCTTCTGCTTCAGCAGCTGTATCAGATGTTCGATAAGAAACGCTTTATTGACCTCATTGAGAATTTTGTAGTTTTCGATAAGGGCATTAAGAAGGTATGCCGTTATAATCAGTATTTCGGTATAAAACGTACTCAGAACAGATTAGCAAAACAGCGTGGCGGTATTCTATGGCATACTCAGGGCAGCGGTAAAACGCTGACAATGGTATGGCTGTCAAAATGGATCCTTGCAAATTGTAAAGAAGAAAATCCTCGTGTGCTTATCGTCACCGACCGTGATGAGCTGGATGAGCAGATCGAGAAGACATACATTGGCGTTGATGAAAAGATCACCAGAACCAAGAGCTGTGATGATCTGCTCCGTAAGTTGAATTCCTATGACAGTTCACTCTTATGTTCATTGGTGCATAAATTTGGTCGCCGTGGCGGAGAAGCTACTGAATCCGATTATGACAAGTATATTGACGAGTTGAAGAAGTCGCTCCCTGCTGACTTTAAGGCGAAAGGAAAAATCTTTGTCTTTGTTGATGAGTGTCACAGAACGCAGTCGGGCAAGCTTCATGCTGCAATGCAGGCAATCATGCCGGATGCGATATTCATCGGTTTTACAGGAACACCGCTCCTGAAAAAGGATAAGAAGACAAGTATAGAGGTGTTCGGCACTTATATTCATACCTATAAGTATAACGAAGCAGTGCGTGACGGTGTTGTACTTGATCTGAGATATGAATACAGAGATATCCCACAGGAGCTCAGCGCACATGACAGAGTTGACCAATGGTTTGACGTTAAAACACGTTCTCTTTCAAGCAGAGCTAAAGCAAAGCTGAAAGAGAAATGGGCAAGTATGCAGAAAATCTATAGTTCCCGTTCAAGGCTTGAACGTGTCGCTTGGGATATAATTCAGGATTTTGATTTGAAGCCACGCCTTATGGATGGCAACGGAAACGCAATTCTTGTCGCAGATTCGATCTATACTGCTTGCAAGTATTATGAGATCTTCCAGCAGAGAGGTTTCAAAAAGTGTGCCATCATATCCTCTTACACTCCGCAAGCCGGTGATCTGAGAACTGATACTGTAAGTGCCGATGATGAAACTGAAACTTTTGAAAAATACGAGATATATCTCCGTATGTTAGGACTTGATCCTGATAATCTTCCGGAAAAACTTTCCATTCAGAAAAAGGTTGAGGATTTTGAAAAGGATGTCAAAGATAAATTTATCAACCAGCCTGCAAATATGAAACTGCTCATTGTGGTTGATAAGCTCCTCACAGGATTTGATGCTCCGCCGTGTACATACCTGTATATTGATAAGAGTATGCAGGATCACGGTTTGTTCCAAGCCATTTGCCGTGTTAACAGACTGGATGGTGATACAAAGGAATTTGGATATATTGTTGATTATAAGCAGCTTTTCGGAGATTTAAAGAATGCGATGGACACCTATACATCGGGTGCATTTGAAAACTATGATCCGGAAGATGTCGATGGACTTATCAAAGATAGAAGCGCTGAAGCAATCAAGCATTTCAATGAAGTGTACGATCAGTTGGAAGAACTATGCGAAGGCGTAGAAGCTCCAAAGGGTGATTTACAGTATATGCATTATTTCTGCGGAGAATCCGGCATGAGCGAAGAAACTGATGAGATCTATTCTCGTCTCAGAGAAAGGCTGTATAAGCTTGTAAGTGGTTTAGTTCGTGCATTTGCAGAAGCCAAGCCATACATGGTTGATATTTATACTGCCAAAGAAGTATCTGCATACGATGAAAAAGTAAAATTCTATGTTGAGCTGAAACAGACAATCGGAAATAAAAGCGGAGACTTCTTGGATTTTAAAGCTTATGAGCCGGATATGCGTAAATTGATCGACAACTATATTACAGCTTCAGATAGCGTTAAAATCGGTGAGTTCGGTGATCTAACACTGCTTGATTTCGTAGCAGAACAGGGAGAAACCATGACTGATGAAAATGCTCCCTCAGATAAAAAAGAAGGAGCAGCTGAAGCAATTGAAAATAATATTCGTCGTAAAATGGTAGAAAAAGTTGCGGTCAACCCTAAGTATTATGAAAAGATGTCAGCAATACTGGATGAGCTGATTCAAAAAAGAAAGCAAGGCGTTATCTCTTATAAGGAACTCCTTGAGGAACAAATAAAGCTTGCTAAAAATGTTGAACATCCGGAACAAAATGAAGACTATCCTGAAAGCATAAGAAAAAGTAAGGCTTTGCAAGCTCTATACGATAATACTGACGGTAATGAAGTATTAGCAATCAAACTCCATAATGCTGTTCTTAGCAGTAAAATGAGCGGATTCCGTGGTGATCCTATAAAAGAAAACAGAATAAAGAAAGCTTTATTCATTATTCTTAATGATGATTCTGAAGTCGAAAGATTATTTAAAATCATCGAAAAGCAGGAGGAATACTAATATATGACAATTATGATTTCTGGCATACCTATTGATATCCATAAAAAGAATATCAAGAATATGCATCTTCAGGTCAAGCCTCCTGATGGACACGTCGTTATCTCTGCTCCGGCATCTATTGATGATAAGGCAATAGAAATATATGCCCGAACAAATCTTATTTGGATCAAAAAACAGATTGAAAAGTTTCAACATCAGGCAAGAAGCACTAAACGTCAGTATGTAAGCGGAGAAACATTATTCATATGGGGAAAACAATATTATCTATCTTTTCAGCCTAATTCACAAAAGAACGGATTTGAAATAAAAGGAGATAAGGTAATACTCTCTATGCGTGAAGAAAGTACAGTAAAGCAAAGAGAAAACTATGTGCGAGAGCAGTACCGTATCTTACTAAAAGCGGAAATTGAAAGATTACTTCCGAAGTGGGAAAGGCTTACCGAGCTATACTGTGATTCTTGGCAAACCAAATATATGTTAACTCGCTGGGGAACTTGTAATACAGAGAAGAAAAAACTATGGTTTAATTTACAACTTGCACAGAAACCAATCGAGTGTTTAGAGTATGTAATATTGCATGAACTTCTCCATTTAAAGGAACGTACACATAATTCAGTTTTTATTTCATATATGGATTTGTACATGAAGGATTGGCGGGCTGTACGAAAAGAACTTAATGATTTAAGACTGGATTATTATAATACGGTTGAATGATGCGATTGTTTGCCTTAGGCAGAGAAAGGAGTAAAAAATGTTAGATCAGCCCAAAGAACTAATAGAAAAGCATATAAAAACGCATACGGAAAGATCAGCAGAGGACGAAGCTGCTGTCTCTACATTAGAATTCTTTTTTCGTTCAAATGGACGCATCAACCCATTATTTGCATCTAACGATAAGTGGCCTAACACCGATGGAACGTTTGAATATGTTGCAGATCCTGATGTATCAAGGCGACCTAAGCAAAATTTCTTTGTTCAGATAAAAGGGTCTCATTCATATAGAGAGGATAATGGGAAAATCAAATATTCATTGCAAAGTCTTGGTTTCCCTGCAACGATGGCTATGGATGTCACCTTAGACCCAGGAATACTCTTTGTTGTACTTGATCCTGACGAAAGAGACTCTGAGCGTGTTTTCTGGAAATATATGTCCGTAGACTATATTAATTCGATTGATTTTTCCAAAGGTAGTACAACTGTTGCTTTTGAGGCAGAAGAGGAAATTTTTAATACCGATGAAAGTATTATTGATTTTTGTAAAAAACTTGATCGTATAATTGAACATCATTCATTTGTAAATAAGCTTAGTTCAATTCAGCTTAATCTTGATGATATCAAAAGAATTGTAATGGCTTGTGATAGGTCGATAGTCAGAAGTATTGATACAATAGAAAGCCTTGGCGCAACCAGAGATGAAATATCTCAAGATATTCTACCAAGATTAAATGACCTATGCGGAGCTGCATTATTACAAAACTCTTATAATCTTAGATGCACAAAGCCAAATCTTCAATTAGCATATGAACAAGCTCAACTCGATTTGAGGACTAAATATCTTGCCAATTTCTTACGATGCTTAAAGTATATTGATTGCCGAATTCCGGAAGAAGGTCAATCTGAACGCTTAATGTTAAAATACTATAACTTCATGTGGCAGATCAGAAAATACTTCTGGGATAACAATAGAATATCTATTCTTCAAAATCTTGAAAAGTTCCCACTTAACACAGACCAACTTGACAATGAGTACTATAACATAGTTGCAAAAGCTATTGAATCTACGGATTTATCACCTCATTATTTGGAAAGCACACGTTTTTATGTTCAAAAGAAAACACCATTTTATGTTGGCACCGAACGCTATTATGAAATCACCTTGCAATTAGCCAATAAATATGCTACTAAATTTAATAGAATAACTGTTTATTCAAAGCAGAATATTTCAACTGCTTATTCAATTAATATTGGCTATACCGACACAACGATTGATTTATGGGGTATTGCTTCAAATATAAAAATCATCACAAACTGGAGGGTATCCATTGCACCTGCTTGTTTAAACAAACTTGGAAGAATATTAAATATTCCATTAAGGTTGAATGCAAGCTATGGCGAGTATGCTGAATTAATGAGTTTTCTCACCAAAACGGGAATGACGTTGCTTGATATTATTGATTTACAAGAAATGGATTTCCATTCAATTCTCTTCTCAATATCTCAATCACTTTAGCGAAGTGATTGAGATATTGAGAAGAGATTATTCTTCCAATTCCGTAATATTTGGAAAAAATGTTGTTCGTTATCTTTTGATTAATCTTCGTGAAAAAAGTCTAATTGATGTAATGCCTAATAGATTCACAAAAATGCTAGCTGGTTCCCCTCTTTACCTTGCATCAGGATGTCGTCCATTTGAACGCAATCCGCTTCTAGCAAATTTACCACATAGTAAAACAGCTGAAGTTAGTATAACAAAAACACTAAGTGCATCTGGAACAGAAAAAATCAATATTCTTTTACCATATCTAAGAATAAGAAATGCGATAAATAAATCGGGTGAATTATATTTCAAAGCAAGCGAAATTGCTTCAGACAAATCCATTAACGATTATAATGAGTATTTAGTTGAGTGGGAGCAAGATCAAGGATATAGCATAGTAAATGATAGCGGCTTAGTTACAATATCTGCCTATGAAACCATTACACTTAAGATTCTACAGAGATTGTTAGATTTTACGCAAGCAGGAATTAAAGGTCAAAAAGAACTAAACGCACGATTTATAAAAGATCATTCAGCACTCTTTGAGAAGGTTGATGTTTCCAAGCAAAAAGCAATTAAATATGCTTTTGTTAATTCAAGAATACTGTTGATATATGGTGCTGCTGGAACGGGTAAAACAACACTTATTAATTATATATCTAGTCTTATGCCCAAATCAAAAAAACTTTTTCTTACTAAAACACATGCTGCCATTCAACACCTTCAAAGAAGAATTAATAATCCAGGATCAGATTCTGATTTTATTTGTATTGATAGTTTTACAAGAAGAGTTAATTTGCCAGATTATGATATTATTTTTGTAGATGAGTGCAGTACAATAGATAATCGAACAATGCTTAACTTTATTAGTAAAATTAGTTCGGATTCATTGCTTGTCCTTGCAGGAGACATCAATCAAATCGAATCAATTGATTTTGGTAACTGGTTTTATTATGCTAAAGATATCATAACTACACAGGGAGCTAACATTGAATTACTTGATACTTGGCGGACTCAGGAAGAAAACTTACTGAGTCTATGGGAAGAAGTAAGGAACAATGATGTTAGGATCACCGAAAAACTCGTCATAGACGGACCCTTTTCAAAGGAAATAGGATCAGATATTTTTACTTCTGATGTTAAAGATGAAGTTGTTTTATGCTTGAACTATGATGGAAAATTCGGGTTAAATAATATAAACAGTTATTTTCAAAATGCAAATCCAAATGGTGAAGCTATAATATGGCAAAGCTGGAGATTTAAAAAGGGAGACAAAATTCTTTTTAATGATAACTCTCGTTTCACATATCTTTATAATAACCTTAAAGGAATCATCACTGATATTGAAAAGACAGATGATCAAATTGCATTTACTATTGATGTTGAAACTATAATTACTGAACAACAATGTAAATCAGACCAAATTGAGTATATTGATACCATAGGTGAAAGAACTCGCATCAAACTTATTGTATATGCTTTTGACGAGGACGAAATTGAAAATGAGGAAGACGCTAAGAAGACTATTATACCTTTCCAGTTAGCATATGCCGTTTCGATCCATAAAGCACAAGGCTTAGAATATGATTCTGTAAAAGTGATTATTCCCAGTGTTAATTCTGAAAAAATAACAAAAGGTGTATTTTACACAGCAATAACTCGCACAAAGAAAAAACTAACGATTTACTGGAGTTCCGAAACGATGGAAGCAATTATATCAGGATTTTCATCTGAACATAATGGTTTTAAAAGTCTGGAAATCATAAAGAATAAATTAGTTCAGACCACTAGTTCCAGTTAAATCTAATAACGGAAGTCGTTTCTTCTATGTAAAAAGACAGATACCTCTTGTGGAAGTATCTGTCTTTCGTTTTCATAGCTCGCTGTTTTGGTCTTAATATAGTAGTTTGGATTATACTGCTATATCAGCTCCGCACTAGCGGGAGCTTTTTTATACTAATCTTTGATCGTTCTATAGACAATGCCGACAGAATAGCCGAGGATTTGTCTGTAGTCTGATTGAAGATTAGTATATTTATAGCCTTATATCTGAGCCATACAGCGCCGCTGTCAAATTTCTGCACATCACTGAGCTGCAGGGGGATAACGTCAGAGCCTGCTTCACGGCCGTCAAAAACGGAGGGCATTCTTCTTCCGTCGATTCCTGCGCCTATGAGAATGCTTATCTCGTCTAAAAGTCCGCTGTCAAGGAAAGCTGTGTTGATTACAGGCCCGCCTACAACTGCCATGCGCTCAACGCCTTTCAGCTTTGATGTCATGGCGCAGTCGATACGTCCGTCCAGAGATGTCATCATATGGCATATAATGTATGGCTTTTTCATATTTTCGCCTCATGATAATACTGATCACCAATAAAACTATAGACAAAAAATCATCGCATAATCCATATACGCAAGATTATGCTTGATTTTTTGTATAGTTTTTAATTGGTGCTTAGTATAAAATATCGGCTCCCGCAGATACGGGGAGCCGATACTTATTATATATTTGCTGTACCAAAATTACTTTTCGATAAGAGACTTTCCTGTCATTTCCTTGGGCTGAGGAAGCTCCATGATCTCAAGCATTGTGGGGCACAGGTCAGCAAGAACGCCGCCCTCCTTAAGCTTGCAGTCATAGCCTACAACGATAAGGGGAACAGGATTTGTGGTGTGAGCGGTAAAGGGTGAGCCGTCAGCTTCAAGCATCTTATCTGCATTACCGTGGTCTGCGCTGATAAGTGCAACGCCGCCCTTTGCAAGGATAGCATCTACCATTCTGCCTACGCAGGTATCAACAGCCTCAACAGCTGCCTTTGCTGCGTCGAAAATACCGGTATGACCGACCATATCGCAGTTAGCGTAGTTAAGGATAATGGTATCGTACTTATCGGATTCGATAGCCTCAACTACCTTGTCGGTTACCTCGTATGCGCTCATCTCGGGCTTCAGGTCAAAGGTAGGAACGTCGGGAGACTTGACAAGTATTCTGTCCTCGCCCTCGAACTGCTTTTCCTCGCCGCCGTTGAAGAAGAAAGTAACGTGTGCATACTTCTGAGTCTCGGCAATTCTCAGCTGAGTCTTGCCGCACTTTGCCATATACTCGCCGAAGGTCATGGTGAGCTGCTCGGGAGGATATGCAACGAGAACGTTGGGCATTGTAGCATCGTACTGAGCCATGCAGACGAATGTTACGGGGAAGTAGCCCTTCTTTCTCTCGAAGCCCTTGAACTCGGGGTCAACGAAAGCTCTGGTTATCTGACGTGCTCTGTCGGGGCGGAAGTTGAAGAATACAACGCTGTCGTTTTCCTTTATCATGCCGTCCTTGTCGATAACGGTGGGGAGCATGAACTCATCGGTAACGCCGTTTGCGTAGGAGTTCTTTATAGCCTGAACAGGGTCGGTCTCCTGAACGCCCTCGCCCATAACAAGAGCATCGTATGCCTTTTCAACTCTGTCCCAAGCGTTATCACGGTCCATAGCGTAATATCTGCCTGAGATAGTGGCTACCTTGCCCTTGCCGATCTTCTTCATCTCGGCAACAGCCTCTTCCATAAATTCAGCTGCGGAGGAAGGGGGAACGTCTCTTCCGTCCAGGAATGCGTGAACATATACCTTGTCAACGCCGTGCTGCTTTGCCATTTCAAGCAGGCCGTACATATGCTCCATGTGGCTGTGAACGCCGCCGGGAGAAAGCAGACCCATGAGATGAAGAGCGCTTCCCTTTGCCTTGCAGTTTTCCATAGCGGTCACAAGCGCCTTGTTCTTGAAGAACTCGCCGTCCTTGATGTCCTTGGAGATCTTTACCAGCATCTGGTAAACGATCCTGCCTGCGCCGATGTTTGTATGACCTACCTCGGAGTTGCCCATCTGACCGTCGGGGAGACCTACGTCAAGTCCCGATGCGCCGATGATAGTGTGGGGGCACTCTGCGAAATATTTATCCAGGTTGGGCTTCTTAGCCGCAGCGATAGCGTTGCCGTAATCGCTGGGGTTGATTCCGTAACCGTCCATGATAATGAGAGCTACAGGTCTTTTGCTCATAATTTTCAAATCCTTTCAGAAACTACAGTTGAAAAAAACAAGGCGCTGCGGTAAAGACCGCAGGCGTCTTGATCTTGCTTGTTATGATCAGCCGTTTACAGCTGCCTGTACGATGGTGTTGAAGTCCTCAGCCTTGAGGGAAGCGCCGCCGATAAGGCCGCCGTCAACATTGGGCTTGGAAAGAAGCTCTGCGCAGTTCTTTGCGTTCATGGAGCCACCGTACTGGATCGTAACAGCGTCAGCAGTAGCTGCATCGTAAAGCTTAGCGAGAACGCCACGGATAAAGCCGCAAACTTCCTCAGCCTGGTCAGCGGTAGCAGTCTTGCCTGTACCGATAGCCCAGACAGGCTCGTAAGCGATGATAGTCTTCTTGATATCGTCAGCGGAAACGCCTGCAAAGTCAAGCTTGATCTGGCGGGAGATAACTTCCTCGGTGATATCAGCCTCACGCTCTGCAAGAAGCTCACCTACGCAAACGATGGGCTTGAGACCTGCTGCAAGGGCAGCCTTTGTTCTCTTGTTAACAGTCTCATCAGTCTCGCCGAAGTACTGACGTCTCTCGGAGTGACCGATTACAACGTACTCAACGCCAAGCTCAGTGAGCATATCAGCGGAGATCTCGCCGGTGAAAGCGCCGCTCTTTTCAAAGTGAACGTTCTCAGCGCCTACCTTAACGTTGGAGCCTGCTGTGGTGTTAACAGCGGTCTCAAGGTTGGTGAAAGGTACGCAGGCGATAACTTCTACCTTGCCCTCAGCGTTTGCAACCAGGGGCTTGATAGCTTCGAGAAGAGCCTTAGCCTCAGGACGGGTCTTGTTCATTTTCCAGTTTCCGGCAATAACTGCCTTTCTGAGATTCTTGTTCATGATATTTTCTCCTTTATATTTGGGCTTCCGTTAAAAGAAACCCATATTAGAATAAGGATACTGCATAATAACAGTCTCCTATACAAAATTATCTGATTTTATTTTACCACATCATCGGGGACTTGTCAACAAAAAAGCGGCATTTTCTGCCGCTTTTCAAAATCAGATTTACTTATAATACTTTTCCAGCAGCTCGCTAAGGGGAATGCCGTCAATGGTCACACCCGACACCTGACATGAATTTATGGCAAGACCTGTAAGATTGCAGTTTTCAAAGGTAACGTCCGAAAGGTCGCAGCCCACAAAGCTTGCCTTTGAGATATCGGTGCTTTCCATTCTTGCATCGGTCATATCGCCGTTGGTCATGCGGAACTTGCTCATAGAAACGTCGGTGAATGCCGAGCCTGACATATTTGCGTTGACCACGGATGTGTCGGACATCATAACGTTGTCAAACTGGGTGGATATCATATTGCAGCCGCTGACAGTCACCTCAGAAAGGTCGCAGTCGGCAGCGGAAACGCCTGTGAAATCCGTATTTGCTATGTTGGAATATGAAAAATCACAGTCACGGCATATATCCACTTTCTGATTTTTAAGTATCATATTATCTCTCCCAATCTAATATTCTAAAACTAATATTTTAATCTTTTTGCAGTTAACAATATTGTTAAAAACACACATACAAACGTAAGGTTAGCATATATAACAGCTAATGTTTTATCAATATTGTACCGGGATAATAATGGAGCAAATAACGCGATCAATGAACAGGTTAATATACAAACAGATATACGAAAGCCTAATTTTTTTAGGTGGTTTTTTAATATTTTATTGTCATAGCCCTTATTCTTATCATATCCAGAGATTAATTCATATGCTTCATATTTAGCAGCTATAAAAAACACAGTATTTATCATAACGGCTGCAAATGAATTTATTACTAAAAAAATAAAGCAATCTTGACACAACTGAATGCTTGTCCAAAAATAATTGCATAAGAAGCCATAGAGTATAGTATATATAACAGTAATTATAACTATAAACAAATTCATATTAAACCTCCTCTGCTTTTTGCCAATCATAGCCGGCATCGGTATTATTGTCAGCGGACTTATCCGCATAGATCTATTACCCCTATAAATAAAAATCGGGACGAAGCACGCCGCTCCGTCCCGAAATAAAGTGATCTTACTTTTCAGCAATAGCTGCAACGCCGGGAAGAACCTTACCTTCAAGGTACTCGAGGGAAGCGCCGCCGCCAGTGGAAATGTGAGACATCTTATCTGCAAAGCCGAGCTGCATAACAGCTGCTGCGGAATCGCCGCCGCCGATGATAGTGGTAGCGTCTGTTTCTGCAAGAGCCTTAGCTACTGCAATGGTACCCTTTGCAAGAACAGGGTTCTCAAATACGCCCATAGGACCGTTCCAAACAACAGTCTTTGCGCTCTTTACAGCGTCAGCGAAGAGAGCCTGGGTCTTGGGTCCGATATCGAGGCCCATCTTGTCAGCGGGGATCTTGTCAGCGTCAACAGCCTCAACAGCGATCTCAGCATCGATAGGATCAGGGAAGGAAGCTGCGATAACAGCGTCAACGGGAAGAAGAAGCTTCTTGCCGAGCTTGTCAGCCTTAGCCATCATTTCCTTGCAGTAGTCGATCTTCTCGTTGTCAACGAGAGAAGTACCTACCTCGTAGCCCTTAGCCTTGAGGAAGGTGTAAGCCATACCGCCGCCGATGATAAGTGTATCGCACTTTTCGAGGAGGTTGGAGATAACGTTCAGCTTGTCAGCTACCTTAGCACCGCCGAGGATAGCAACGAAAGGTCTGACAGGGTTCTCAACCGCATTGCCGAGATACTTGATCTCCTTCTGCATGAGGTAACCAACTGCAGTCTCCTTAACGAACTTTGTAACGCCCTCAGTGGAAGCGTGTGCACGGTGAGCGGAGCCGAAAGCGTCCATTACGAATACCTGACCGTCAACCAGATCAGCAAGCTCCTTGGAGAAGCCTTCGCCGTTCTTGGTCTCGTCAGCGCCTCTGAATCTGGTGTTCTCGAGGAGAACAACGTCGCCGTCAGCCATTTCGGCAACAGCCTTCTTAGCGTTGTCGCCTACAACAGTGTCATCAGCAGCAAATGTAACCTTTGTGCCGGGGAGAACTTCTTCAAGTCTCTTTGCTACGGGAGCAAGGGAGAACTTAGCCTCGGGACCGTTCTTGGGCTTGCCGAGATGAGAACAGAGAACGACCTTTCCGCCGTCGGAGATAAGCTTCTTGATAGTGGGGAGGGCAGCCTGGATACGGTTGTCGTTAGTGATAACGCCGTCCTTGAGGGGAACGTTGAAGTCGCATCTTACGAGAACCTTTTTGCCCTTAACGTTAATGTCGTCAACAGTGACTTTGTTTAATTCTGCCATTGGTATGACATCCTTTCATAGATAAATATCCGAGACTGTTTCATATGCCTCGGCAGCTTATTAAAGCTATCATATATATTTTATACTATTTTCCGATTTTTTGCAAGGGGTTTGGAAGATTTTTTTGTAAAATACTGCAAGTGTAAATAACTGTTCAAGCCATGCCATTTTCATCAAATTGGTAAGATATACACAAAAGTAATATTAACATTTCTGTTGTTGCCTTTTGGCAATATACGTTGTATAATATAAGGTAATATATATCGATTGGAGAATAGGTAATAAATGGAAAAATATGTACTTGAAAGAGATGGACAGCTGGACTTCTATTCTCGTTTTCTTCCTCGCATAAACCCTGAACTTTCTATTGAGGACATTTTATCTGACAACAACGATGGCGTAATAAACGGAAATTTGCTTGAATTTAAATTACGTATATCAGATATAAATTCAGCTTTGTTTCAATGTATAAAATATTTATCAGCAATTAGGATAAAAGGTAAGCCCGTTCCATCAGGTATTCATATTATTGATTTAAATAGCGGAATTGATTATTATTTCAATTCTGATAAATATCTGCAATATATTGAGAAGGTATATACTGGCGGTGCATCAAAAGAAAACAGTGGATTTATAGGAAGTGCCCCAATTTATACACTATATTATGAAAAAAATCAACTGGACACGGAAAAACTAATAAACCTACTAAAAGAAAATAATTTTACTAAAATACACCTAGACGAAAACTGCATTGTTGGTTGGGCAACATCTTTTTATCATTTATCGCCAACATCTAGGAAAGAGGATTTTCTCGGAGATGATACTGGCAAACATACAACCATAGGCGAAATTCGTAATCCAAAACTTTTTAAAAATTATATTTATCCATATACTGGAGCAAGCAACATAAAATTTAATTATCTTATGGATAAATTAAATGATACACTTTTAAAAAAGAATTTGGGAGCATTTTACACTAATAGTCTATATGCTAAAAAGTCGCTTGAACTGGTTCGTAAAGCCATCTCTTGCATTCCAAAAGGAAATGATTATATCATTTTAGATCGTTGTGCTGGAACAGGAAATCTTGAAGCTGAAATGACTGACGGCGAATTATCTCATTGCATTGTTTCGACTATTGAATATTACGAATATAAAGTTTTGCAAGAACTTATTGGTTCGAAAGTTAGACATATTATCCCACCAGTCGAAACAGCAGACACCTTCAATGTCGGCCTTGTTACAGGAGCGGATGCACTTAGTAAAGATTTCATTGATAACCCTATTATCAAGCAATATATTGATGACCCTAAATGCTCAATCATTTTATTTGAGAATCCTCCATATGCTGAAACAACATCAGCAGAACATCAAAGGAAAGGAAAAAGCAAATCATCATCGATATGGAAAGAAAGTTATGTTGTATCTGAAATGAAAAAGGAAGTTCGTGGAACCGTCTCCAATGATTTGGGTAATGCTTTTATTTGGTCTGGTTTTAAATATTATCTGCGCCAACCTACTGACAGCTATATAGTATATTCTCCAGTAAAATATTGGAAATCACAACATTTGATAAATAAAAAGTTTAATGGTGGTTTTGCTTTTAATAGACGTCACTTTCACACCAATATTGATGCTTGCATAATGTGTGCTTATTGGTCCAATGACTATGGAAACGAAACAGAAATTAGCATTTCAGCTTACGACATTGACAAAACAACTAATTCTCTTATATATTATAATAATATTCCAGTTAAAAAAATTTTTTCAACTTACAGCAAAGTTTACTATGATAAACGACAAATACCACAAGAAAAACGCATAGGCATTCTTGTAGGTCTTAATGGTACGGAAAAAATTGGAGGAAAACAAAGAAACAGACCCGCAACTGATGAGGATATAATTGGCTATATGGTTGCTCACAGCTCTGGATTTGACAATCCAGATTTAGACTCGAGCCTTTTAGTTGCAGCTAGATATGACGGAAATGGCTTTTTTCTCCATAAAGATAACTACCTTGAAAAGCTCCCCATGTTTTGTGCATCACGTTATATCACTTATAATAGAGCATGGACTGAGCGAGCAAGAATAATGAAATCCGCAGATGGTGCAAAAAATTTTTGTTCAGATATTGCAAGTGGCAAATTAAAACAATACCTTTTAAAATGTTTGCTCTTTACATGTACAGAAATGCAAAATCATATGAGAACTTTTATAGGCAGTGATGGACGATTTTATCGCAATGAACTTTGCCTTGATAGTACAAATGGTCAAACAATAGCACTTAAAGACATAGAAGAATTAAAAGCCAGTGACTTTGAACAGAAAATTATTTCACAATGGAATAGTGTTTTAAATTATGCAAAAAAAGCAAAAGAGTATAATCCAAGTCTTACATACGGTGTATATCAAATCTCTTCTGAAATTGATACTTCATACAAGGACGAAATAACAGGAGAAACTATTTACAACAACGTTGAAGTTCACACCGCCTTAATAGGTTTAAAAACTCTCGTCAAAGAATATTATAATACTGAAATAGTACCAATTTTATTTAAATATGAGTTTTTAAAATAAGTTTCATACATTAGCTTTCAACACATAAAATTTTTAAAACGGCGCTGTAAAAAAATCACAGCGCCGTTTTCTTATTTCTCCTTTGACTTGCAGCACACACCCATTATAAGACCGAACACCATGGCGGCGGTTATGCCTGCGGAGGCAGCGGAAAGTCCGCCTGTGACAGCTCCCAGAAGTCCCTTTGTGTCAACAGCCTCACGCACGCCCTCCGCAAGAGCGTTGCCGAAGCCTGTAAGGGGAACTGCCGCTCCCGCTCCCGCAAAGTCGATGAGAGGGCGGTATATCTTAAACGCTCCCAGCACCACTCCCGCCACAACGTAAAGCACAAGGATACGTGCGGGGGTAAGCTTTGTATAGTCGATAAGCACCTGTCCCAAGGCGCACAGCGCACCGCCTACGATAAATGCCCATAAATAATCTGTAAACATAATTTTTCACCCTTCATATGAGATGTGGACTGCATGGGATATTCCCGGAATGCTTTCCCCCTGCTGTGACAGCGTGGGGGACATAAGCGCTCCCGTGGCGCAGAAAAGGATATTTTTCAGCTCGCCGCTTTTTACCTTGTCAAGGAAATATCCGCACAGCACCGAGGCACTGCAGCCGCAGCCCGAACCGCCTGCATGAACGTCCTGGGTTTCGTAGTCGAATATCATAGTGCCGCAGTCCTTGTACCCGGAGGATATGTTTATTCCCTCTTTTGCCAGCAGCTCTATAAGCAATGTGCCGCCCACACGTCCAAGATCGCCTGTGATTATCAGGTCAAAGTCATCGGGGGCAAGCCCTCTGTCCTCCAGATGTGTCTTGATTACATATGCCGCCGCAGGAGCCATTGCCGCACCCATATTGTTGGCGTCGGTAACGCCCATATCCACTATCTTGCCGATAGTCGCCGCCTTTACATAAGGGCCATTCTCGCCGTGGGGTGAAACCACCGCCGCTCCAGAAGCGGTGCATGTCCACTGAGCTGTGGGAGTTCTCACGCCGCCGTATGATAATGGGAAGCGGAACTGCCTTTCAGCCGAGCAAAAGTGGGAAGATGTGACTGCCACCACATTTCCGCCGATATCGCTGTCCGTCATAAGCGAAGCCATGAGCAGGCTCTCGGACATGGTTGAGCAGGCTCCGTAAACGCAAAGGAGAGGTATTTCAAGCTCCCTCAGTCCATATGATGTGGAGGTACACTGATTTATAAGGTCGCCTGCGAACATATAGTTTATGTCCTCGCAGCGGAGCTTGCCCTTTTCCAGCGCTTTCATTACCGTAAGGCGCAAAAGCTCGCTTTCCGCCTTTTCCCATGTGTCCTGCCCAAAGTATGGGTCCTGATATACCTGGTCGAAATGCCTGCCCAGAGGGCCGTCGCCCTCCTTTTTGCCTACAACAGCCGCATAGCTGTGGATAGTGGGGGGCTTGTCCATTATAAAAGTATTTCTTGAAAGACGTTTTGCCATCTCACTTACGTTCCTTTCGCAGATGTTTTGCTACAATTATCTGCAAAGTGCCGTAAATTATACATTCAAAGGGATAAAAGCATAAAAATTACATCTATATTCAAAAAATTATAACGAAATTATTGTTAATATGTGTTAACATATTATTTAGTATGCACAAATTCTAATTATAGGAGATGGGATAATATGACTTTTGACCAGATACTGGCAAAAATTGACGACTTTGTGTGGGGCGTACCTCTCATCGTTCTTATCCTTGCGGCAGGTCTGCTGCTGACAATAAGAACGGGATTTATTCAGGTAAGGCATCTTCCCCGTGCGCTCAGATACCTTTTTAAAGAAGAGGTAAACGAGGAAGAAGAGATAGTTCACGGCGAGGTATCGGGCTTTGCTTCACTCTGCACAGCCCTTTCGGCAACTATCGGAACAGGAAACATTGTCGGCGTTGCAACCGCAGTAGGTATTCTGGCAGGCGGTCCCGGCGCACTTTTCTGGATGTGGATGGCTGCATTTCTCGGAATGGCAACAAAGTATTCCGAGGGCTTCCTTGCAGTAAAGTACCGCACAGTCGATGAGGACGGTCACGTTCTCGGCGGGCCTTTCTACTACATAGAAAAGGGCATGGGCGTAAAGTGGAAGTGGCTTGCAAAGATATTTGCATTCTTCGGTGCCTGCGTTGGTCTTATGGGAATAGGCACATTCTCTCAGGTAAACGGCATCGCATCCGCAGTAACAGGCTTCTTTGACCCCAACAAGACAAACACCATTACCCTTTTCGGCAATGACTATTCTATCGTTACCGTTATCAGCGCATTCGTGCTTGCTATCCTTGCAGGTCTGGTAATCATCGGCGGCCTCAAGAGAATAAGCAGCGTTTCTCAGGTAGTTGTTCCTTTCATGGCTATCCTGTACGTTCTGACAGTTGTGGTACTTATCATCTGCAACATCACAAAGCTCCCCGCAGCTATCGCAGAAGTCGTAACAAGCGCATTCGGCGCAAAGGCTATGGCAGGCGGTGCTCTCGGTGCAGTTCTCATCTCCATGAAAAACGGTATCGCAAGAGGTATCTTCTCCAATGAGTCAGGTCTCGGCTCCGCACCTATCGCAGCAGCCGCAGCAAAGACCAAGGAGCCTGTAAGACAGGGACTTATCTCCATGACCGGCACATTTATCGACACCATCATTATCTGCACAATGACAGGTCTTGCTATCGTAATGGCAGGTTCATGGAAGGATGAAGCTCTCCAGGGCGTTCAGATAACCACAGACGCTTTCCAGAAGGGACTTCATTTCCTCCCCAGCCAGGCAGCTTCCTTTATCCTTATGATATGCCTGGTATTCTTCGCATTCACAACTATCCTCGGCTGGAACTACTACGGCGAAAGATGCCTTGAGTACCTCAGCGGCAAGAACAAGACAGCTGTTATGATCTACAGAATACTTTACATCGCAGCTGTATTTATCGGCCCTTACATGACAGTTTCCGCAGTATGGACCATCGCAGATATATTCAACGGACTTATGGCTCTCCCCAACCTTGTGGCGCTGTTTGCCCTGAATAGTGTGGTGGCAAAGGACACAAAGGATTACTTCAAGCGTCTTAAGGCAGGAGAACTAAAGGAATAACATTATCATCAAACAGACTATCGGCATCAGGAGGCGGATATTATGGAACCAAATAAGCACAGCATCGGAAGTATCATCGCAGGAATATTGTTCCTGATAATTTTCATTGGTGGAATGATCGGTATGTATGTCGGCTCAAAGACCGATCTCCGCATCTGCCTTATGTCGCTGGGAGCAATACTGCTTTCGGTGGGCATTGTGGCAGCAGTAAACGGCATCAAGATAAAAGGCGCAAAAAAGATAACGCCGCTGACAATAGCAGCGATCTTCATACTTATAGGCGCAGGACTGATAATATATCCTCTGCTGAATATTTTCACAGGGTTTGTTATCGGCAATGAAATAATAGTATATTCTGCTCTTGGAATGTTTGTGCTCATAGGACTGCTGCTCATAATCATTCCTATCGCCAAGAACCTATATCTAAAAAAGGTATGCACTGTCGTTGTGGAGGCAAAATGCACGGAGCTTGCTTCAAGCGGTTTCTATTACTACGACGGAAGATGCAGCCCGTATATCCCCGTGTGGGAATACACCTTTGACGGCGTTACCTATCACGAGAAGGAGCCAACCGCACGAAATTTTGCACTTCCCTCCGAGGGAGATTACTGTGAGCTTCACGTCAATCCCGATGTGCCGACGGAATTTTACCAGGAGGCATCGCCCGTAAATCTGTTTTTTCTGATACTCGGTGCCTGCTTTGCAGCTCTCGGCATTCTGGCGATAGTTCTTACAACAAGTCAGATGGAATAATGTAACAAAAACTTCCGTATCGTTTGATGCGGAAGTTTTTTATTGGGATATAAAGTGATGAAGAGGTTGGGCGGATAGGGCGTCAAGCGTATAAGAAAGACCTTGCTCTTATTTGTGCTGACTTTCTTATATGCCCGAAATACCCCTAAATAGAGAAAAGAGCTTCCGTATCGTGTGATGCGGAAGCTCTTTTAGGCTATTTATAGGCTATTTATAGCTTATAAATAGCTATCGTTACTTAGCCGATCTTATCAGCGTATCAGCCAGATCCTTGAATGTCCATTCGCCTGTTTTTCTGTTGTAAATTCCAAAGCACTCGCCGCCCTCAGAATCACCGCTGTTGTTATCCCACCATACGCAGGGAATACCATACTTGGCTGCGCCCTTGATATAATATTCAGCCCACAGGCATCTGTCTGCCTCATCGCCCTTGTTGGTTGCGCCGAACTCGCCGATCACTACCTGAATACCCTTGCTGATGAACAGGCTGTTCAGGTCGGAGAAGAACTTATCCAGTTCCTTCTTGTCGCTGTCGGAGAACTTCTTGCTGTAGCCGCTGTTCATTGCGTAGTTGTAGGGAGAATATGCGTGAACCGATACGATTATCCTTTCATCATCGGGAAGCTTCATCGCTCTGAGTGCTCCCATATTGGAGGTGGCTGCATATGCGGGTACCATGATATATCTGTACTCGTTGTTTCCGCCTGTTGCACGGATAGCGGAAACTATTGCGCTGTTAAGGTTGTTGACGACTTCTCTTTCAGCTCCTGTGCCGCCTGTCCATTCCTTGGCGCTGCCCTCGGTACGGGGTTCGTTCAGTGTTTCAAAGATAAGGTGCTCGTTATACTTCTTGAACTCGTTTGCGATCTGTGTCCAGAGCTTTGTCATCTTCTTTTCGGAAGCTTTATAGGTCTTGTCGCTCTTTGCGCAGCCGCCGATGTCGTAATACTCGTTGTCGTGGTGAGAGTTGAGGATAACGTACATATCGTTCTTATATGCGTAGTCAACGACTTCCTTGACACGCTTCATCCACTGCTCGTCAACGTTGCCGTCCTTATCGGTGTGCCTGCCCCATGAAACGGGGATTCTTATGGTGTTGAATCCCTGAGCCTTGATATCGTCTATCATAGCCTTTGTGGTCTTGGGGTTGCCCCATGCGGTCTCGGAGCTCATTCCGCTGCCGAGAGCGTCAAGGGAGTTGCCCAGGTTCCAGCCTATCTTCATGTTGGAGGTAAGCTCCTTGGCGGTGACGTTCTTATCAAAGCTGCCTGTGGTCTTGCCCGAGGGCTTATTGCCTGCTGTGACCTTGACTGTAACAGTCGCTTTCTTTCCTGAGCCGTCGGCTGCCTTTACAGTGATTGTGGTGCTGCCGCTCTTAATGCCCTTGATAACGCCATCCTTGCTGACCGTTGCCACCTTTTTATCTGAGGAGGAACATGTCAGCGACTTGTTTGATGCGTTTGAGGGGGACACCTTTGCGCTTATCTTATAGGTGCTTCCCGCCTTGACGGAGATGCTCTTCTCGCTGACGGTGACACCTGTAACGGGAGTGCCCACAGTTACCTTTACCTTTGCGGAAGCATCGGTGTTCTTGATAGCTACGGTAACATCTGCCGAGCCTTTCTTTACGCCTGTTATCTTGCCCTCGTCGGTGACGGAGACAATGCTTTTATCGGAGCTTGTCCACACCAGAGTATATTTTGACACGCCCGATACTTTTGCTTTAAGTGATACTGTTTTGCCCTTTGATATGGTAATGGTGCTGTAAGGGAGCGTTACCGATGGGTCTGCCGCAGAGACTGTCATAACAGAGCCGCACATAAGGCTCATTATCATCGCCAGTCCCAGCAGAAGGGATAATAGCTTTTTCATATTTATTTCCTTTCAAAAAAAGCGTCCCACATTTGTGAGACGCAAGTTTATCATGCTATTTTGTTTATTTCGCTCTGCATCAGGCAATAGGGAATGATACCCAGACCAAAAATAGCAAGAATGATATAAACCATACCTGTGCTTCCGTTGGTATTGCCGTTTATCTCATCAACCTTTTTACCCTGCATATAGAACCAGTAAAATCCGTAGATCCCAAAGGTAATAATGGTATAGACCAGAGCCGTTCCGCCGCCTGCTGTCTTTGTCTGTGCGTTGTAATTAAGCTCATCGGTCAGCTTTACGAACCAGTACAGCCCGTAAATGCCGCAGGTAAGGATAGAAAAAATGATACAAAGCGCAATATTTCTGTTTGTTGCCATATAGATACCCCCATAATATTTCTGCAAATAAATCAATTTTTCGATTTATTTGTTAATTGATTATACCATATAAGAAGATATTCGTCAATAGCAAAAACAAAATCAGCTAATATTTTAATACGTTAAATGCAGGTGCCCTGCGTCATTGGAGCACCTGCATTATTTTAAAGATATGTTATCAGAGCTTGATAATTACCTTGCCGCCTGCTGTGGGATTTACCTTAACAGCCTCGCCGCCTGCAACCTTTACAGAGAAGCTCTTGTCGGTGCCTGTGTAGGAAACCTCGACCATATCGCCGTGACGTACTGCGGTAATGGTGAATACCTTGTTAGCCTCGGCGTCATATACGTTTGCGGAAATTTCCCTGCCCTCCTCGGGAGCGTAGATAACGAACTCGGTGCCCTCGAGATAATCGTACTCGAAGTCTCTCTTGAAGCTGCCGTAGCCGATGATGGAGTTGGGCTTTGCAAGGCAGGGCAGACCAAAGTAATCGTATGTCTGGGTGTAGAACTTGCCGCCCTCATATACCTGACCGCTGATGATATCGGTCCATGTTCCCTCGGGAACGTAGAACTCGGCAACGCCCTGATCGTTCAGGATAGGTGCAACGAGAATATTGTCGCCGAACATATACTGCTTGTCAAGTGTGCGGCAAGCGGGATCCTCAGCGTAGTCGATGACCATTGCTCTCATCATGGGGATACCTGTCTCGTGGGTCTTGATAGCCTGTGCCCATATGTAAGGCATCAGCTTGCCCTTGAGCTTGGTGAAGAAGCGGAGAACGTCTGTGCACTCGGTGGAGCCGTCCTTATCGAAGAGCCAGGGCACTCTGTAGGAAGAGTTGCCGTGAAGTCTGGAATGTGTGGAGAAGAGGCCGAATGCTGCCCATCTCTTGTAGATGTCAGCTGTTGCGGTAGCCTCAAAGCCGGACATATCGTGACTGAAGAAGCCGAAGCCGGACATACAGAGGGAAAGTCCGCCTCTGATGGTCTCTGCCATGGAGGTGTACTCTGCGGAGCAGTCGCCGCCCCAGTGTACGGGGAACTTCTGACCGCCTACTGTTGCGGAACGTGCAAACAGGCAAGCCTTGTTTTCGCCGTAGTATTCCTTGAGAACGTTGAATACGGTCTTATTGTAAAGGTATGTATAGTAGTTGTGCATTGCGATGGGGTCGGAACCGTCGTAATACTTTACATTGGTGGGTATTCTCTCGCCGAAGTCGGTCTTGAAGCAGTTTACGCCCATCTCGCAGAGAACACGGAGCTTGGAAGCATACCACTCGCAGGCTGCGGGATTTGTAAAGTCAACGATAGCCATACCGGGCTGCCACAGATCTCCCTGGAATACGCTTCCGTCGGGATTCTTGATGAAGTAGCCGTTCTTTGCGCCCTCTTCAAAGAGCTGGGAACGCTGTGCGATGTAGGGGTTGATCCATACGCAGATCTCAAGACCCTTGTCCTTTTTAAGTCTGGAGAGCATTGCTTCAGGCTCGGGGAACTGTCTCTTGTCCCACTCAAAGTCACACCACTGGAATTCCTTCATCCAGAAGCAGTCGAAGTGGAATACCTGGAGAGGAATGTCACGCTCTGCCATGCCGTCGATAAAGGAAGTAACGGTCTCCTCATCGTACTTGGTGGTAAAGGAGGTGGTGAGCCAGAGACCAAAGGTGTATGCAGGAGGAAGTGCGGGCTTGCCTGTCAGTGTGGTGTAGTTTGAAAGCACCTCGCCAATGTTTGCGCCGCCGATAACGAAGTATTCAAGCTTCTCGCCGGGAACGGTGAAGGATACCTTGGAAACGGTGTCGGAGCATACCTCAAAGGAAACCTTATCGGAGGAATTTACAAGCACGCCGTAGCCTGTGGAGGAAACATAGAAAGGAATGCACTTGTAGGACTGATCGGAGCATGTGCCGCCGTCGGAGTTCCATGTTTCAACGTTCTGACCGTTCTTTACAAAAGGAGTGAACTTCTCACCGAAGCCGTAGAAATATTCGCCTACGTTCATGGAAAGCTGCTCACGGATATATGTGCTTCTTGCGTCCTGAGGATAGCTCCAGAAGGTGTCGTCCTGCATGGAGTTGAGACGTGCGGAGGTCTTGAACTTGCTCTCGTTGATGATGGAAGCTGAACGCCATGCGCCGCCTGTCAGTCTCTTATCCTTATAGTAGTACTGAACGTTCCAGTTGAACTTGCCGATAACAAGCTTTGTATCGCCTGAAACCAGCTCCCAGCAGTCGCCCTTTTCGGTGATCTCGGGAGTATAGCCCTGATCTTCCTCAAGCTCGAACCTGGGCTGATTGTCAAGAGTGCCCTTGTAGTGCTCGATGGATACCTTGATAACGTCCTTCTGTGTGGAAGTAAAGGTGATGTCCAGGCAGGGACCGCCAAGGGTCATACCTCTGTTCTGAATGTACTGGGAAGTTGCGTAAACGTTGAGGCCATTCTTAACGGGAGTGATCTCGTAAGCCTGCGAAGCATAGTTTACCTCGTAGCCTCTCTGATTGAGCCAGAAACCGTCTGCGAATTTCATGTGCATTTCCTCCTTGAAAAATTATATGTTCATATTATTTTTTATCACTCTAACATTGACAAGGATATCAAAATCCTTGTTTTGTGTTAACGATTACATTGTATAACATCAACAAGGCTTTGTCAAGAGCTTTTGTGAATTTTACATTTTATTAACATAGAAAAATCCCCCTTGTGATGTGCCTGATACGGTTCATTCCAGCGTGATGTCCTCCGCAGGATATACCGCCGTCATTCCGCAGAAAGTGACAGTCACCTTAAAGCTGTAGTCCGTGCTGCATTCAATGTGCGTGCGGTTGATGACCACCTTGTCCTCATCGGAGACAAGCTCGGAGAGTACATTCGGGTCAAGAGAGCTGTCTTCTGCGCTGTAGCCCTCGAAGCCTGTGGAGAAATCATAACCCATGACCTCCTGCTTGGTGATGTAGGTGGCAGCGGCAGTATAATAGTTCTTTGCCGATCGGGTGAAGTGTACAAGAAGCTCGTTCTTTGCATCATCAAAGGACGGGTCGGAGCTTTCCTCGGGGTTGTCCTCCATAAGCTTCACAGCCTTTCCGTATTCGTAAAGGTATATGCAGTTGTTCACCCTGTCAAGCAGGGGAGCGGAGTCGTCCTCTTCAATTACAACAGGCTCGGTGGGAGGGAGAACTATCCTGGCGCTTGTTTCGGGGGTATCAACCTCCATGCCGCCCTCGGAAACGCCGACAGTGATAATGTCCGTCTGATCGGGATCAGCTGCGGGTGTGGAACCGCAGGACGAGAGAACGGCCGATAAACCGAGAACAGCCGCACACATAGCAGTGCGCTTAGAAATATGCTTCATTATAATATGTCCTTTCTTCGATTTTGACCAATAATATGTTTTATTCATTATACCATAATAATGGGCATTTTTCAATAGTATGATGATACAAAAAGCACAAAGGCAAATAGACAGAAGTAACAGACATAAATAACGGACGAAAATAACAGATGGAGAAGCAAAACAAACAAGTCAACGCTATCAAACACAAAGGTAAAAAGTTTAGTCCGGCTTTTCAAAGGTGGCGGGAGTCCGGAGGGCGGAGCCATCCGGTCGCTGCTCGCAAGCAGCGAAATCTCTTTGCTGACGGTTAATGCAATCAAAGATAAAGCCGACAGACTAAAAGATCCTAAAAGCCGCCTGCACCGAAAATTCAAAGTCTTGCAAATGAATTTATTTTCTCAAATCATCTTAAAACTATTCAATGCAGGCGGCTTGAAACCAAGAGACATTCCGTCAGGAATGGCGATTATGGTTTCCGCCGTTAGGCGCAGGTACGGACATACCTACAATTCAATTTTATTCGTCCGTACCGAATGCAAAGGGGACACCTAAGTGAGAGATTGTGTCGGAACGACACAGAGGAAACCAAAACCCAACAAAAGCGTGCATTCCCTTGTGCCGCTGTCGGCACATATTCTCCCCTACGGTTTCTCCATGCCTTGTAAAAGGCAAGCACTCATCTCTTCCCTACCCCCTCACCCCAACTAATACTAAGCACCAATTAAAAACTATACAAAAAATTGAGCATAATCTTGCGTATATGGATTATGCGATGATTTTTTGTCTATAGTTTTATTGGTGATTAGTATAAGCCCGCTTTTGCAGTTTGGCTTTAACTTATTGTTTGGCTCCTGTATCGAATATTGTTTCGTGCCTTTCTGCATTTTGCAACTCACATTGTTTTGACTTTCATTTTGCAAAAATCACTCTCCGAGCGCTTCCCCGCTGCCCTATACGTCCGCACACCGACACGCAATGTTAACATTTAAGCAAAATTACGCAAGAAAATATTTTGACGTGTCATATTGCAACGCATTTTCGACGTCTGTTTTGTGTAAAACTGTCATATTTGCAAGTTTATAGAAAAAATCTTGCAAAAACCTATTGACAAATCAGATAGCCTGTGCTAAAATAATATCACTAAAACAGCAATGCAGTTATTTTTAGGAGAGTGAGTATATGCTTTTAAAAGAAGGCGAAATCAGGATCCCTGCCGGATGTGCCATTTCCGGCTTCATCAGCCGTGACGGCAACCGCATGAACGGCGGAGATATCGTAAAATCCATTTCCTATATGCACGACCGTTCAAACGGTCTGGGCGGCGGTTTTGCAGGATACGGAATCTATCCCGAGTACAAGGATTACTACGCATTCCACGTATTCTACAACTCCAACGAGGCAAGAGAACAGACTGAGCGCTTCCTTGACCGTCATTTTGACGTCATCAACCTCAGCCGTATCCCCACTAAGAAGATACCCGCTATCACCAACGAGCCTCTTATCTGGAGATACTTCGTTAACCCTCTGCCCACTAAAATAGCTTCCTCCCAGCTGGACGAAAAAGAGTTCGTTGCAAAGTGCGTTATCAGAATAAACAATGATATCGACGGCGCTTACGTTTTCTCCAGCGGCAAGAACATGGGCGTTTTCAAGGCTGTTGGCTTCCCCGAGGACGTTGGAGAGTTTTACCGTCTCGATGAATACGAGGGCTACGCATGGACCTGCCACGGCCGTTATCCCACAAACACCCCGGGCTGGTGGGGCGGTGCTCATCCCTTTGCGCTCCTTGACTATACAATAGTACATAACGGCGAGATTTCCTCCTACGACGCTAACCGCCGTTTCATCGAAATGTTCGGCTACAAATGTACCCTCCTTACCGATACGGAGGTCATCACATACATCTTCGACTGGCTCAACAGAAAACAGCAGCTTTCTCTCGAGGATATCGCTTCCATCATCGCAGCTCCCTTCTGGAGCGAGATAGACGAGATTGAGAAGAAGGATCCCGAAAAGGCTGCAAAGCTCAAGTATTTCAGAAACGCATTCTCCAGCCTGCTCATCACAGGCCCCTTCTCCATCATTCTCGGCTACACAGGCGGAATAATGGCGCTCAACGACCGTCTGAAGCTCCGCTCCATGGTAGTTGCCGAAAAGAAGGATATGGTCTATATCGCCAGCGAGGAGTGTGCTATCAGAGCTATCTGTCCCGATGTTGAAAAGGTATGGTCTCCAAGAGGCGGCGAGCCTGTAATTGTAGAACTTAACGAGGAGGGTAAAAGGAAATGCCTGTAAATTTCTTTCCTGCTGAATTTGAAGTGATCCGTAATACGGATAAATGTATAAAGTGCCGTGCCTGTGAGCGTCAGTGCTCCAATGAGGTGCATTTCTATGACCCCGATTTTGACAAGATGCTTACCCACGACAATCAGTGCGTTGACTGCCAGAGATGCGTATGTATCTGTCCCACAGGCGCTATTAAGATAGTACCCAACGAAAACGCTTTCAGAAAGAGCGCAAACTACACCCAGCAGCTGATGATAGAAAACTACCGTCAGGCAGGAACGGGAGCTGTTCTCCTTTCCTCCATGGGCAACCCTCAGGATTATCCCGTTTACTGGGATAAGATACTTATCAACGCTTCTCAGGTAACAAACCCTTCCATCGACCCTCTGAGAGAGCCTATGGAAACAAAGGTGTTCCTCGGCAAGAAGCCTGCGGCTATCAAGAAGAACCCCGACGGCACCGTTGATACAAGAATGACACCTTATCTGGAGCTTAACACTCCTATAATGTTCTCCGCAATGTCCTACGGTTCCATTTCCAAGAACGCTCACGAGTCGCTTGCCCGTGCGGCTACAGAGCTTGGAACCTACTACAACACAGGTGAGGGCGGACTTCACAAGGACTTTTATCAGTACGGTCCCCACACCATCGTGCAGGTAGCTTCGGGACGTTTCGGCGTATTCAAGGATTACCTTGACACAGGTGCGGCTATTGAGATCAAAATGGGTCAGGGCGCAAAGCCCGGTATCGGCGGCCATCTTCCCGGCGCTAAGATCAGAGAAGATGTTTCCAGAACACGTATGATACCCATGGGCACAGACGCTATCTCCCCTGCTCCCCACCACGACATCTACTCCATCGAGGACCTCCGCCAGCTCATATTCTCGCTGAAAGAAGCAACGGAATATACAAAGCCCGTTATCGTAAAGATCGCAGCAGTTCATAACGTTGCGGCTATCGCTTCGGGTATCGCACGTTCGGGTGCGGATATCATCGCAATAGACGGTTTCAGAGGCGGTACAGGTGCGGCTCCCACAAGAATACGTGATAATGTGGGTATCCCCATTGAGCTTGCTCTCGCAGCCGTTGACCAGAGACTTCGTGACGAGGGTATCAGAAATGAAGTTTCCATCGTTGCGGCAGGTTCTATCAGAAGCTCCGCAGACGCAGTAAAGGCTATCGCTCTCGGTGCCGACGCTATCTACATCGGAACTCCCGCACTCCTTGCAATGGGCTGCCACCTTTGCAGAAGCTGCCACGGCGGCAAGTGCAACTGGGGTATCGCTACACAGCGCCCCGACCTGGTAAAGCGTCTTAACCCCGAAGTAGGCTACAAGCGCCTTGTAAATCTCGTTCACGCATGGGATCACGAAATAAAGGAAATGATGGGCGGTATGGGTATCAACTCCATTGAGTCTCTCAGAGGCAACCGTCTTATGCTCAGAGGTATCGGTCTTTCTCAGAAGGAGCTTGATATCCTGGGAATACAGCACGCAGGCGAATGATCTCATACTATTATAATCGGAGGTAGTAAAAGCCCATGAAAAGAGTTTATGTAAACGAGGACTGGTGTCTCGGCTGTCATCTCTGCGAATTTTACTGCGCATTCGCCAACAGCGGCGAAAAGGATATGTCCAAGGCATTCAAGCTCGGTAAAGATGCCGCTCCCAGAATCAGAGTAGAGGAGGGCGACGGAATAAATTTCGCCGTTCAGTGCCGCCACTGTCAGGATCCTGCCTGTGTAAAGGGCTGCATTGCAGGCGCTCTCACCAAGAACGAAAACGGAGTTATTGAAATAAATACGGATAAGTGCGTAGGCTGCTACACCTGCGTTCTCTCCTGCCCCTACGGCTGTATCGTTATCGACCCAAAAAATCAGGGAAGAACAGTTACCAAGTGCGAGCTTTGCACAAGAAACAGCGCAGGCGAGCCTGCCTGTGCGGCTAACTGTCCCAACAGGGCTATCGTCTTTGAGGAAAGGGGAGAAGAATGATGAAATACGTTATTATCGGAAATTCCGCAGCGGGCATCGGTGCGGTACAGGGAATAAGAGAAGTCGATAAGGACGGTCAGATCGTTCTTATCTCCGATGAAAAGTATCATACCTACTCACGCCCCCTTATCTCTTATCTGCTCAAGGGAAGAGTTACGGAGGAGAGCATGATATACCGTCCTCTTGATTTCTACGAGAAGAACAATGTGGATACTCTCCTTGGCACAAAGGTAGTTTCCGTTGACTCCGCAGCAAAGAATATCACCCTTGAAAACGGAAACAAGGTGGATTACGACAAGCTGCTCATTGCTACAGGCTCCAAGCCCTTCGTTCCTCCCATGGACGGACTTGACAACGTTAAGGACAAGTTCTCGTTTATGAAGCTGGACGACGTTAAGGCTATCGAGGGCGTTGTAAAGCAGGGTTCAAAGGTGCTCATCGTGGGCGCAGGTCTTATCGGTCTGAAAGCTGCCGAGGCTCTTGAACATTACGGCGCACAGATGACTGTTATAGACCTTGCCGACAGGATCCTTCCCTCAATTCTCGACAACGAGGCTTCCGATATCATGAAGGCTCACATCGAGTCCAAGGGTGTAAGATTTATCCTCGGCACCAGTGCAAAGCACTTTGAGGCTCATTCCGCCGAGCTTACCAACGGCGAGACCGTTGACTTCGACTTTGTTATCCTTGCAGTAGGTGTTCGTCCCAACACCGAGCTTGCCGAAATGGCAGGCGGCAGCGTAAACAGAGGAATCGAAACAGATACCCGTCAGGCTGTAAAGGGCGTTACCGATATCTACGCCGCAGGCGACTGCACCAAGTCCTTCGATATCTCATCGGGCAGCGAAAAGATACTTGCCCTTCTTCCCAACGCTTTCATGCAGGGAAATATCGCAGGAAAGAACATGGCAGGAATGGAAAGCTACTATCTCAATGCTATCCCCATGAACGCTATCGGCTTCTTTGGTCTGCACATCATCACCGCAGGCTGCTACGACGGCGAGGCATATGTGGAGCATGACGGCAACAATTACAAGAAGCTCGTTACCCGTGACAACGCTCTCAAGGGCTTTATCCTCATGGGCAACAAGATAGACAGAGCGGGAATTTACACTTCACTTATCAAGGAGCACATTCCCCTTGATGAAGTGGATTTTGAAGCCCTCAAGAGAAATCCCATGCTTATGGCATTCTCAAGGACGAGAAGAAATGAAAAGCTTGCAGGAGGTTTCGGAAATGACTAAGATTACTGCGGGAGATCTGCATTACAGACTTCTTAATCAGGAAATAAGGCTGTCCAAGGACAAGGACATTGTTATAGAAAACTGCCTGGGTCAGAGATTTATCGGAAGCGGCTGTATCGGCAAGAATATTGAGATACACGGCGTTCCCGGCAACGCTCTGGGCGCATACCTTACCCAGTCCAATATCACCGTTTACGGCAACGCTCAGGACGCAACGGGTGATACCATGAACGATGGAACCATTACCATTCACGGCAACTGCGGTGACGCTCCCGGCTACGGCATGAGAGACGGAATGATACTCATTCAGGGCAATGCAGGCTATCGTGCAGGCATTCATATGAAGCAGTATATGGAAAAAGTCCCTGTGCTGGTCATCGGCGGCAAGGTAGGCGACTTCCTTGCGGAATATCAGGCTGGCGGACGCATAGTAGTGCTGGGTCTGGGCTATGAGGATATCTGCCCCGTTGGCTCATTCTGCGGCACAGGAATGCACGGCGGAGCAATCTATATCCGCACAGATGTTGTTCCCCACGTTCCCGCTCAGGTAATGGTAACTGACGCTACCGACGCTGACAAGGAAGAGATAAGAGCCGATGTTGACAAATACACCGCAGCTTTCGGCGGCAATACCGACGATATCCTTTCAGCTCATTTCTTCAAGCTTATCCCCAACACCCAGAACCCCTACAAGCAGCTGTATGTAAACAACTGATTTGCTATTGCATATTTTCCCGTTTGGCTGTATAATGTATATAGTATGATGATGCGGAGATGTCGTCCATATATATGTGCGTAAAGCCGACATCTCCGCAATAAAATGAAAGGAGCTGCCCTTTATGACTGCTAACAAAGCACTGATAGCCGCCGTATCCGACGATACAAAGGCAAGCCTTTCATCAATGGTACTTGAAGCAGGGCTTACCGATGTTTCCGTTACAAGCGGAAAAAATCTCCGTGACCTCTGCGCTGAGCATGATTATGACGTGGTCATCTCGGTGTTCCCCTTTGAGGGGGAGTTCGGTGCCGAGACTGCCGCTTATATAAGCAAGACATTCGATGTCTGTCAGGTGATATTCGTTCCCTCCAAGGTATATGACGAGGTGTGCGCAAAGCTTTCGGGCACAGGGGCAGTGATACTTCCCAAGTCATCTCCCAGGGAGCTGGCTGTGAACTCCATACGCTGCGCCGCAGCTATGAAGAACAAAATGGACGACCTGCGTTCGGAAAACAAAATGCTCCGTGACATGGTAAATGAGATGAAGCTTGTGAACCGTGCAAAATGCGTTCTTATCGAGTATCTTAAAATATCCGAGAAGGAAGCTCACCGCCAGATACAGAAGCGTGCCATGGATCAGCGTGTAACCCTCACCGAGGTGGCAGCGGATATCCTAAAGACATATGAATACAGATAACGAAAGGACTTGCAGTTATGAAATTTACAAAAATGCAGGGCATCGGCAACGATTATGTTTACGTGAACTGCTTTGAGGAGACCGTGGCTGACCCCGAAAGAGTTTCCGAGATCATCAGCGACCGCCATTTCGGCATAGGTGCCGACGGACTTGTGCTTATAATGCCCTCCGACAAGGCGGATTTCAGAATGAGAATGTTCAATGCCGACGGCAGCGAGGGAAATATGTGCGGAAACGCCACACGCTGCATAGGCAAGTTTGTCTATGATAACCACCTTACCGATAAGACAAGCATCACTCTCGAAACAAGAAGCGGAATAAAGAAGCTGACCCTTTATCCCGAAAACGGCAAGGTCAAGACCGTGCTGGTGGATATGGGCAAGGCTGTTCTGAAGCCTGCGGACATTCCTATGAATGTAAGCGGCGATACATTTATAAACAAGCCCATCACCGTTGACGGCAAAGAGGTATTCATCACCGCCGTTTCCATGGGCAACCCCCACGCTGTCACCTATGTTGACGATGTTGACAGCTTGGAGCTTGAAAAAATAGGCCCTTCCTTTGAAAATCACCCCCTGTTCCCCGAAAGAGTGAACACCGAATTTATAAAGATACTTGATGAAAGCACCATGCAGATGAGAGTCTGGGAAAGAGGCTCGGGAGAGACATGGGCGTGCGGCACAGGTGCTTGTGCCGCAACGGCTGCATCGGTACTCAACGGATATTTCCCCCACGACAAGGAGATAACCGTTAAGCTCAGAGGCGGCGACCTTTTCATCACCTACAAATCTGACGGCACTGTTCTTATGAGAGGCCCTGCGGAGACCGTATTCACAGGCGAGATAGATGTCTGAACGAAAGGAAAAATCACAATGGTAAAGATCAACGAACACTTCCTTACAATGAAGAAAAATTACCTTTTCATTGATATCGCAAAGAAAATAAAGGCATATTCCGCAGCTCACCCCGATAAGCCCCTTATCAGAATGGGCATCGGCGACGTTACCCTGCCCCTTGCTCCCGTTGTTGTTGAGGCTATCAAAAAGGGTGCCGACGAAATGGGCGTTAAGGAGACCTTCAAGGGCTATGAGGACAGCGGTACAGGCTATGACTTTTTAAAGCAGGCCATCGCCGATTATTACAAGAGCTTCGGCGTTTCACTGGAGCTTTCGGAAATTCGTGTGAACGACGGCGCAAAGGCAGACTGCGGCAATATCGTGGATATCTTTGGCGACGGAAATACCATTCTCGTTACCGACCCCGCATATCCCGTTTATGTTGACTCCAACACAATGTGCGGCAGAAATATAATCTATGCGGATTCCAACGAGGAGAACGGCTTTGCGGCAATGCCCGATGAGAATGTACATGCGGATATCATCTATCTCTGCTCACCGAATAATCCCACAGGCTCCGTTTATACAAAGGAGCAGCTTAAAATATGGGTGGACTACGCACTGAAAAATGAAGCAATAATCATCTTTGATTCCGCTTATGAGGCATTTATCTCCGACCCTGCGCTCCCCAGAAGCATCTTCTGTGTTGAGGGTGCAAAGAAGTGCGCTATCGAGATGTGCTCGCTCTCCAAAACAGCAGGATTTACAGGAACCAGATGCGGATATACCGTTATCCCCGAGGAGCTTATCGTAAAGGCTTCCGACGGCTCAGATGTAAGCATAGCACAGCTGTGGGGACGCAGACAGGGAAGCAAGTTCAACGGCGTTTCCTATCCCGTTCAGTGCGGCGCAGCAGCCGTGTTCACTCCCGAGGGTCAGAAGCAGACCCACGAGGCGATTGACTACTACAGAAGAAACGCAAAGCTCATGGCAGATACGCTCACCGAGCTTGGCATAAAGTTCACGGGAGGAATAAATTCTCCTTATATCTGGCTCAAGTGCCCCAATAATATGGGCAGCTGGGAGTTCTTTGATTATCTGCTTGAGAAAATTCAGGTGGTAGGCACACCAGGAGAGGGCTTTGGAAAGAACGGCGCAGGCTGGTTCAGGCTCACCGCATTCGGCACCTATGAGAATACGCAGGAAGCCATGAAGAGATTCAAAGAGCTGCTTAAATAAGACAACCCCTTATACCTTATTATACTCATTCTATTTTCCAAACAAGATCCGCACCGAAAACACGGTGCGGATTTTGTTTTGGATAAAATTTATGTGTGATAAGCCAATTAAAAAGTCCGCACCGAGCTTTCGGTGCGGACTTTTTGTTATTGATGTGATTTTATTTATGCAATATCAGGTAAGCCGATATCTATATCATCAATGCCGATATCAAAGATATCATCGGAAATAAAGCTTTCGGTGTCAGCATACATCACGTCTGCCTTGTTGGCAGTGGGGGTGGCATATACGATGTCGGAAGAAACGATGTTTGTCCATGCGCCGTTTACATAAGCCTTTACCGCAAAGCCGTACTTAACGCCGTTGGTAAGACCTGTTACATACATTCCGTTGGCGGTTCTGTAGCCTGCCAGCGACCATTTGCCATTAAGGTAGGTGTAAACCGCATAGTTTGTAGCTCCGTTAACGGAAGTCCAGTTCAGGGCAACTCTGCCGTCCTGACCCTGCGCCTTGGTGATAACGGGTTTTACCGATGCTCCGACAGGTGTTGCATAAACAATATCTGCGGAGGTTACGCCCGACCAGCTGCCGTTTACGTAAGCTTTTACCGCAAAGCCGTACTTAACGCCGTTGGTAAGTCCTGTTACATACATTCCGTTTGCTGTTCTGTAACCTGCTACTGACCACTTGCCGTTAAGATAGGTGTAAACTGCATAGTTTGTTGCACCGTTAACGGAAGTCCAGTTCAGGGCAACTCTGCCGTCCTGACCCTGCGCCTTGGTGATAACGGGCTTTGTTACCGCAGCCTCGGGTGTGGCATAAACAATATCTGCGGTGGTGATCGCCGACCACTTTCCGCTGACGTATGCCTTTACAGCAAAGCCGTATTTTGTGCCGTTTGTAAGTCCCGAAACGGTCATTGCAGTGGCAGTTGTTGTTCCGGCGTTGTGCCACTTGCCGCCTGTGATGTAATAAACTGCGTACTGTGAAGCTCCGCTGACGGTGCTCCAGCTGAGCGAAACTGAGCCGTCCTGAGCCTTTGCCGATGTTATTGCGGGCTTGGGTATCTCACAAGCCTTGGGTGTTGCATATACCTTATCGGAGGGGTCTGACCACTCGCCGTTAACATAAGCCTTTACTGCAAAGCCGTAGCTTGTGCCGCCTGTAAGGCTCTTAACAGTCATATTGCAGGCTGTGGTGGTTCCTTTAAGCTCCCACTTATTATTAAGATAGGTATAGACTGCATACTGGGAAGCGCCCTGAACTGCGCTCCATGTGAGAGCAACTTCCTCGGTGCCTGCATTTGCGCTTGTGATAACAGGTCTGGGAACAGCTGCCTTAACGGGAGTTGCATATACCATGTTGGAAATGCCCGACCAGCTGCCGTTTACATACGCCTTTACAACAAAGCCGTAGCTTGTGCCGCCTGTAAGGTTCTTGACGGTCATATTGCAGGCTGTGGTGGTTCCGTGGGAAGTCCACTTGTCGTTAAGATATGTAAATACCTCGTACTTGGTGGCTCCGCTGACAGCTGACCATGCAACAGTCGCCTGCTCGGTGCCTGCGGTAACGCTTGTGATAACGGGTCTTGTGGAGTCAAGCTTGGGAACGGTAACTATCCTGTAGGCTGTGCAGCCGCTTACGGAGCAGTATATCTGCTTTCTGCCCTTTGTGTAGGCGGTGGCTTCAAGGGTGACTGCCGACTTTCCGTTATAAACATGGGTGTGAGCAGTGCCGCCGGGAACATACACCTTTGTAACGGTAAGAGAAGAGCCTCTGTCGCCGATGTATGCCTTGCCAAGACCTGAGAAGGAGCCGCCGAATGCGCTTTTGAGACTTGATACTGACCATACCGCTGTGCCGTTGGATACGCTGTCGGGAGCTACCTGTATCCAGCCTCTGCTGCTGTCGGTAAAGCTCTGGAGGATAAATTCGATATCCCCATAAGATGAATATGAGCAGTATATCTTGTCGCTGCTTGAAAGGCTTGTTATTGCGCCGGGGTCAAAGGATACTGCCTGACCGTAATTTGAGCTTGTGCCTGTGCCCGAGAAAAGCACATTTTCTCCGCCTGTGGCAGTCTCATACTGAGGGTCGCCGTTGTATGCGGCAACAAGCGCATCGGCAATGCCGCCGTAGGTGAAGCTTCTGCTGCCTCTGTTGAAGATGCCGAAGTTCTCGCTGCCTGTGCCGAAGCAGTTGTTGTCCCACCATACGCAGGGGATATCCTGTGCGGCGAACTGCCTTGCCAGCGAAGCATATATGCCTGCATACTTTTCTCTGTAGGCGGTGTTGCTCTTGTTTGTGGCGCCGAACTCGCCGATAACAACGGGAACGCCCTTGCTGATAAAGGTGTTGTACATACGTGTAAAGAAGCCGCTCAGCTCGGTAAGGTCGGAAGCCTGCCAGTCCTTGTGACCGTCGCCCGAGAACGCAAAGTCAAAGGGAAGATATGCGTGGATAGAAGCGGCGATCATGCTGTCACCCGATGTGTTCGACCATGCCTCAGCCTTGGCAGCATCGCCCGATGCGCAGTAGGTGGGGAGCATGATAAGGCGCTTGGCGTTATTGCCGCCTGTGGCTCTGATAGCTGCACGGGCAGCCTCATTATTGGCATTGACGCACTTGTAATAGCTTGCATTGCCTGTCCAGTCCTCGCCGCAGCGTGGCTCGTTGTTTACCTCGAAAATGAGCTTGTCGCCGTAGTTCTTGAAGCGTGTGCCGATCTGCTTCCAGATAGCAGCCAGCTCCTCGGATATCTTG
>ULUL01008101.1_pt1 | contig 65520 bp, 60 predicted proteins | sample 1958481 | NCBI WGS metagenome assembly ULUL01 (sample SAMEA4835759, study PRJEB28245) | human gut metagenome | biome: gut microbiome; material: fecal sample | place: Denmark | collected 2008 | reverse complement strand
TGAATTTTGTTTTCAACAAAATATCAAACGGCCAACTGAGCTACAGGCGCATAAAAATATTTAATTTTCAAACATTTTGCCAAATGCGACAAAACAACATAACTATTCTACCCAAAAAAGCTAAATAATCAACTAAAACCTTTTGTTATTTTTAATTATTGTTTCACTGCCTCTTACAATAGAATTCCAAAATTCAGATTCATGAATATTTCCCGATTTTTCAGCGATATCTGCAGCAAACTTTTTGTAGTTCAAGTCGTTTGGTTCAATTTCAACAGCCTCTTTAATATATAACATGGCATCATTATAAAAACCAAGGCCAAAGTTGCTAACAGCTGCTTGAAAATAATATTTTGCAGGCTGCGGGTTTAGTTCAAGCGCAGTTGTAATTAAACTAAGCGCTTTTTTGTATTCTTCTTTTTTATTTAAAATTAAACCTTTAAAATAATAGCTTTCGGCATTGTTTTTATCTGATTCAATTAATTTATCCAAAGAATTAATTGCGCTATCATATTCTTTTTTTCTGTAAAAAATTCTTGCTTTTGAATTTAAAAAGCTTGCAATTTCACCGTAAGAAGAATATTTTTCAATCAATTCTTCCGCTTTTTCATACGTTTCATTATCAATCAATAAATCAACATATTCTGAAACCGTATGAATGGAATCGGGGTAATGTTCAAGGTGTTTTTCATAAAATTCCATTGCTTTTTTATCAAGTTTTAAATCTTTATAAATTGAACCCAAAGTATCAAGCAGTGTTAAATCATCTCTAACTTTCGGGTTTTCATTATATATTTTTTCAAGTTTTTCTTTTGCAGATACAATTTCCCCCTTTTTATATTCAACAACTGCTCTTAAAATTTCTGCCTGAACCTTAAAGTTAGACATAGGGTCAATTAAAGTTAAATTAAAAAGTGCGTTATCATAATCTTTTTGTTTTTCAAAAACCCAAGCCAGCAAAAGATACCTTTTATCAATTGCACTTTTTGGTTCGTTTTGTTGAATGCAAAGCGTGATAGATTTTTTTAATGTAGCAATCGCTTCATCAAACCAGTTTACATCCATATAAGCTTTTGCAAGCTCCAAATAAAATTCTTGAAAAATTCCTTTGCTTAATTTAATTGCAAGGTGGAAATTATCAATTGCTGCAAAAAAATCCTTCCTTTTAACCTGCATTAAAGCCTTATAATAATAGCTCATAGGGTCTTTTTTAATTTTTAAAATTTCATCCATTAATTTTTCGGAATTTTTATAATCGCCTTCGTTAAAATAAATTAAAGCAAGGTCAAATTTTGCTTCACAAAATGTGGGCGACAATTCAACCACTTTTTTTAAAATTTCTTTTTTGTTTTTATCATCTAAAAGTGAAATTATATATAAAATATCAGGATCACCCTTTAATTCATCATCAAGCCCTTCATATATTTTTAAAATTTCATTTGCCCTTCCCAATTTTAAAAGCACACTGAAATATTTAACAAAATCTAATGGTTTTTTTGAATGTTCACAAATTTTTTGAATTAAATTAAGGGCTTTATTATATTCTTTTAAAAGAAAATGAATTTCATAGAGCTTGTTTTGGCTATGTTCGTGGTTTTTATCAATCTCTAAAACCTTTTCATATTGTTCGCTTGCTCTTTCATAATTTTTCAATAAAAAATGCAAATCTGCGATAGATGAAATAACTTCTACTGTTGTTTTTTCATCCACATCATCACTTAAAACTTTGTATAAAACCTCAATTGCTTCCTTATAGAGCTTTTGGTTTTTTAGTTCAAAAGATTGTTTAATATATTTTATGTAATCATTATTTTCCATAAGTAAATTATATAATTTTTTAAAACATTTGTAAAAAAGTTAATATTCTTGCAAAAAAAGAAGCAAAATATTAATATATTTTTAACAATAAAAGGATTTAAAAATGACCGAAAACGAAAAAGCACGCATACAAAGAGAAGTCAGCCTGCAAAATTTAAAAGGCAAACCAAAATTATCAAAAAAAACAGCAAACAGCTTTAATTTAGCAGCTTTTGCATTCCCTGTAATATATAATTTTGTTTACAAAAGAAAAAAGCTTGCAATCACATTTTTAATTTTAACTTGGGTACCCCACTTTATTAATCACTTTGTATCATCAGGGTTTTATTTAACACTTGTTATTACAATTTCAATATTAACTTTATTATTAGCCTTCATTTCAGGCTTAACAGGCAATAAAGACGCATACAATGCAAGAAATTATGATGATGAAATTGACTTTTTAAAAAGCCAAAAATGCTGGCTGCCTTTTTCAATTGCAGCAATTGTTGTTCACATTTTAATATTTCCAATGCAAATTACAGGCCACACAAACACAATTCAAATGTTAAAATTAGCGGAAGCTAAGGAAACTTTAAAACAAGCCGTGGTAAATGGCGCTAATGATGGCAATTTGCTTGGTGTAAATACTGTTGAAAATGATATTCCCGCTTATTTTGCAAAATATTTAAAAAAAGGCAACTTTAACGGCGCAGATACAATAACAATGCCAAACGGAACAACCTTTAAAATAGAAGGCTATTTATACGAATGCGGCTCTAAAAAACAAAATACATATTATGAACAAAAAACTTCTTGCGCAACCGTTACGATTGATTTAAACGGCAATAAAGGCCCAAATGAAGCAACTTCAATGGATGAACTTGAAAAAATCAGAAGTCTTGTAAATCGTTCGACAAAATTAAAAGATATATACACTCTCTACGTTTATAACGATGACCTTGCCGCAAAAGCAGGAACTGTTGAGCAATTTGCGCTTGAAAGATTTGAAAAATAGCAAATGAACTTTTTCATGACAACAGAATTTTTTTATATTATTATGTAGTAAAGATGGTTATTTGCCGATGTAGCTCAGTTGGTAGAGCAATCGATTCGTAATCGATAGGTCGTGCGTTCAAGTCGCATCATCGGCAAATTAAAGAATTTAGAATAATGAAAAAAAAGTTTGAATTCAGTTTATCAACACAAAATAAACTAATAATTACGGGGTTAGTTGTTTCTACTGCAATTATTATGGCAGTTTCATATTTTGCAATCGATAAAATAAGAGAAAAACTTTATGAAAACTATGCAAATTCAGGCCAGCTTTTAGGCAGAACAATTGCCATTCAAAGCTATGAATTAATGAAAAAATCTGATGTTCAATCTAAGAAAAATTTGTTCAGACAACACGCCAAGCTTGTTTTAGAGGGCAATTCGGATATTTCTTTTGTAACTCATAAAGACGCTAACAACAAAACAATATATTCAACAACGGAAGAATATCCAAAAAGAGAAAAAGACACCAAAACCACTCTAACAACGCCTGTTTTAAATGAAAAAGGAAACGTTGTGGGGTATGTTGAAATAGGGCTTAATGCAAACCTTGCAAAATCTATTTCAAATACAACAAAAAATTCAATGCTTGTTGTGTTTGCCATGATGTGGCTTATTTATACAATAGTAATTGTTCTAAACACCATTTTAATAAGGCGGGAATTAGCCATTTTGAGATTAGGGGTTAAAGAAATTTCAAGCGGAAATTTTGGAACAATTTTAGAAAACGAACAAACAACAGGTGAAATTAAAGAATTATTCACGGCCTTTAACGATATGAGCCAAAGGCTTCATTTATACGAAGAACAAAACATAGACCAATTAACATTTGAGAGAAACAAATTTGAATCTGTTTTAATGGGCATTGCAAACGGGGTTGTCGTGTGTGATAAATTCGATAAAGTTGTTCTTGTAAACCCATCTGCTCAAAAGCTTTTAAATAAAACCATTTTAAATTCTTCAATTTTAGATTTTGTTGATTCTAAGGGAATAAAATGCTTTAAAACAGGTATTGAAAAATTTAAACAAACCCCGATAGATGAAGCGGAAAATAAGCCCCAATCTTTCACAATAACAATAGAAAAAAAAGTTATAAAAGCCATTGTTTCATCTATGTATTCAAATGTACATGATTATTTAGGCTATATCATAATCTTAATCGACATTACAAAAGATGCTGAAATTGACAAATTAAAAAGCGATTTTATATCAAATGTTTCCCACGAATTAAGAACGCCTGTTACAATTTTAAGAAGTTATGCAGATACTCTTTATAACTATGGCGAAGATTTCAGTTTTAAAGAACAAAAAGAATTTATCGGAATTATAAACGATGAAATTATTCACCTAAATAGAATGGTAAACGACATTCTTGATTTTTCAAAAATAGAAGCTGACACAAAACTTGAAAAACAATATCTGGATATTTCATCTACAATTGAAAAAACCCTTGTGGGGCTTAAAGTTTTAGCAGATGAAAAGAAAATGAAAATTTTTCTTACAAAACAAGACGAGCTCCCTTTAATTTTATACAACGAAGAAACAATTGAAAGAGTTATAAACAACCTTGTTACAAACGCAATTAAATATTCGCCCGAAAAATCAAAAATAGAAATAACCGTTGGGCTTACTGCAGACCATAATTATGTAAAAGTCAGCGTAAAAGACCATGGAATAGGAATTGCGCCTGAACTTTTAGATAGAATTTTTGACCGCTTTTATAGAGTTGAAAACACAACCCACACAATAAAAGGAACGGGTTTAGGGCTTCATTTGGTTAAAACCGCAATAGAAAAACAGCACAACGGAAAAGTTTTTGTGGAATCAGAACCGAATAAAGGCTCAACTTTCAGCTTTATTTTGCCTTTACAAGAAGATTTTATTCCTGAAAATAAAAAAGCAGACTATAAGCCGGATTCTGTTTAAGGTAATCATCTGTCTAATGCGTTTTTTCCTGCAATCTTTAAATAAAAGCGAAAAGTACAATTCTTCTTGCAGATTCAAACTTGCACCCGATTGGGGTTTACCATGACCTTGGTTTTCACAAACCAAGCGGTGGGCTTTTACCCCGCCGTTGCACCTGTACAAAATTAATTTTGTAGTCTACTTTTCTGTGGCACTTTCCTCACGCTCACGCGCACTTGGCTTTCCCAAGCAATCTTGTACTTTGGGTGTCCGGACTTTCCTCATTGCATAAAAAATGCAACGCAATTACCCGTCTGCTTTAAAATAAACTATATTTTAAATAACAAATTAATGCAATCTATTTATTTTTTAATTTAAAAATACAAGCTGCCGTTTCTTTGTATGGAACAATTCCTTTTTTTCTTAATTTAAATTCAGAAACATTTTCAAAACCTGCATTTAAAATGTCAGTTTTCATTCTTTGCTGCTTGCCTCTTGGAATGCCCAATGCTGCAGAATATCTTGGGTTTACAAGTTTATTTTCAACAGAGCCGACAACCACATAAACATCTTTATTTTTGCCTTTGTTTTCATCCGCTATTTTTTTGAATAAATTAACATATTCATCAGGGTTAATTTCTGCAAGATAAGCGGCAGAATTTGCAACAACATAAACCTCTTGTTCGGCTCCTTCCGTTGAAGTTAAATAATCTCTCATATCGCCTGTTTCAAAAGCTATTTCAGGAAGTCCTTCTTGGTTTATTTCATACCAATTAAGCCCGTTACCAATGGTTTTACCGACAACGGGGTCATTTTCCATATAAACTAAAAACGGGTATTTTTTTGCAAGCTGAATAAAATTATCCGGCCTTGTTGTTTTTTTCAAATGTCTGTTCCAGCCGCTTCCTGATATGGGGCTTTTTCCAAGCTCTTTTTCATAATCCGAAGCATATTTTTTTTCAATATCGGAGCATACAATTTTGCCTGTTTTTGCTAATTCAACCAATGGCTTTTGCAAGTCTACTCCTTTTATTTTGAAGTTTTCTTTTGCTTTATCTCCCATTGCTTCTTTTAAAGTGATTGCATAAGCAAAGGCTTCAGAGCCATCTGAAGAACCTAAAACATTAATTTGCGTTTTTTTATTAGGGTCTAAAAGTTTAGAAACTGCAAGTTCGCTTGGCAATTCTCTAAAAATTCTTGTAGAACTTGATTTTAAGGTGGAAAAATTCGGATGTGTCATTGTATAAATTGCATAAGCTCTTTCTGTTTCAGGTTTTGCATCTGCAAAAATACTTGTAAAAGTCGGTTGATTTTTTGTTTTCGGTTTGCAATTAAAATTGTTGTTTAAATTGTTGTTAAAGCTTATCGGTGATACTCTCATAATCATTAATCCTTAAAAAATAGTGTGCGCAAAATGTATAAAACACAAAAATAAAATATTTTGCAAAAAAAATGTTAAGTTATAAGAAAGAATAAGCCTTATTTTTACAAAAGGCTTATTTTTGTGCTAAGATATCGATTGAAAATGTACAGAGATAGGAGTTAAAAAATTGGGCTATAAAATTTTATATAAAAATGAAGTTTGCAAAAACCAGTTTGAAATAAGGGTAAAAGCCCCATATATTACAAAAAATGCTAAAGCAGGGCAATTTATTATTTTAAGAGTTGATAAAAACTCTGAAAGAATTCCCTTAACAATTGCAGATTATGACAGAGAAAAAGAAGAATTAACAATTGTTTATATGGCAGTTGGCTACACAACAAAAAAACTTGCCAAATTAAATGTTGGCGATGAAATTGAAGACATTGTAGGCCCATTAGGCAAACCCACACATATTGAAAAATACGGCACGGTTGTTTGCGTTGCAGGCGGATATGGCGCAGCACCCTGTTATTTAATTTCAAAAGCGTTTAAAGAAGCAGGCAACAAAGTTTATATGATTATGGGCGCAAGAAATAAAGATTTAATCTTCTGGCAAGATAAAATGAAAGATGCCTGCACGGAACTTATTATTACAACAGACGACGGTTCACTTGGCATTAAAGGCTTTACAACAAACGTTATGGCAGACATTATGAAAAAAGAAACCGTAAATTATGCAATAGCAGTTGGCCCGATGCCTATGATGAAAGCCGTTGCAGACCTTACAAGAGGAACAGGCATAAAAACAGAAGCTTCAATGAACCCTATTATGGTGGATGGCACAGGCATGTGCGGTGCATGCAGAGTAACAGTTGGCTCTGAAGTTAAATTTGCTTGCGTTGACGGGCCGGATTTTGACGCTCATTTAATTGATTTTGACGAAGTTATGAACAGGTCTAAAATTTATAAAGACTACGAAAAAAGATGCGATGAAACAAATTGCAATCTTCAAAAACAAGCAAGAGAACTTGAAGCTTCATTGAAATAGGAGATAAAAAATGGCAAATTCTCAAATTCCCGTATGCCCATTAATGTCTGCGGGCAATGAAATTCCCATAATATGCGTTCAGGAAAGATGCGCATGGTATATTTCAAACCTTAAAAAATGCACAATGTATGTTGTGGGCCATAACGGCATGCTTGATTTAAAAAAGAAACTGGAAAATAAAAACGATTAAGAAGGAAGAAAAATATGTCTAGACCGATGACCATTACAGAAAAAATTTTTGCAGCACATTCAGGCAAAGAAAGTGTTAAAGCAGGCGATTTAATTACTGCAAAAGTTGATATAACGCTTGCAAACGACATTACAGCCCCTGTTGCAATTAAAGAATTTAATAAAATCGGGGTAGATAATGTTTTTGATGTTACAAGAACGGTTTTTGTTCCTGACCATTTTGTTCCGAATAAAGATATAAAATCAGCAGAACAAGTTAATTTAATCAGACAATTTTGCAAAGAAAAAGGGATAGTTAATTTCTTTGAAGTTGGCAGAATGGGAATTGAACATGCGCTTCTTCCTGATTCGGGGCTTGTTGGCGCAGGCGATTTAATAATCGGTGCAGATTCTCACACTTGCACATATGGCGCTCTTGGCGCTTTTTCAACAGGTGTTGGTTCAACAGACCTTGCTTGTGCTATGGCATCAGGCGAAACTTGGTTTAAAGTGCCATCAGCCATTAAAGTTGAATTTAACGGCACATTAAACAAATGGGTTTCAGCTAAAGATTTAATTTTGCACCTTATAGGCGACATTGGAGTTGATGGCGCACTCTATAAAACCCTTGAAATTACAGGTTCGGCTATTTCAAATATGGAAATGGACGGCAGATTCACAATTTGCAATATGGCAATTGAAGCAGGTGCAAAAAACGGAATTATTCCGCCTGATGAAATTACAAGAAAATATTTGGAAGGAAGAGCAAAAAGGCCTTTTAAATTCTATAATTCAGACCCTGATGCGGAATATGAAAGAATTATCAAATACGATGTAAAAGACATTGAGCCAACGGTTGCCTTCCCGCATTTGCCTGAAAATACAAGGCCTATTTCAAAAGTGGGCGATGTTAAAATTAATCAGGTTGTAATCGGAAGCTGCACAAACGGCAGATTGTCCGACTTAAAAATTGCAGCAGACATTTTAAAAGGCAAAAAAGTTCACCCTGATGTAAGATTAATTGTGTTCCCCGGAACTCAAGATATTTACTTAAAAGCAATTGAACTTGGCTATATTCAAACAATTGTTGAAGCTCAAGGTGCTGTTTCAACACCAACTTGCGGCCCATGCTTAGGCGGCCACGCAGGCATTTTAGCAAAAGGCGAAAGGGCAATTTCAACTACAAACAGAAACTTTGTAGGCAGAATGGGGCACCCTGAATCGGAAGTTTATCTTGCATCTCCTGCAATTGCTGCAGCAAGCGCAATTAAAGGCAAAATTTGTTCGCCTGATGAACTATAAAACTTTTAAAGAGGTAAAAAATTGAAAAAAAATATTCTTGCAATTCAAATGAATTCAATTTTAGGCGATACAAGGGCAAACTATGCCAAAATTGATTCAATGATTGAAAAATATTATTCTTCAATACAAGATAATTCGGAACTTCCCGATATAATTGTTCTGCCTGAAGTTTGGACATCAGGCTGGGATTGTTCAATTTTTCAAAATTGCATAGATTCATTTAATGAAACAGAAGATTTTTTATCAAAAATTGCAAGAAAACATTACGTAAATATTATTGGCGGCTCATATTTAAGGGGGGTTGAAGGCCTTGTTAAAAACTCATGCCCAATTTTTAACAGAGAAGGCAAACTTCTTCAAAGATACGATAAAATTCACCTTTATGCTCCTGATGGCGAAGCAGAAACCGTAACATCAGGCGATAAACCCGTTATTGTTCAATTAGACGGGCTTAAAATCGGGCTTTCAATTTGTTATGACATAAGGTTTCCTGAACTTTTCAGAAGTTATATAAATTCACCATTTACGCCTGAACTTTTAATAAATATGTCCGCTTGGCCACTATCAAGAAAAGAACAATACCAAATAATGGCGCAAGCTCGTGCAATTGAAAACCAATGTTACTTTTTAGCACTCTCTCAAACAGGGCACATAAAAGGCAATATTAATAATGCAGGCAATTCGCTTATAGTGGAGCCTATGGGAAATATTATCGAAAAATTAAGCGAAAAAGAAGGCTATTTAACAGCCAAAATAAATACAGATATTGTTTATGAAACAAGAAAGAAATTCCCCAACCTTTTAAACAGGAAAATTCACAACTTTGGCTTTGTGCCTGAATTTTCAGGGGAAATGCAAAATGTATAAAAAAATAATCGTTTTATTTTTAGTATTAATATTTTTTAAAGTGCCTGTAATAGCTTCTAATTTTACAGGTCCGGTTAATGATATTTTAAGTTCATATAATTTTGACCATGATTCGGTTATTTCAATAGCAGTTAAAGACAAAAACGGAGAAAATGTTTATTCAAAAAACCAATACAAATATCTAAACCCTGCTTCTGCGCTTAAACTTTTTACAATGGCTGCAAGCTTAAATGAACTTGGTGGAGATTATAAATTTCAAACGGCATTTTATAAAGACAAAAATAACAACATCTATCTTAAATTATCGGGCGACCCTTTATTAAAAACTGCAGATATTGAACAACTTGCAAAAAACTTAAAACAAAACCATAAAGGCAAAATTAACAAAATTTATATAGATGATTCGGTTATAGATATGCTTCCATACCCAAACGGTTGGATGAGCGATGATATTTGGCCGAATTCACCCAAAATTTCACCTTATATGATAGATTTTAACACCGTTAAGGTAGATTTTTTGCTGTCGGAAGATAAAAAAGATTTAAGAATTGTTCAAAAAAGCCCCTATAAATTTTCATTTGTGAATAAATTACAAACAGGCTCTAAAACAGATTTTACATTTATTGAAGATGAAACCCACAATACAATTGATGTAATCGGAACAATTTCAAGCAGCGTTACGGATAAACCCGTTCCTGTTTTAAACCCAAGATATTTCTTTTGCCAAAAAATGAATGAAGCCATTAATAAAGCAGGAATAAGATTTACGGATAAATTTCAATTTGCTAAAACACCAAAAGATGCTGTATTAATTGCAAAATTTGAGCGCCCCGCAGATGAGGTAATTAAACATATTCTTCAAACAAGCGATAACATTGGCGCAGAAATGGTTTTCAAAGTTGCAGGCGGAAAATTTGCAAACGAAAACGGCCTTATTAAAAACAGCGCAATGGCTGCAGGCACAACACAAAACGGTATTAATATGTTTATTAATTATTACCAAAACTTGGGGCTTGACCCAAAACAGGTAAGAATAACCGATGGCAGCGGCGTTTCAAGATATAATGCAATGAATGTGGATTGGATGACAGATGCACTTTCTAAAATAGATTTTGATTTTGAAAAGTTCCTTCCAACAGGCGGTGTCGGCACGCTTGATAGAAGATTAAGAGAAATAAAAGGTTGTGTTTATCTTAAAACAGGCACTTTGGTTGGCTCAAGTTCGCTTGTCGGAATTATAAAAACAAAAGATAATGTTTATTATTATGCTTCAAACATTATGAGCTATAACAGAAACAAATCTTTGGTAAAAGCAGCGGAAGATGAAATTATTTTTGAAATATACAGAAGAGGTAACGATGAACAAAATTAAATTTTTAATATCATTTTTATTTTTATCTTTAATATTAAGCCCTGTATATGCACAAAATTACAACTGGAACAACAATTTAAGAACGCTTTTTATAGATAACGGCGCAAATATTTACACAATAAATATAAGAACATTTGGCGCTAAAGATTACAACAAAAACGATATTATTGAAACAAACCTTGGTGAAGCCAAAGGAACATTCATAAATGCAATTCCAAGATTAAAAGAATTAAAAGAGCTTGGCATAAACACGGTTTATCTTTTGCCGATTACAAAAACAGGCAAATTAAAAGCGCTTGGCACGGCAGGCTCTTTATATGCAATGGATTCATTCAACACAATTGACCCAAACCTTTTAGATGAAACGGATTTTACACCAAGCGTTAAAGGGCAGGCAAAAAAATTTACGGATGAAGCACACAAGCTTCAAATGCACGTTATTGTTGACCTTCCAAGCTGCGGTTCATATGATATGAGCTTGGAAAAGCCCGAATTATTTTTAAAAGATAAAAATAATTCATCCGTTATACCTTCAGATTGGACAGATGTCAGACTTTTTAAAGTTTATGACGATAAGGGCAACTTAAATAAAGCTTTGGTTGAAGAATATAAAAGCTTTATAGATATGGTTCAAGATATAGGCGTTGATGGCATTAGAGCAGATGTTGCAGCCATTAAACCAAAAGAATTTTGGATTGAAATTATTAACTATGCAAGAAAAAATGACCCGCAATTTTTATTCTTGGCAGAAGCTTCACCAAAATGGCAAAACCCAGCAAAAGGTTATCTTCCGTACGCTTCTGTTGAAGAATTACTGGAAGCAGGCTTTGACGGATATTATTCGGATTGGTCAGATTTAAAAGAAATTAAAACCAAAAATGATTTATATTCAAAAATTGAAGATGATATTAAGCTTATTGAAAAATTTGAAAACAAAAAAGCTTATATAGCAAATTTTGCAACCCATGACCAAGTTAGCCCCGCAACATTGGGGTATCCTTATTGGCAAATGGTAAACTGGCTTAATATGACACTTCCCATAAACCCATATACTCTGGATGGCTTCCCTGCGGCAGATACGTATGCTTATAAATTCCAAAACAAAAAAGCTCAAAAAAGCTATACGGATGATGATACATATTTTGTTCACAAAAATAAATTTGATATTTTTAATTTTTCAAGAGCGCCATACAGCTTATTGAAAGAAAATTATGATGAAAGCGAATATTTAAGCGCAACAAAGCTAAGATATCTCATGGCGCCATTTATTGCATCTAAAAAGTGCGATTTTTTAAAAACGGATAACGCTTCCGTTTTTGCATTCAAAAAAGACTTAGGGCAAGAATTTATAATAGTTATGGGCAACTTAGACTTTATAAATTCACAAAGTGCAAAAGTTAAAGTTCCAAAAATGAAAAAAGACGATTTTGTTATGCCCTTTAAAATGCAAGATGCACCAATTGCAAAAAACGGCGCTTTTATGGTGAATTTAAAACCTTTTGAAATTCAGGTTTTAGCTGTTAAAAAAATGCCGAAACAAAAGAAAAATTAAACCTCTAAAACAGGCTTAATTGCTCTTTTTAAAATACCCAAACATTTTGCAATCGTAATACCGTAGTTTGTAATTTCCACGTTGTTTTCTTTTGCAATGTTTATTCTGTTTAACACTTCTCTTCTTGTTGTCATGCAAGCACCGCAGTGGATAATTAAAGAATATTTTTCAATCGATGTCGGAAAATCATGGCCTGAATAATGTTCAAAATTAAGTTTTTTATTTGTATAAGCTCTCAATAATTTTGGAATTTTAACTCTGCCTATATCATCTTCAACGGGGTGATGCGAACAAGATTCAAGAATTAAAATTGTGTCGTCATCTTTCAATTTATCAATTTTTTCCGCACCCAAATATAATGTTTTAAGATCACCCTTTAATCTTGCAAAAAGAATTGAAAAAGATGTTAGCATAATATCATCGGGAACAATTTCCGCCACCTCTTTAAACGCTTGAGAATCGCAAACAACAAGCTTTGGTTTTATTTTTTGGTTGTCTATTGCTTGCTTTAATTTATCAGGTGTTACAACAATTGAAATTGAATTGTTATCTAACATTTCCCTTATGGCATTTACCTGAGGCAAAATAATTCTTCCTTTTGGCGCTTCTTTATCTATCGGAATAACCAAAACAGCAGTTTCATTTTCATGAACGATATCTGACATTATAATTTTGCTGTTTACAAATTCATCAGGCACAATTTTGATTAAAGAAGAAATAAATTCAACCACAAAATTATCTTTTTTAATTGCAGATGTATTTAAAACAACATTTGCATTTTGAACTAAAAATTCAAAATCAAGAGGGTTAATTTGCCCTAAATCATTTTTATTAATAACTGAAATAATTGGAATATTTTTATTTTTAATTTCAGATAAAAAGTTTTTTTCAATTTCGGTTAATGGTTCAAAATCTGAAACAAAAACAACAACATCACACCATAAAAGCGCTTTTTTTGTTTTTTCAACTCTTAAACTGCCAAGTTCGCCGATATCGTCAATACCTGCAGTATCAAGCAAAGTAACAGGGCCAACGGGCAAAAGCTCCATAGATTTTTGGTTAACATCTGTTGTTGTGCCTTTTACATTTGAAACAACAGAAAGCTCTTGTCCTATAATTTTATTTACCAAGCTTGATTTGCCCGCATTTCTTTTTCCAAAAAAACCGATATGTAATCTTAAACCTTTTGTAGTTGAAAGCATTTTCATTTTCCTTTCGATATAGTATAATTGAACTATAAAAAAAGGAGTTTTTAAATGGCTAAAATCTTAATTTCCATGCCGGATAAGTTCTTAGAATCCATTGATAAATTAGCAACAGATGAACAAAGAACAAGAAGCGAATTGATAAGAGAAGCCTTGAGAAGCTATTTAAGAAGCGCCCATACAATTAATTCAAAACGTGCATTAAAAAATGCAGATATTTTAGATGACCTTTTAAACTAAAGGTTTTTAATTTCATCCGTAATTAATTTTAACTCGTCTGAAACAGGCGGGTTTTTGGCTTGGTGCAAATATTCCCTTATAATTTTTGCAAAATCCGCCTTTTTAAATTCGCCCCAACCGTTATTTTTAAAACAATCATGCAATTCAACAACGGCATGCCCGTTTTCTTCAAATTCATTTTCATTATTTAACATGTTTTGTGCAAAATGAAAATTAAGCGCATTTTTAATTAACTTGCCCGTTAAAATGTCCTCAAATTCGCCCGTTTTAATTAAATGCAGCTTATCTTTATTTCTTAATTTCGGAATAATTAAATTTGCAATTTCTATAGCATCCGAATCAAGAAGAATAAATATAGGAATCTTAATTTCTTCAATTAATTTGTAATATTTTCTTGCCACTTGGTTTTTGCCGCCTGCACCAAGAACAAAAATTCCTTCTTTTTTAAAATCAAGCCCCAAAATTTTTGCAAATTCAATTAATAAAATTTCTTCCGTTATTCCTTCAACCAAAACAACTTTTGAAACAGGAAAAAGAGTTGCATATTTTTCTCTTGTTTCATTTGAAGTTAAATTATTTTGAAATTTTAACCTCTTTAAATTCAAAGGCAAAGTGTTTTCATTAAGCAAATTAATTAGAGCCAAAAAGTCTATTTTTGAATTTAAAAATTCCCTATCTTCGTTTGTTAAATAAAAAATTTTTTCTTCATCATTTTTAATAATTTCGTTTAATTTTAAATCTGTTAAATTTTTAGCTGCGGAATTTAAAATTGTTTGCGCAAGTTCAATTTTTCTTGACATTTGAATATCGGAAAGTTTTTCATCGGTTTGAATTAAATATTTTGATAAAACATCGTCAATAACCCTTATATACCTTTCAGAAACGGGTTTAAACCGTGTCAATCTGTCAAGGCAAATTTGAATATATTCAATTTCAGGAATCTTAAATTTCATTTGCAAACTAAAAAAACCTTTTTTATAATTGTAAAATCAAACAGCCCAAAAAGGCAATTTTTTTAATTCCCGTGTTTTAAAAAGTATAAGGGCACAGTTTCGATGATAAATAATATAGGGCAGTATAACAGCAATAATATAAAAAATCTTCAGTCAACGCCATCGGTTAAACAAAGTTTTAATGGCGCAAAATCAACAAGTGCTGCAACAAAGCCTTCATTTTTATTTTTTCCTTTGAGGAAAGAAAACGTTTCAAATATATCTGCCCCAAAAACAAAATTAACCACAAAAGAAGAATTTGATTCATATAATGCCCTTTTATATGCCTTTTCAACGTCAGATACGGAAAAAACAAGCCCGCAAGATAACGTTTCAAGACAAACAAAGCTTGATGCCCTTTTAAAAAACGGTGTACTTTTGAATAATAATTCAAACGACAAATCAACCGTTCTTCAAAATTTAACAAAAACCATAAATAACCCACGTGCTGCCAATATGGACAATTTAAAAATTACAGGGCAAATTATAGACACTTTATATAACCCCGCAATTATAACCCAAAGGTTTGGCGATATTCCGAAAGAAGCACAAACTTTTGTGATGAATAAAGACATTGAAGGCAACTTTGTTAAAGGCGCAAACGGTTCAATTAACCTGCAAGGTTCAGGCACTTGTGTTGCAGCAAGTGTAGAATTTCATATGGCAAACAAACACCCTGCGGAATTCTCTCGCTGGGCGGAATCTTTAACAAGCCCCGAAATAAGCGTTAAAAAAGCAATAAATTTATCGGCACTTTCAAAAAACCCGATGAATGCAATTTGGCTTTTAAGAGAATTTGGCGTTAAACCGGAAACTATGAATTTTTACAAAGCAAAATTAAACCTAAAACCCGATGAAAACGCAATTGTAAGGGCGCAAATCCAAGATAACTATTGGGATATGGGCGAAAGAAGCATTCTTGATGTTTTATTCCAATCAACTTTAATGCAATTGGGTTCACAGCAAAGCTATAATTCCCTTACAGATATGAGAGCAGGCAAATTTAATTCTAACCCGCAAGGCTTAATTGAATTTGAAAAAACTTTTATTGAATCTATTGTTGAAAATCAGGAAAGAACATCAATTGTATATCAAAATGTAGATAACGACCAAAATTTATTAGGTTGGAACACTGATTTATCCGTTATTCAAAAACACATAACAGATACAATAGATATGGGCGAAGATGTTATAGCGGGCTATGTTTTAACCGCAAAAGAATGCAATGAACCTGCAGACAACCCGAATAAAATTGTAAACGGTCATGAAATCACAATTGTCGGCTACAGAAAAGGGCTGGACGGCAAATTAACTTTTGTTTGCAACGATACGGATGACGATAAAAACAAATTTGTTGAATATTCGGCAGATTATCTGCTTCCCAAAATTCACCACGCAGGCTACCCTGTTGAAATTGTAGAAGACGGCACACAAGCCACAAAGCAAGTTGCTTAAAATTCAATACGGTAATTTTTGCTGTTTTTTAAGGGGTTTATTGTAAATAAAGCTTTAATTGATATAAAAAAATAAAAGGCGACACCCGGATTCGAACCGGGGGTAAAAGCTTTGCAGGCTTCTGCCTTACCACTTGGCCATGTCGCCATTTCAACTAACTTTTAATAATATAAAAAAGACATACCATAAAGTCAAGTTATAAAGAATTACCCCTTGAAAATTATTATTCAGCCAATATAATTTATATTAGACAAAAAAAGTAAAAGGAATAATGATATGAAAGAAGGAATACACCCTGATTACAAAAAAACCACAATTAAATGCGTTTGTGGCAATGAAATTGAAACAGGTTCCGTTGAAGATAACATCACCGTTGAAATTTGCAACGCTTGCCATCCTTTCTTCACAGGCAACCAAAAAATCTTAGACTCTGAAGGCAGAGTTGAAAGATTCAAAAAACGTTACGAAACAAAATAACTTTGTAATTTTTAAAATGCGGATGTATATTAGTATATATCCGCATTTTTGTATAAAAAACAAAGGAACAATAAAATGGCAAAACAAAAGTTAAGTGTTGAATTAATTTCTATTCCAAACGATATAATTAAAACAATTTATACGGCATGTAAAACTTGTTACAGCGCAAAATTGCCGTATGAAAACTATTTGAATGCACCCGATGAAGATAAAATGTTATCTTTAATTAAAAGAGTAATAGGTTCAGGCCACTATTCAACAATAGAACATATTCAACTAACCTTTGCCGTTCAAAATGTTTCCCGTGCCTGCACCCACCAATTAGTAAGGCATCGCCATATGAGCTTTTCTCAAAAAAGCCAAAGATATGTTAAAGAAAAAGGCGAATTTGATTATATAATGCCGAAATCAATTGAAAATAGCCCTGAACTTGCCAAAAAATTTGAAGATTTTATACAAAATACATCAAATCTTTATCAAGAATTCATTGAAGCGGGCATTTTAGCGGAAGATGCCAGAAGTATTCTTCCAAATGCAGCTGCAAGCTCTTTGGTGGCATCTTTAAATTTAAGAGAATTAATTCACCTTGCAAATTTAAGGCTATGCACAAGAGCACAGGCCGAAATAAGAAGTTTGGTAAAAGCTATGACAGATGAAGTTATTAAAAAAGAACCTTGGCTAAAACCATATCTAGTTCCAAAATGCGAAAGATTAGGCTATTGTGATGAAGATAAATCTTGCGGAAGAATGAAAACAAAAGAAGAATTAATGCACACAAATAACTGTGCCGCACCCGTTTAAAAGGACAAAAACAAAATGAACGACATGCTGGATAAAATTAAACAAATTGAAGAAAAATATATAGAATTGGGGTTAAAATTATCAGACCCAAACACGGTTAATGATTATGAAAAATTTAAAGAGCTTTCAAAACAAAGAAAAGCAATGGAAGAAACCGTAAATACATATAATGCTTATAAAGAAACGGTTGATGCCATAAAAGAAGCAAAAGAAATGCTCCATGGCGAAAAAGACCCATCCATGAGGGAATATTTAAACAACGAAATTGCAAACAATGAAGCAAAAATCCCCGTTTATGAAGAAAAAATGAAAGTTCTTTTACTTCCGAAAGACCCGATGGATGATAAAGACATTATGCTTGAAATAAGGGGTTCTGCAGGCGGCGATGAAGCAAACATTTTTGCGGGCGATCTTATGAGAATGTATCTTAAATATGCAAACAACAAGGGCTGGCAAACAAAAATTTTATCAATCAATGAATGTGAAGCAGGCGGTGTTTCAGAAGTTGTTATTTCAGTTAAAGGCGAAAATGTTTATTCACAATTAAAATATGAATCAGGCGTACATAGGGTTCAAAGGGTTCCTCAAACGGAATCTCAAGGCAGGGTTCACACATCCACGGCAACGGTTGCAGTTATGCCTGAAGTGGATGATGTTGAAGTTGAACTTAATATGAACGATATTGAAATTACAACGGCTCGTTCGGGCGGCGCAGGCGGCCAAAACGTAAACAAAGTTGAAACAGCTGCAAGAGTTTTCCATAAACCGACAGGAATTATGATTTTCTGCACGGAAGAAAGGTCGCAACTTCAAAACAAAGAAAGAGCGCTTCAAATTTTAAAAGCAAAATTATATGATATGGAAGTGCAAAAACAAATGAAAGAAGTAACCGACCTTCGCCGTTCACAAGTGGGAACAGGGGATAGATCCGAACGTATCAGAACCTATAATTTCCCTCAAGGAAGATTAACAGACCACAGAATTAACCACAACTTAAACGTGTGGACTGTTATTGAAGGCGATTTGGATGAATTAATTAAACTTTTAATTGAATATGACCAAAAATTAAAACTTGAAAAATTGGCTGAAATTCAATAAAGAATTTAAAAGGGGAGTATAAAAATGGTTCAATATATTTTAACTGCAGCTTTGGCATTTTTATTCGGTGCAATAATTGCAGGTTTTATATTGAATAAAAAACTTGAACTTGAAAAAAACAAAAACCTTGAATTAAACAATGAAAATATAAGCTTAAAAGCAGAATTAAAGGTTTATGAAGAAAACAAAACAAATGAAGAAAACCTAAAAAACCTTATAAAAGAAGAATTTACAAATACTGCAGCAAAAGTTTTAATTGAAAAACAGCAATTTTTAAATGAACAAAATAAAACTTCCTTAGAAACTTTTTTAAACCCCCTAAAAGAAAAAATAAAAGAATTCCAGCAAAAAGTAGAAAAAGCGGATGAAACAGGCAAAATAAATACAGCCACCTTGAAAGAAAAAATTGAAGAATTGGTTAAACAAAACCAAATAACATGTAGCCAAACAGAAAAATTATCAAACGCAATTTCTCAAAATTCAAAATTCAGAGGCTCTATGGGCGAGATGATTTTAGAAAAACTTTTAAAGTCATCAGGTTTAATTGACAAAAAAGAAAACCCAATGGGAAATTATGAAACCCAAAAAGGGTTCAGGTCAAAAGATGGTGATACGGGAGTAAAAATTGTAGATGCCGTTATTTACTTATCTGAAGGCAAAAAATCTGTTGTTATAGATTCAAAAGCATCTTTAGTTGAATTTATTAATTTCACGGAAACAACAGATGATGATGAAAAACAAAAACATCTAAATGCCTTTTTAGCCGATGTTAAAGACAGAATTAAAGAATTGGCAGGTAAATACAACAACTTAGAAGGGCTTATGACCCCTGATTTTACAATTATGTTTATTCCTTTTGAATACCCCCTTACATACATTTATTCAAACCCCGATTTAATTGAATATGCACTTAAAAATAACATTATAATTTCAGGCCCATCAACTTTAATTGCCACTTTAAGAACAATAAATTATTCTTGGGCACAAAAAAACCAATATGAAAATATTCAAAATATTACAACTTTAGCTAAAAATATTTATGAAAAAACAGCAACTTTAATACAAAAAATTGAAGGAGTGCAAACTTCTTTTGAAACGGTAAGAAAAAAATTTGACGAGGTATTTTCAACTGCAATGGGGCAAAGGGGGCTTTTTAACCAAGTTGAAAAATTAAAAGAATATGGCATATCTTCAACCAAAAAAATTGATGAAAAGTATTTGGAAGATACGCCGGAGCTTATACTTTTAAAGCAAAACCAAGAATAAAATTTTTTTGAAAAAAGAATTTTTGTGTGGTAAACTATCAAGGCAGAACAAATAGAAGGGTTAAATATGGCAGTTTCAAAACCCAAATGTGCAAAAGAAAGAATAATTTTAGCGCTGGATGTAGATACAATTGAAGAAGCAGAAAAGCTTGTTGCGGAATTAAAAGATTATGTAGGCTTTTTTAAAGTCGGGCTTCAGCTGCAAAGTTTTGGCTTTGAAGCAAGCGAAATGATTAAAAGCTACGGTTCAAAAGTTTTTTACGATATGAAATTTCACGACATTCCAAATACTGTTGCAAGAGCAAGTGCTAATTTAGTTAAAAGGGGGATAGATTTCTTTGACCTTCATATTAAAGGCGGCTCAAAAATGATGAGCGCCACAGTAAAATTGGCAAATGAAACTGCTAAAAGATACGGAATGCCAATGCCCACCATTTTAGGGGTTACTTTATTATCAAGCTTTGGGCAAAAAACCTTAACCCAAGAATTAAACGTTAATATGAGCATAGATGAATACGTTTCAAGGTTAGCCAGAACTGCCTATGAATCAGGTTTAACAGGCGTTGTAGCTTCAGCTTCGGAAGCTCCCATTATAAGAGAAGAATGCGGCGATGATTTCATTATTGTTTGCCCTGCAGTAAGGCCTACTTGGAGTGTTGTAAATGACCAAGTAAGAGTTGTTACGCCTTCTAATGCCGTAAATTCGGGTGTAGATTATATGGTTGTGGGGCGCCCTGTTACCAATTCGGAAAACAGAATTGAAGCACTTCAATTAATAACCCAAGAAATTGAAGATGCCATGACAGTTGAAGCCGGCATTATATAAAAGGAAATTTGTTTATGAAAATGAAATCCGTTTTCGGTGTTGCAAAAGAATTAAAAAAAGATGAAAGCAGAGTTTCGCTAACTCCTGATTCTGTTAAATTTTTAACCGAGCATAACCACACAATTTATGTTGAAACAAATGCAGGGCTGCTTAGCGGTTTTAGCGATGAAATGTATATAGAAGCAGGGGCAAAAATTGTGCAAACCAAAGAAGAACTTTGGGATGTTGCAAACGTTATTGTAAAAGTTAAAGAGCCCCAAAAAGAAGAATATTCTTTATTTAAAGAAGACCAAATAATTTTTTCATATATGCACCTTGCAGTTGAACCCGAGCTTACAAAAAACCTTTTAAAAAAGAAAGTTTGCGCAATTTGTGCAGAATCTATTCAAAATAAAAACGGCGATTTTCCGATTTTAAGGCCAATGTCTGAAGTTGCAGGAAGATTAAGCATACAACTTGGCGCACACTATCTTGAACACCAAAATGGCGGCGAAGGCATTTTGTTGGGGGGTGTTCCCGGGGTTAGACCTTCAAAAGTTGTTATAATAGGCGGCGGCATAGTTGGTTCAAATGCCGCAAAAGTGGCACTTGGCATGGGGGCGGATGTTTCTGTTATAGATACAAATTCAGAAAAGCTTGCTATGCTAGATTTTATATTTAACGGCAACATAAAAACCCACTATTCAAACCCGACAACCGTTTTAGAAGAAGCTAAAAAAGCGGATATATTAGTAACAGCTGTTTTAAAACCCAATCAAATTGCACCTGTTATAGTTAAAGAAGAAGTAGTGAAGCAAATGAAAAAAGGGTCTTTTTTAATTGACATTGCAATAGATCAAGGCGGAAACACAGAAACAATAGATAAACCCACAACCATATCAGACCCTGTTTATGAAAAATACGGCGTTATTCACTGCGCAATTCCAAACCTTCCTTCTTTAACGCCAAAAACTTCATCTTATGCATATTCTTATGCAATTTTGCCATACATTCACCAAATAGGCGAACTTGGCGGCTTTATGGCAATTAAAGAAGTAGATGCTTTATCTAAAGGTGTTAATACATTCAGAGGCGAGGTTACAAACCTTGAACTTGCAAACACCTTTGGCTATGAACACACGGAATTGTCGCTCCTTGTAGGTTTTAGGGTGAACAATGGATAAAAATCAAGTAAAAAGAATTGTTTTTAAGTTCGGAACGAACATTTTAAAAAACGAAGAGGGCGACATTTGCCTATCAAGGCTATATTCCTTCATAGAAGACATTGCAAAATTATATAAAGAAGGAAAAGAAGTTTTAATTGTAACATCAGGCGCTGTTGGTTTGGGTGTTAAAAAATTGGGCTTAAAAACCCCTGAAACCACCGTTGATAAACAAGCGGCAGCATCTATCGGGCAGCCTATGCTTATTGAAATTTGGCAAGACGGTTTTGACAGGTTCGGAATAAATATCTCGCAAATTCTTTTAATTGAAGATGATTTTTCCGTAAGAAAAAGATATTTAAGCCTAAGAAGCACTTTATCAAGGCTTTTGGAAGCAGGAATTATTCCCGTTATTAACCAAAACGATGTTATTTTGCCGTCTGAACTTGAACATGTCAGTTTTTCGGATAACGACAAATTATCTGCCCTTGTTGCAAGCAAATTAGATGCAGATTTACTTGTTATGGTGTCAGATATTGACGGGCTTTTTGATAAAAACCCGAAAGAATATTCTGATGCAAAATTAATTCCTATTGTAAATAAAGTAACTCCAAAAATTGAAAAATTGGCAACAGGCGCATCCCTTGGCGGCAGAGGCGGCATGATAACAAAATTAAATGCAGCAAAAGTTGTTACAAATTCAGGCTCAATGGCTATGATTGTAAACGGCTTAACTCCAAATATAATAAGAAAAATTTTCACGGAAGAAAACGCAGGCACTTTGTTTTTATCAAACAATAAATTATCTTCTAAACAACGCTGGATAGCTTATGCCACAAATGTTAGAGGTGAAATTATTGTAAATAAAGGCGCAAAAGAAGCCCTGATTGAAAAACAAAAAAGTTTGCTATCGGTTGGCGTTTTAGACATTAAAGGCAAATTTGATGCAGGCGAAGTTGTTTGTATTTTAGATGAAAACAAAGAAGAATTTGCAAGAGGTGTTGCAAACTACAATTCAACGGAATGCGAAAAAATTGCAGGCAAACATAGCTATGAAATTAAAGAAATTTTAGGCTATATGCAAAGCGATGATTTAATAAATAAAGATAATTTGGTGATTTTATGATTCAAACCGATAATATTTTAGAAACCGTAAAAAAAGCTTCAATTGCAAAATCAAAACTTTTCAGTTTATCTGAAGAAAAAAAAGATGAAGCTTTGATGCTTATTGCTCAAGGGGTTGAAAGAAATAAAGAAAGAATTTTTGAAGAAAACAAAAAAGACCTTGAAAACGCACAAACAATGCTTGATAAAGGTGAAATTTCAAAAGCAACCTTTGACAGGCTGAAACTTGATGAAAACAAAATGCGAGATATGATAAAAGGCGTTTTTGATGTTATCAGGTTAGATGACCCCGTTAATAAAGTTTTATGGGCAAAAGAATTGGATGAAGGGCTTGTTTTAAAGAAAGTAACATGCCCGATAGGCCTTATTGGCATTATTTTTGAAGCAAGACCCGATGTTTTAATTCAAATAACATCTCTTGCAATTAAATCAGGAAACGCTGTTATTTTAAAGGGCGGCAAGGAATCTAACAATACGAATAAAATATTCTTTGAAATTGTGCAAGAAGCTTTATCTAACGTGGAAGGTTTTCCTGTTGAAGCTGTTAACCTTGTTTTTTCACATCAAGATATAAACGAACTTTTAAAATTGGATGAATACATCGATTTAATTATTCCAAGGGGCTCAAACAAGCTTGTTAATTTCATTAAAGAAAACACAAAAATTCCCGTTTTAGGGCATGCTTCTGGCATTTGCCACATTTTTGTAAATAAAGATGCCAATATAGATATGGCAAAAAAAATTATTTATGATGCAAAAACCCAATACCCGTCAGCTTGTAACAGCGTTGAAACGGTTTTGGTTCACAAAGATTTTGAAAAAACAGAAGAATTAAAAGAATTTTTAACATCAAACGGCATAAAGGTTATAGAAAACCCTGAAAGGTTTGATGTTGAATATTCAGATAAAATTTTAACCTTTAAAATAATTGAAAATTTAGATGCTGCAATTGACCATATTAATAAATTCGGCTCACACCACACAGATTGCATAATAACCGAAAACAAAAATGAAGCGGAAGAATTTTTATCCAAGGTTGATTCAGCAGGCGTTTACCATAATGTTTCAACAAGGTTTGCAGATGGCTTTAGATATGGCTTTGGCGCAGAAGTCGGCATTTCAACAAACAAAACTTTAGCAAGAGGCCCTGTCGGCTTAGATGGCTTGTGCGCTTATAAATACAAATTATACGGGCATGGAGAAATTGTTGATGATTATTCTAAAGGCAGAAAACAATTTCACCACAAGTTTATTCAACAATAAAACGATATAAAAATTTTTTTTGTTTTATAATATTATTCAAGGCATTAATAATCCTAAGGTTACCACATTGATAGAGAATGAAATAGTAGAAAAAATTAATAAATTAAAAGAAGAGAAGAATGCAGTAATTCTTGCTCATTGCTACCAAAACCCCGAAATTGATTTGGTGGCAGATTATGTTGGCGATTCTTTGGGGTTATCAAAACTTGCAAGTAAAACAAATGCCGATATTATTGTTTTTGCAGGCGTTTATTTTATGGCGGAAACCGCCAAAATTTTATCACCCGATAAAAAAGTTTTGCTTCCAAACAAAAAATCAGGCTGCAATATGGCAGATATGATTGACCTTAGAATGGTTAGGGAATTCAGGGCAAAATACCCAAATATTCCCTTAGTTTGCTATGTAAATTCAACCGCAGAAGTTAAAGCCGAATGCGACGTATGCTGCACAAGCGCAAATGCAATTGAAGTTGTAAGGTCAATGAATGTTGAAAAAGTTCTTTTTGCGCCCGATTGCTACCTTGGAAGCTGGGTTCAAAAGAATTTACCAAATGTTGAAGTTATATCATACCCCGGATATTGCCCCACACACCTTAGAATTTCAGCAGATGATATAATTAAAGCAAAAGAAAAATACCCAAATGGCGTTGTTTTGGTTCACCCCGAATGCAGGCAAGAAGTTGTTGAATTATCTGATTTTACAGGCTCTACAACACAAATTTTTGATTATGTAAAAAGAACAAACCACAAAACATACATTATTTGCACCGAAAAAGGCGTTGTTGACAGGCTTGAAAGAGATTACAAAGATAAAAATTTTGTTCTTGTAAATGAAAAAATTGTTTGCCACAATATGAAACAAAACAGCTTGGAAGACATTTATAATGCCTTATTGAACGAAGAATTTGAAGTAAATGTTGATGAAAAAATAAGAAATCTTGCACTAAAATCAATAAATGCAATGATTTCAATTAAATCCGGCAAAGAAACTGCCGTTAAATAAGGGTGCCAAATGAAAGAAGAAATTAAAAAAACTTCTGAGGATATCTTAGCAGACATTGATTTTGAAGACGACAAAGAAGAAAACGAACTTAAAAATATAGGTTTTATCAAAGCCGATGTTAAGGCCTATGAATTAAAAAAAGAAGAAGATTCTTTAATTTCAGAATTTTATAATAAAGATGAAAAACTTGTCGGAAGCAAGGTTATTCAAAAAAAATCGGGGCATATTCTTGAAATAACTTACAATTCAATTGGCGGAAAAGAAACAGTTTCAGAATACGACAAAGAAAAAAACCTGATTAAATCGGTTGATTATTATGAAAACGGCCAAGTTAAGCTTTCAACCGAATACGGAAAAAACGGTTCTTATAAATCTATGATGTATAATGCGGACGGTTCAAGGTTATCTTTTGTTGAAAAATACATAGATGGCACCGCAGATGCTATTTACTTTGATGCCGACAACAAAGGCACAAGGGTTGAAGTTAAAATGGATAAAGATAAAAATGTTATAGAAAAAAAGATAATCAAATAAATTCATATTAAGAAAAGTTAAACCAAAACCCGCCAAATAATGTAAAATTTTTGAAAATTTTTTAATAATATGCAATCCTATTTATAGGGAGTAAGAGATAAATTAAAATGTATAAAATGTTATCATCAGAAGTTACGGATAAACAAAATTCTAATGCGCTTGTCTTGTCTTCAAAATTGTTGGAACCAAGACAGAGAAAACGTGCTTATGCAGATTTTTTAGGTGTAATGTATGCAGTTGATTACCTTCAAGATTCAGGCTATAGGGTAAATATTCAAAGAAGCATTTTTAAATCTGCCAAATTATATTCGGATTTTGAAATTTGCGATATTTATTCAAACTCGCACAGGCTATATGTTGTAACTGCTTATGGAACAGAAATTGTTAAAATTCCATATATGCACAAAAAATATGACATTTTGCCTGAAGCATACATAGTTGTTGAGCTTCAAATAGGAATGAAAGAAGCAAATGTTAAAGGAATTATTAAACCTGAAGATTTTGAAAACGCAGAAATTAACAATGATTACTTTAAATTCAATACAAACGAATTAAGAAACATTGAAGAACTTTATGAAATTATAAAAAATTATTCGGGCATAAAACCTTCAATAGGCAAACATTTAGAATGTATGGATATGTTTGTTCCATATACCGAAGATAAATTAACCGATAATGAAAAGAAAAAATTCATAGAGCATATTTTAACTTGCGAAACCTGCAAAAAAAGGCTCATGGATACCCTTGAATTTGATTCTGCTTCAAAAAACATTGTGAAGCGTAATAATATTCTATCAAATGAAGACTTTTCAAAAGAAGAAAACTTTATAAGAAAACTTCAAAATTCAAACAGAGAAGAAATTAAAATTCAAGGCGCAATAGATACAATATACAACGAAAACAGCTTTAATGAACTTAAAAATTCAACCTTCAGATATGGGGCAGAAATTCCCCCAAAAACCAAAAAAATTATTCTGACGGGCTTTTTTACGGTTGCCATTTTGCTTGTTATAATTTCTTTTGCCGCAAATTTGCCAAAAGGCGGGGAAAACCAAAAAGCAAAAACCGTTCAGGGTGAAGTTATAGATACAAATGAAAATAACCTTTCGCAAAGCCAAGGGGGCGATTTTGACATCTATATTCCAAAAATAGATAAATCAAAAGGCTATCTCACTATTTCAAAAGTATCTTGGGAAGTTTCCAAAAATATCAACAACGAAGAACAGAAAAAATTTCTTCAGCAAGCAGGAAAAAGCGTGAGATTAAACCTTCAAAACGATTTATTACTTTCAAACACCACAACGGTGAACAACAAAGTTAAGTTTGATATAAGGTTTTATAGAGATGGCAGCTTAGAAAATGTTGAACTTGTTCAAAGCTCCGGCAATTCGGCTTTAGACAAAGTAATCCAACAAAGCCTGCAAAACACTCTTTATTATATGCGCCCGCCAAAAGGCTCTTTTGTTGGCAAGAAAAACTGCTTAACGATTGTAATAGATTTTTAAACATTAAAAAAGCCTGAAAATTCAGGCTTTTTTATTTCAAATTATATTCCAAAAATTTTGAATATTCCGCTTCCTCTCGGCTTAACGGGTTCAATTGAACAATATGCGCTTTTATCTGACAAATGGGGGTAATTTAGAATATCTTCAGCAGAAGGTTTATCAAAATTGCAAGCGCCTAAAATGGTATAATTATTGCAATCTTCACCTTGAAAATATCTCGAGTATAAAGAAGGGTTTGAAATACAAATTGCTTCTTTATAAGAAACTTTTTCTCTAAAGGGAAGCTCGTCATTTATTTCTTGCTGGTTTCTTGCATCTAACACTTGAATAACCCTTGTATTTTTGTTGTTTTCATCTTGCGCTTTATTTAAAACAACTCTATAAGCAAAAAATTCATCATCTTCTCTTGCATCAAAATTGTTATAAAAATCGACTGAAGGAACAACAGCCCCGTTTTTAAAAATACGAATAGGAAAAATGTCTGTGCCAAGAACATTATCGCCATTATTTGCGCCGTTTATATCTATATAAACATCTAAATAATAATTTATATCTCGCCCGTCAAATCTGACGATATCCCAGCCGTCACGAGGTGATAAACCATAAAAAGAGCTGCCGTTTGCAAGCCTTAAATTTTGGCCTTTGCCATAAGCGCTTATCGATGCATCGCCGCCTGTAGAACAGTTAACGGCACCTGTTGTAACCAAATTATTTGCAAGCCTTTCACAATATTCATTAACATTATCAGGTAATTCCGTATAATTTGAACAAAAGCCTTCTTCATAGCATTCTTGCATAATCACTTTGTTTATATTTGGCAAATTTTTAAGAACAGAATATATATACGGCGTCTTTGAAACATCGTTTGATTTAAACATATAAATTGAAATTGCAAGCAAAATGCCGCACAAGAAAAAAGCAAAAATAACTTCGCCTAAAATCATTCCGTTTTTAAATTTATATTTCAATTTCATTCTATCCTTTTAAAAGAGCCGATAACAAACTGTCATAATCTTCATATTCAATTATATCATTCAGCCCCATATCATAGCAACCGATTGAACCAAAAGTTTTGTTTTTAACCGTTAAAATTTTTATTCCACCGTTATAAGCGCCTATAACCGCAGGGCTTCCAAGAGCATTATAGGGCACAATTAAAGCTTTTATATCGCTGTTTTTTAAATAAAATCTATTTTTATTGTTAATTAAAGGCGCTTTTGAAAGGCCGTCTAAAATGCAGGGAAGATAAGTTGAAGATATATTTTCGGATGAAACCTTTGAATTGCAAACCGTTTCATAAATATCAATTGAAGAAAACGCCGGCGCATGAGCGGTTGGCACAAAAAATTCTTTTGCAATTAAATGAGAAATAACGGCCTCTATACCGCCAATGGGGTCAATTCCTATTCCTTGTTCATAGTTTATATCGTCTGCATCCTCATTAAAATAGCAAACAATTGCAATTGCATTTGCGCCTTTTTCAATTAATTTTTTTGCTGCCCTTAAAATTGCATTTTCATTTTTTATGGTTCCTGTTGATAAATTGTTTTTAATAAAAAATTCAACCCCAACGGGTTCATCCGTTATTTCAAAAAAAGGAATATTTAAGCCTTTAACTTCTTTCATTGCAGAAATTGTGTTTATATGAACATTTAAAATGTTTTTTGGAATTGAAGCGTCAAAAATAACGCCGATTATATTTTCTTCATATTTATCAAGCGGGTTTATTACTATATTCCCACTAAAAAATTCATCAAAAAAATATCCTTCCAAATATAAAATGTCGTCTGTTATGGCGCTTAAAATGCCACCGTTTACAACATTTGGATGCGTTAAAACATTAAAATATTTTGCAAACTTTCTTGCTATTTTTCCGCCATCACCTGCAAATCCGCCAATTTCAGCGCCAATACCCGTTGGAATTGAAATTGCAATTGTTTCCTTGTGGTTCATAGGTTTCTTCCTTCATTTGAAATTGAAATAAACAAATTTTCAAATGCATTATTCGGAGTAATTGTTGCCGCAAGGTGTTTTTTTGCCAATTGCACTTTTTTTATATCCGAACTTATTAAATTAAAAATTTGATTATTTTTTGCATTTTGCCTTAATAAATTAACAAAAAATTCTTCAACAACATCTAAAAATTCAATGTGGCTAAGGCCGTTTTCTTCAATATAGCTTAAAATTTCAGTGGAAGTTTTCATGGCATCAGATATTGGCAAATCGGGATAATTTTTAAAATAAGAAGAAATATTTATTTGGGATTTTTCAATGCTGACGGGAGTTTTAAAAACCAAAGACCTTGAAACTATTGTTGATATAATATCTTCCCTGCTATTTGCAAGAAAAACAAAAGTAACTTTATTTGGCGCTTCTTCCGTTGATTTTAAAAGAGCATTTGAGGCTTCTTCCTGCAATATTTTTTTGTTTATTGGAGCAGGCAGCCAATCTTCTTTGTTAATTTTAAAACCTGCGTTTAAATATTTTGAAAGCTGTTTTTGTTCATTTTCTTGAATTTTTGATGTTTTTACGTTTGAAAAAATAAAAAATCTGTGATAATCAGAAGCTTCAAGAATTAATGACGTAACTTTTTCAATTTGTTTAACTGAAATTACCGTTTTTGTTCCATCTTCTTTAAAATCAACGGGTGTAACATTAACAACTGCAGGGTGTCTGTTTTCTCTAATCCAATTGCAATTTGTGCAACTGCAGCTTGGGGTTTTATCGCCCGTGCAATTTAAAATTCTTGCCAATTCCAAAGAGAAAAAATATTGCATAATGGTGTCAAAGCCTTCAAAAATAATGCTTTGAGGAAACCTTTTATTAGAATTCAAAAGTATGGAAAAATAATTATAAACAAATGTATTTTTAAAAATTTGATTAATCATTTTATAAACCCTTCTAAAAGTGCAACTTCAGGGGCTTTTAAACCTGTCTTAATTTCATATTCAGCATTAACTAAATTTTTTTTCAATTTTAAAAGCTTTGATAAAGGAATATTTTTAATTTTGTTTAATGACATTTTAACAGCGTATTCATTTTGTTTTGTGATTGTTGCAATTTCATAGCTCGATTTTGTTTCAGACAAAACTTTTGTTAAAAGAAGCTTTGAAAAACCCGATTGTAAAAAAGCAAGAATTTCTAAATAATGCGATTTTTGAAGCATTTTTGAAATTTCAAACATAGTTTTTGAATAATTTGAAGCCAAAATTAAATCTAAAAGCTGAAAAATATTTTGACTTGAAGGATAAAGATTTTCAACGGTTTCTTTATTAAAAAAAGTTTCAGGGTATATAAAAAGTGAAATTTTATCCAGTGCACTGTTTAAATCTCTTAAATAGGGGCCAACTGTTCTAATCAAAGTTTCAAGGGCAATATCAGGCGCTTTTAAGTTAGCAGCCTTTACCATATTTTTTAAAACAGGCAAAATTTTATATTCTTCATATGCCTTAAAAGCTTGAAATTCTTTTATTGTTCCTTTTTTTTGAACCGCTTTATATAATTTTTTTCTTGAATCGGGTTTTTTTCTTTCCCCTCTTGGAATTTGGCAAGTTAGAATTATATGAACCTTATCTGAAATTAAATCAATGGCATCAATTAATTCTTCAATTTGCTTGTCATCAAGCTTTGCTTTTTTACCATCTAAAAAATATTTATCTGCTTTAATTTGAATAACAACATCGCCAAACATCATTGGCTGCGACCTTAAAAGATAAACAAATTCAGAAAAATCCGGGTTATCTGAAACTTTAAAATTAAGTTCAGAGATATTTTCCCCCAAAACCTTATTTTTTATTTCATCAATTTCTTTTTCTATTAAAAAATCTTCTTCGCCCCAAAAAAATGATAACGGCATAATCTTTCTTTCAAACTTTTATAAAAAAATTGTATCTTAAAAAGTTTATTTTTTAAATAGAAGTAAAATTTTCTTCTTTAGCTTCAACTTTAGTTTGTTTTTTTGTAAATTCTTTAATTTGGATATTTTTCTTGCTTTGAATTGTATCTTTTATAAATAAATGCATTTTTTCATAATCAAAAGCATTTTCCCACTTTGCAACAACAGCCGTTGCAACACAGTTGCCGATTAAATTAACCGTCGTTCTTCCCATATCTAAAATTTGGTCTATTCCAAGCAAAATTGCAACACCGATTACAGGCAAATGAAACCCTGCCAATGTGCCTGTTAAAACAACCAAAGAAACCCTTGGCACACCCGCAATGCCTTTGGATGTAAGCATCAAAGTCAACATTATTGCAAGCTGCTGGCTTATATTTAATTCAACCCCCGCAATTTGTGCACAAAAGAGCGCAGTTAAAGAAAGATAAAGCGTGGAGCCATCTAAGTTAAAAGTGTAGCCTGTCGGCATAACAAAACTAACAATATTTTTTGGCACGCCGAATTTTTCCATAACATCCATTGCCTTTGGAAGCGCAGCTTCAGAACTTGCCGTTGTGAAAGCCAAAAGCGCCGGCTCTTTAAGGGCTACAAGAAGCGACTTGAAAGGAACGTTGATTATTTTGCATGCAATAAACAAAACTCCAATTACAAATAAAATTAATGAGGCATAAGTTATAACAATTAATTTTGCATAACTTGATAAAATGCCAATGCCATTTTGCCCGATTGTTGCTGAAATTGCGCCAAAAACACCCAAAGGGGCAAAAAACATAACATATTCCGTGAATTTAAACATAATTTCACAGGTTGAATGCAAAAAGTCTAAAACAGGCCTTGCTTTTTGGCCTACAGCACAAATTGCAAGCGCAAAAAATATTGCAAAAACAACAATTTGCAATAAATTCCCTTCTGCCATTGCTTTAAAAACAGAGGTTGGAATCATATCCAAAATCATATGGGTTAAAGAATGGTCTATATGGACATTTTGCATTTTTTCCACTGCTGCCATGGAAACATTTGATAAATCTATGTTAAAATCTACTCCGGGTTTAAAAATGTTTGCCATAACAAGCCCCAAAACAAGGGCAAATGTGGTGATTATTTCAAAATATACAATGGTTTTAAGCCCGATTTTGCCCAAATTTTTAACATCGCCATGGCCTGCTATGCCAACTACAAGCGTTGCAAAAATTAAGGGCGCAATAATCATTTTAACCATTTTTAAAAATGCATCTGCAACAGGTTGCATTTTTGAAGCATGGGCAGGGTCTAACCAGCCGAAAATAACGCCCAGAACAAGCGCAAGAAATATAAATAATGTTAATTTAGAACTTTTAGACAAAAAACCCTCTCTGTAATTTGCTTCTTTTATATGCCAAAATTTTACCGTTACGATTGTAATACAAAAATATTTTTTTTGCTAATTTTCTGTTATTTCAAGTAACCAATTGTAAACATCTATTGTAGTGGTGCATATATAAAGCTTTCTTTCAGCTAAACTTTTAACAGTTTCAATAAAACATCTGAATAAGGCCTTATTTAAGCCTAATTCGCCTTCATTTTCATCCAAAATTTTTATAATTTGGTTTCTATATTCAATATCTCTTGTATTTTTTTCTATTTTATCCGCTAAAAATACAATTTTTTCCAATAATGTCATATTAACTCTGCCCAATGTGTGCCATCTTATAGCAGAAATTATTTCAGGGTCTGAAATTTTAAATTTTTCTTTTGCAAAATAAGCCCCGACAGGCGCATGGAGCGTTTTATAATTTTTTAATTCGTTTTTATCTAAATCGGGCAAATTTTCGCTTATAAATTTTCTTAAATCTTCTTTTGTCATACATTTTGCATTATCATGCAATAAACCTGCTATTTCAGCTTTTTTAATATCTGCATTATATCTTTTTGCAAGCTCAATTGCTTCTTGCATAACGCCTAATGTGTGAAAATATCTTTCGGAAGATAAATTTTCTTTTAAATAATTTTTAATTTCATCTATAGAGTTCATTTTCTTTTATATACCTTTTAACTTTTTCATCCACAAGCCCTGAAATATCAGCGCCATTTTTAACTTTTTCTCTAATTTCTGTTGATGATATATCAATTGTATCAATGGAATCCGTTATTTCAAAATCAAAGCCTTTTTCTTTTAATTTTTCAATTTCTGCCCTTAATTCACCTGTTCTTTTTAAAACAACAAAGTGGACATTTTTCTTTAAATAGTCGGAATTTTTCCAGCTTTCAATTTTTTTAAAAGCGTCAAAGCCTATAATATAATTAACTTTTTCGCCCTCTTTTTTATGTTTTAAAATTTCTTGAACCGTTCTATATGAATAAGAAGGCTTAGGAAGCTTAAATTCAATGTCTGAAACTTCAATGTTACCACCAGATACAAGCTTTAGCATATTAAGCCTGTCTGCTGAATTTGTTTTAATTTCTTTATGGCAAGGAATATACGCAGGAACAAAAACAACTTTATTAAACCCCAATTTAGATATAATATCTTTTGCGGTTTTAATGTGCCCTTGATGAACGGGGTTAAATGTTCCAAAATAATAGCATTCCATAACTTTTATAATACAATAAAAATATGCAAAACCTAGATTCTCTAACTTTAAAATTCTTTTTTGAAGAAAATAAAAATTTCTTTATAGGTGGCGTTATTCAAAAAATTCAAATGCCATCAAGAAAAGAGGTTATTTTTTATATAAGAAATTTAGGCGAAAACAGAAAACTTTATATTAATATTGACCCAAAATACCCCCACATTTGTTTTATTGAAGATAAAAACGATTATCTTCTAAAAATTCCAAACAAACCCCCAATGTTTTGCATGCAATTAAGAAAATATTTGGAAGGTGCAAAAATAATTAATGCTCAAATTGTTCCATATGAAAGAATAATTGAATTTCATTTCAATGTTTATGATGAATTCGGCATTTTAAACAGTTCAATTTTAGCTGTTGAATTAATGGGCAAATATTCAAATATAATTTTGTACAACAAAAAAACAGGGCTTATTATTGGTTCTTGCCACAATGTTTCACCGGATAAAAGTTCAATAAGAGAAATTTATGGCGGAATAAAATATATAATGCCGCCCAAGCAAAATAAACTTGATATTTTAAAAACAAGCTATTCAACTTTTTTAGAAAATAAAAGCGATATTAATAAAAACTTTTATTATTTTACAAAACCCTTTGCTGAATTTTTAACAAACAAAGCAAAAAGTGATGTTGAACTATTTGAACTGCTTCAAAATGCAGTTTTTAGCCCAAATTTAATAAAAGAATTTTGGGGAAATAAAGAAGAAAATTTTAATTCAATAATTTATAATTATTATTCAAAAATAGTAACCAAAGACATCATAGAAAATAAAAAGCTTGAATTAACCAAAATTTTAAATTCCAAAATAAAAAAAGAAAATAAAATTTTAGAAGAAAAAATAAACGATGAAAAATTTGAACGCTACAAAAAAACGGGCGACCTTATTTTGCAATATATTTACCTTATTAAAGAAGGCAGCACAAAAATTGTTTTAGAAAATTTGGAAATAGAACTTGACCCAAAATTAAAACCAAGTGAAAATGCCCAAAAATATTATAAGCTTTATTCAAAATTGAAATCTGCAAAAATGATTTATGAAAAAAGAAAAGAAGATGCAAAAAATAATAAAGAATATATAGAAAACATTTTATTTTCGGTTCAAAATGCAGATAATATTGTTGAATTAAATGAAATTGAAGATGAAATTGATGAATTTATTCTTTTAAAGCCAAAAAAAGAAAAAAAGAAAGAAAAAATTCAAGTTCTATTAATTGAATATAAAGGCTATAAAATGCTTTTAGGCAAAAACAATAAACAAAACGATTACATTATAAGAAAACTTTCAAGCCCTGAAGATATCTGGCTTCATGCTTATAATTCACCATCTTCTCATTTAATTATTAAACAGGATGAAAAAGAAATAACAAATGAAATTCTTTTATATGCCGCAAAAATTGTAAAAGAAAATTCTCCAATGAAAAATTCAAACAAAGCAAGTGTAATTTACACAAAAAGAAAATTCCTAAAAAGGCCGCCAAATACCCCGAACGGGTATGTAACATATAGAGAAGAAAAAGAAATTGTAATTTAGGCTTGTAAATTGTTGCAAGAGTTATGTTTTACAAAAATTTACAAAAAAAATATCAAATTTTGCTGAAAAAAAGCAAATTTTTTTCTTCAGACTATTTAATTATTTAAAAAGATATGATATAATCTAGAAAATGGTGTTGTTCATATTATAAATTTAAAGTGCTGTGTGTTAAAGGAAGGGGGCATTTCATGGTTGCTTTAGCAGAAAAACTCAAAGTTAAGTCACCCATTAAATCAAAATTCAACGATGAATTTCAAAATTATCTTAAACAGCAATGTTTAAAAACCACATTTAATGGTGTTGAACTTGAAGCATTTAGTTGGTACAAAAAAGTCTTGGGGCTTATGTAAGATTAGAGGTGTTTAAAAAGATTTTAGCTTAAACCGAAAGGAATTCCTTTCGGTTTTTTGCTTTATATACAAATAAAAAAAGATGCTGTCTCGAGCAAAAACAGCATCTTTTTTTGTGAAAGGGGAAATATATAAAGAATACGAAAAGGTAAAATTATTTTCCGAATGAAGTTAAGTGTTCACTTGCAAGGTGAGCTAAATATGATTTTTTAAATTCTTCGCTTCCGCAAAATTCCACAACTGTTGGCGCAACAACAAGGCAAAAATACATAACACCTGCAAAAATAACTAAACTGATTGCTTCAAACATTATAAGTGCCTCGCTTTCTAAATAAACCAAATTGTCTTCCTTACAAAATTTGTATCGGCACTATAAATTAAAACTTTAGCCGAAAATTTAATTTGTAATAAAAATTAATATTAAAAAAAGCCCTTAAATAAAAGGGCTTTTAAACTTATATTATTCGGCTTTTTTCCTGTATTCTTCGGGGGCATCTTCTCTTTCTTGGTTCCATCTGTCAAGCCCCATTTGTTTTCTGACTAAGCCAATTCCCACATGCACTCTCCACTCATCCATTTTCAATTGTGCAGCCAAAATTTTATGGCAGCCAATTGGTGGAAGCGGCAACAATGGTTCGTATAAATTCTTAATCGCCATTAATTGATCAGGGGTTAGGGCAAGTTTTCTTTTTGGCATGGAAATTTTTGGAAGCATTAACTTTTGCCTTATTAAATTAATGCCAAAGAATACTTTTTTCGGTTCCAAACCGATTGCTTGCGCAATAACTTCATGGGCATCGGGGTTTGGAAGCGGAAGCATTTTTTTATACATTTCTTCAATTTGAGCCAATTGTTCTCTGTTTACAAGAAGCGTTTTTTGCTTTTGCGGCGGTCTTTTTTTGTTAAAGCCGCCTTTGTTAAACCCGCCTTGATGCGGCCTGTTATTGTTAAATGAACGCCTTTGGCCGTCATTATTTCTTTGGAAGCCTGCGCCTTGATAGTTTCTTCTGTTGTCGTTTCTTTGATATTGACCGCCTTGATTATTATAAGGGCGCTTATTATATCTTTGCTGCATTGGTTGGGGGTTATCATTACCAAAGCTATAGCTTCTTAATGTTTCTGTTCCGTTTGCAGGTCTATTATCAGCACCTGTTGGTGTTTGTGCTTTATCGGGGTATAGACAATCGGGGCAAATAACCCTTTTTGGGTTTTTAGTTTCAAATTCCTTCCCGCACTTGATACATTTATTTGTATACATATTAAAAAGTTTCCTTTGGCCTTAGGCCTTTTTATTCTCCATCGAATCGTAAAATAGCAATTTATTTAAAAAATAATCTCTTTTAGATAATCCCTTTCAGACAAATAAAAATTAAATCTTCGGATTATGTGGATATAGCTTATTTTATACTTAAACTTAAAATTATACAAGTATTTTGTTTAAGTTTTGTAAACCGGATTATTTAGAACTATTATTTAAGCCTTTTTTAAAATTCTGAATAATTTCAGGATGGCTTGAATTTGAAAGAACAATTTCTCGGTATTCGTTTTTATCAATATTTATGCCCATATTTTTAATATCTATAACAAATTTTTTCTTTTTCTTTTGCATTTTCTACCCTAAAATAAGTTCATAAACATCAAAAAGTTTTGTTAAATCTTTAAGGCTGATCGCCTCATCAATTTTTTGTTTTATTGTTTTAAGTTCACCCGTTGAAGGAACTTTTAAATTGGACGGAAGGTTAATATCTACAGTTGTTTTAACATTTTTAAACCCTTCATTTAATTTTAAAAATTCGTTATAAGTTTTTAAAACCGTAATATACCTTTCATCTTTTAAATATGTTGCATTTATGTAATATTTGGCATCTTTGTTGAATTTGTCATTGATAAAATCGATTAAAAAATTAGTTTCATCGTATGCGGTTTGTTCATCAAATTCAGTATCCAGACAGGGGTTATTTTCAAAAACGGCATTTTTTAAGCTTTTCAGATAAACCGCCCACAAAAGACACCCCAAATAAAAAGAAACGTTTTGAGAGAGCATTTTTTTTAATTTGGGAAACAAAATTGAAAATTGAAATTTCTTTTGTTTTAAAGGCATGGACGATTGAACAAAGGCGCTGTACATAAATTCGACATTGTCTGAAACGCCAAGAATACAATCTGAATAACCGGGATCAAATAATACAGTTTGCATAAGTAAAATTCCATAAAATCTTTAATTTGATTTAATCAAAAAAAAGATTTTTGGGCAATAATTTATTATTTTATTACATCATCAGGCCTTAATTTTCCAATGTCGCAGTTTAGCAATAAAACACTGTTTAAAACACGGTCAAGTTCTTGATAATCGGCATTTGGAAAATACCCTGCCATTTTAGAGCACATTTTTTCATTGCTCATGGTTTTGTTTGATAAAATGCTTGAATATTTTTTCTTTAAATTTGCTCTTTCTTGTTCAATTGTTGCCTTTAAAGATTTTTCGGGTTCTTTTTTTACTTCTTCTTTATTGTTTGCTGCACCTTGAGAAGCAGTTGCCCCTGTAGAATAATAATTATAAGTATTATTTTGAATGTTTATTTCTTGCTTGTCATCATCTGCACTTGAAAAGCCATAGGTATATAAAGCGGGCAAATATCTGTTTGTTGGCCTGTAGTTTGGAATTGCGGGTTTAATTGGGATAGACGGCACTACAGACGGCTTGCTTTGAACCGTATTTGTCAGGGTTGTTGGTTTTGTTAAACCGGTTGAATTTTGCGATTTCATTATTTGGTAATTGCCCTTAATACCTTCATTGGTATGAAGAATTGATTTATAATAGCTGTTTCCTCTTGGGGCATGAACTCCTTTTGGGGCATTTTGCACACTTTTTGAAACACCTGCCGCATAAGAAGCAGCCACAAAAAAAGTGAGAACAAATAATACAAAAATCTTTTTCATAAAAGTATTATAGAGCATTTTATTGTAAAATAAAATATATGGTAAATAAAAGTAAAACGGTTGAATTATTAGCACCTGCACAAAATATAATTTGTGCAAAAGCAGCGATAAATTGCGGGGCAGATGCCATTTATATAGGTGCTTCAAGTTTTGGCGCAAGAAAAAATGCAGGGAATAATTTAGAAGATATAAAAGAACTTGTTCAATATGCACATAAATTTAACGTAAAAATTTATGTAACCATAAACACTATTTTGGATGACAATGAGCTTGAAGAAGCGGTTAAATTAATATATAAATTAAATGAAATCGGTGTTGATGCAATTATTTTTCAAGATATGGGGCTTTTAAATTCAAATTTACCCGATATTGAGCTCCATGCAAGCACACAATGCAACATAAGAACAAAAGAAAAGGTTCAATTTTTTGAAAAATTGGGAATAAAAAGGGCAATTTTAGCAAGAGAATTAAGCATTGATAAAATAAAAGAAATTAGAAAAAATACAAACATTGAACTGGAATGTTTCATCCATGGTGCACTTTGCGTTTCATATTCAGGCCAATGCTATATGAGCGCATATATTGGCGGGCGCTCTGCAAACAGGGGCGAATGCGCACAAGCTTGCAGAAAAAAATATTCACTTGTAAATAAAAACGGCAAAATAATTGCAAAAGATAAATATTTGCTTTCTCTAAAAGATTTTTGCGCAAAAGATTATATAAAAGAATTAATCGATATTGGTGTTACATCATTTAAAATTGAAGGCAGATTAAAAGATGAAACTTATGTTAAAAATGTTGTTTTATTTTACAGAAATTTAATTGATGAAATTTGCAAAAATAAACCATCAGATGGCAAAATTTATTCTGATTTCACCCCAAATATAAATAAAACCTTTAACAGGGGCTATACAAGCTATTTTTTGGGTAAAGAAGAAGATATTACATCAATGGAAACTCCAAAATCAAAAGGGGAATATTTAGGAAAAGTTAATTTTTCAGATAAAAAATATTTTACAATTAATTTATCAAACAAAACAAAAATAAACCCGCAAGATGGGCTTTGCTATTTAACAAATGAAGGCTTAAAGGGGTTTTTGGTAAATAAGGTTGAAGGAAATAAAATTTTTCCAAATAATTTTCAACCGAATTTAAAAAAAGGAATTGAAATTTTTAGAAACCAAGATGTTGAATTTGAAAATAAAATTAAAAATTCAAAAACAAAAAGGCTAATTTCAGCTGCATTCAAAATAAATGAAAATGAAATCACCCTAACAGACAATAAAAACAAAGTTTCATATAAAATTGAAAATTTTGAACAAGCAAAAGATATGGAAAAAATGAAGCAAAATATTGAAAAATGCCTCAAAAAAACGGGTGATAGCATTTTTAGAGCGGAAGAAATTATTTTTGAAGGGGAAAAAATTCCTTTTATACCACTGTCGCTTTTAAATGAAATCAGGCGCAATTTGTTTTTAGAACTTGAAAATTTAAGATTAAAAAATTATAAAAAACCTTCAAAAACAAAAATAACTCCCACAAAATATACAGAAAACCAAACAGATTACAGGCTAAATATTTTTAACAAAAAAGCCTTTGAATTTTATGAAATGCTTAAAATTAAACCAAAAGAATTTTCTTTGGAAAAAACAGGCGATTTTAAAGGCAAAGAAATTATGAGGTGCAAACATTGCATAAGAAGAAGCTTAAACTTGTGCCTTAAAAATAACCCCAAAGAAAAGGGTGAATTATTTTTGGTTGATGAAAAAAACAAAAAATACCCGATTATTTTTGACTGCAAAAACTGCGAAATGGCAATTATTGCACCTTAAGCTTTTTTGTTTCCTTCAAATGAAAATTTTTGTTCATATTGCTTTGTTAATTGGGCAATTGCGGGGTTTGTGTTGTCGCCGTTGTTTAATTTTTTCCTTAAATATAGGTTTAATTTAGGCTGCAAATACCCCATTAAAACTGCGCTTATTCCAATATTTGCAACAATTGCGGCACCTTTTAAGAATTTTGTTTGTTTTAAATATTTTCCTATATCATTGCTTTTTGCTGCATTTTCAACAATATCAACAGCATTTTTAGCGGTTGATTTAAGCTTGTTTGAATCAATACTTGTAAGCAAACTTAATTGTTCAACACCTTCTTTTGTTTTAAAGGTTGCAATGTCGCCTGTTTTCTTAAATACATCCATTAAAGGCGAATCTTGATTATCAAATACAAAATCAATTGCTTTTTTAGATGCTTCATTTGCTTTTTCATTAAATTTGGCACCTTTTATAAAGCCTTTTGCTTTTTCAATAAAGCTTTCTTTTGTTCCTTGCGAGCTATAGTTCATGGTTTCTATAAGCGCTTTTGCATCTTGAACAAGCTTTGATGAACCTTTTGAAGCTTTTTCCGCTTCTACTGCCTTTTTAATAACATCTGAATCTAAAACCGAATAATCAAGGTTAATTGGCCTTTTGAAAACATTTTTGCCGATTAATTCCATGCCTTTTTGTAAAGGCGCTGCAAGGCCATATATAAATGCAATTTCGCAAGCTTCTTTTAAGCCAACTTCAAACCTTTCGCCTTTTCTTGCTTGTGTAAGCCTTGTGCCTGTAATTACACAATCTACAAGAGATGTGTTTGCAATGGGGTTAGACATAACAAATGTTCCAAGCCCTTTAAATGAAGGGTTATTTTGTTTTTTATTGCCCTTAAAGGTTTGGTAAACTTCGTTGTCAGACAAACTGTTTTTTAAAACCTGTTCTTTTGCAAGTTTTTCTTTAACTTGCTTTTCAATGGCTTTTTCTGTTTGTTTTTGTTTATAGGTAATAATTCCAAACAAGCCAAGGCCTGTTAGCGCCGTTGCAATGCCGAATTTTGCAAGTGCAAGATTTTTTGCTTTTGCCTTATTTTTAACGGTATCTGCTAAAATGTCTGCTTGTTCTTTGAATTTTTCGCCCAATGAAGCAGCTTTCTTTTGAGCAAATTCAACAGAATCCACAGATTTTTCGCCATACGAATCAAAAAGCCTTTTAGCGTCAATTTCAGGGCTTATTCCTGATTTTTTATAAACCGTTTTATCAAAAATTTTCTTTATAAAAGGAATTCCGCCAAGCCAAACTACACCTGTTCCGAATTCTTCGAAAGTTTTTTCGGCTCCGTCTCTGTTGCCGCCCTCTTTAAAATATGTTAATGATGTAAGTGTATCAGATGTAACATCTTTTGCATACATCGGAACAAGAGAGCCTGTATTATCGCCTAATTTTGTAAAAATTTTAGATATTGTTGATACTTTGGATATTTCTGCCATTTGTTGTTTCCTTTACCTTAAAATTACAAACCCCAAATTAGGTTCAATAATCTTTGAACCGTGGCATTTTTTCGTTTTGTATCAATTAATTTATTAAACATAATTTTTTGAAGTCCTTCGCTTGTTTTAAGTAGTTTGAATAAAATTTGTTGCTTATTTTTAGCTTAAATTTAATTTTTGTAAATAAAAAGCCTTCTTATTTTTAAGAAGGCTTTTAGTTATGATTTTAGAAAAATTAATCTTCAATATAAATCTTACAGAAAGCCATCTCATCTTTCCATAATAAACGTCGTACTAAATTAATCAATGTTTCAATCATTTCTGTTATCTCCATCTCTCAAGTTTAGCTTTATCATTCTACAACTAAACTTTATTTTTTTCAAGTATTTTTATTTTTTCTTAATAAGTTCAAAATAATATCTTGTTGAAACAAACATTGCTAAATAATAAATAAACCAAAATGAAACAAGACTAAGAGCTGAACTTGCCAATTTAACATCTTCTGTTCCAAGTATTATTCCAATAGGAACCAAAATAACAAAATAAACAACAGCAGGTATTATTGAAGTTAGTGTAAAAAATAATACAAAAACCGAAAAAATGTTTTTAACCGAAGTTGTAACGGCATTTTTGATAATCGAAATACTGTCATTTTTATCACCATATGCCCAAAAAATGTATGAATACGTAAGCCCATATACAACAGTTCCAAAAAACAACAGGCTTGCAATAACCATCATAAATATTCCGATTGCAAACATATTTGGCATCATAATAAAAGCAACAAGGGCTGCAACGATAATGATATATATAATTGCAAATATACTGCCGAACAAGAAAAGCCAAAGGTTAAATTTTAAAAATTGAAATGAATACGGTTCAACGTATGAAAAATATTTTTCAGGCTCTTGAACAGGTTTATTTTCAAAAATATCTTTAGCCAAATATGAAATTGCAACAAACCCCAAAAGCGATTTCCAAAATGAAGCAATAAACAAAACAAGGCCGATAATAAAGAAAATGCCGCCTATAATAACCCACAAAAAGCCAAAATTCATTTTAACAAAAATTGCGGGCGAAAGCATTAAAACCATTGAAATGATATTCAATAAAGGGTAATAGCACATTTTTAAAAACGGAATAAAATTTTTAAAAAAAGCAGATAAACCCATTTTCAAACAAGAAAACATTGAAACGGGCTCAGTTGGCGTTTCAAGATTAAAACTTTCACTTGACATAAATAAACTCCTTTTTTGGTATATAATTTTTTAAGATAGGTTTTATTATAGCATTTTTTATGAAAAATATATTTAGACAATTTACCAAAAATGATTTTTTTAAAAACGTTAACCTGCACATCCATTCAACATATTCAGATGGCAGGGTAGAATTTAACGAGCTTATAAAACAAGCAAAAGAATTGAATTTAAAATATTATTCAATTACAGACCACAATTCAATTGAAGGCTACAAGCACCTTGAAAAAATGCCCGATGGGCTTATAGTTGGTGTTGAATTTGATTGCTTTTTTGACCTCAACTTGCCCCACATTTTAGGCTACAACGTAGATATTAATAACCCCGAATTAAATGCACTTACCACCAAATTTGAAAAAGGAATTATGGAAGTTCCAAAAAGAATTTTAACTTCAAGAAACCCTAAAAAAGTTATAGATGCAATACATTCAGCAGGCGGCATTGCTGTTTTGGCGCACCCTTGCTGCTATTGGTGCTTAAGTTTGGACAGGTTTATTCAAAAACTTGTTAAAATGGGGCTTGATGGCGTTGAAGTTTATTACCCGTACGATAGAATTACAAGAATTGTTAAATTTCATTCAAGAAAAACGGTTAAAAAACTGGCAGAAAAATATAACCTTTTATTAACAGGCGGCGAAGACCAGCATTATTCACTTTTTAGTATGGAGAAAAATGTAAATTGGGATCGTATTCTATAAAATTAGACCCGAATCTATGGGTGCATTATAAAGAACTTTTAAGCAATGAAGATTGTGAATTTAAAATTCCCGATTATACATTTTTTCAAGCCAAAAACAAAAACTGGCAATTCACTTTTTATAAAACGGGCAAAGTTTTAGTTCAAGGTAAAGACATTGATTATATAGTTAAAAAATATTTAGATAATAATTTTGAATGCGAATTAAAACCGCAAACAGAAGGCGACATTGCGCCATTTCCACATATTGGGGTGGATGAATCCGGCAAAGGAGATTTCTTTGGCCCGCTTATTATTGCAGGCTGTTATTTAGATGAAAAGCAGGCAAATTTTTTAAAAGAAAAAGGAATTAAAGATTCAAAAAAACTGGATGATAAAAAGATTTTAACTTTAGCGGAAATCATAAAAGAAAATTCAATTTTTGATATTGTTGCTATAGGTAATAAAAAATATAATGAGCTTTATTCAAAATTTAAAAACTTAAACAGCCTTCTTGCATGGGGGCATTCAACCGTTATTGAAAATTTATTAAATAAAACAAATGCAAAAATTGCAATTTCAGATAAATTTGCAGATGAAAGAGTTATTTTAAATGCACTAAAGCAAAAAGGCAAAACAATTCAAGTAATTCAACAAACAAAAGCAGAGGCAGATTGCGCCGTTGCTTCAGCCTCAATTCTTGCAAGGTGTGAATTTGTGAAAAGAATTTCAAAATTAAACGAAGAATATGAGATGACTTTTCCAAAAGGCGCAGGGGAAAATGTTTTAATTCAAGGGAAAAAATTTAAGGAAAAATTCGGCATTGAAGAATTAAAAAATGTTTCAAAAACCCATTTTAAAACTTATTCTTCTTTATAAATTCAAATAATGGTAAATTGTAGCTTTTATTTCATCAAAATGATTAATTGTAAAAACAGTGATTATTGAAATAACAAGCCCAAAAACTGTTTTTAGGAAATCTTTTAAAACATGCTTGTAAACTTTTTTCTGGGTTTCAAACCTTAATCTGTTATACATTGCAATTTCTCTGCCTGCCAAAAGGCCTATAAACACCCAAGTAGTTGACATTGGAATATTATTTGCCTGTTGAAAATAAAGAAGAATAGTTGCATAGATAATATCTATTATTGTTGCAGACCTTACATCTTGAGTATTTGTTTTTAATTGAACAATTTCTTGAACTTCGCCGCCTTTTCGATAGCAAACAATACCCAAAAGCAAGGTAAATGCAAAAACCGATAAAATCATTTCAGGCAAAGGAAGCTTTCTTGGAAGATAAACAAAAAGGTTTGCAGCATCTTGCATTAGCCATTGCGACCATAAATATGCCGTTGCAACCCACTTTGCTATGTGCCAGCCTTTTGAAATTTTCTTGTTTCTTGAATATAAAAATACTTTTTCAACGGGCCTTGCAATAATAAAATATATAATAATTGAAATAATGAAAGCTAAAAGATAACCTACAAAAGATTTTGCAAGCATTAAACCTATAACTTGGTTTGTTGAAAACACGCTTAAAATTAAAAATGTTGTTGAAACAGGAATGCCTTTTTTGGTTAAGAATATTAATATTAAAGGAGGCAAGAGATGCCACCAATAAAAAGTTTCAGGCTGCGGAATTCTTGCTAAACGGCCAAATGCCATATCTCCGTCATTTAGATACCACCCCAGTGCAAAAGTTAAAATTAAGACACTACCTGAAAAAATCCATAAAATCCAAAAAGGTTTTTCACGATTTGCGCTTAAATATGTGCCAAGTGTTTGAATAACATCATTTGAAACGCAGGTATACAGGGACAAAAGAAACCCTGCAATCATAAATATAAAACTAGGTGTAAGTGATATTGATAACATACTTCCTAAAATTGATACTAACAGAAAAAATAAAACAATACAAATAATTAAGTTAAAAAAAATTAATAAAAAATAGGCAAATAAATTTGAATTTTTTTTACATTATGCTAACATGACACTTGTAAAAATAGTTATTTAGACGGATTGATTTAATGAACCTTTTTTCACTTTTTAATAAGCCCAAAAAAGAAGATATATTTGAAATTTTTCCTGACGGCATTTTAGTTGTTTCAATGGATGGCAAAATATTAGATATAAACAACAAAGCCATTAAAATTTTAGGGTTTAATAAGCTTGAAATTATAGGTTCTTATTTTTCGCAATTCATTCAAGGCGGTTCCGTTCTTTTAAATAAGCTTGTTCAAACAGGAACAACTTCAATTACAAAAGCTGCAACAAACAAAAAAGAAGATATTTTTGTTGAAGTGGCAGCAGCCAAAAATGAAGAATTTGACAAGGTTTATGTTTCTATAAGAGATATAACCGCAAATTATAAAATGCAAAATATGATAAACGGCGAATATGAAATAGCCAAAAAAATCATAGATGAAAAAAATACATTTTTAACAAACATTTCAGGCGAAATTTTTTCTCTTTTAAATTCCGTTACTAATTTTTCAAAAGCCCTAAACGATGGGGTTGCAGGCGAATTAAACGATAAAGCAAACAAATATGTAAGCATTATAAATAAAAATTCAAATGATTTATCTTATGATTTAACTTTGTTGTTTAAATATTTTGAAGTTGAATCAAATCTTTATAATTATGAATACAGAAATTTTGACTTAGCAGACCTTTTAACTTCAATTGCCAAAAATTATGAAGTTCTTTTTGCAAAGAAAAAGTTAAACTTTACTTATGATTTTTCTTCTTTCTTAACAAGAAGTTCATCTCTTGACCCGTTGGCCATTGAAGCGTTCATTAAAGCCATTCTTGATGTTTCCCTTAAATCAACAGATATAGGAACAATATCAATGAATGTGGGGAACCCCCCAATTGAATTTCTGCAAGAAAAAAACATTGAAGCAGAAGATGAAAATGTTAAAAAACAATACGCCCTTTTTGAAATAAAAGATTCAGGGTTAATTATGCCGCAATCGGCCGTTGAAAACATTTTTAACCCATATTATATGGATTCTTCAACAAATAAAAAAATCTTAAATGCAAAATTGGCTTATTCATATTGCTATAAACACGTAAAAAATTTAAAAGGCGATATGTGGGTTTATTCCAGACCTTCTCAAGGCACAATGGCTTGCATTTTATTACCGATGGAAAAAATTTAGCTTATGGCAAAATTATGCCTTAAAAATATATATAAAAGTTTTGAATCTGAAAAGGTTAAAAAACAGGTTTTATCCGATATTAATTTAGAAATTGAAGATAAATCTTTCTGCATTTTATTGGGGCCTTCAGGTTGTGGAAAATCAACACTTTTAAGGTTAATTGCAGGCTTAGAACAGCCTGATTCGGGTGAAATTTTTATCGATGATAAAAAGGTAAATGATATTCACCCCAAAGATAGAGATATAGCCTTTGTTTTTCAAAGCTATGCATTATACCCGCATTTAACGGTGTATGAAAATATGGCATTTCCCCTAAAAATAAGGAATGAGGATAAAAAAACAATTGAAAAAAAAGTAAAAGAGGCGGCTTCAATTTTAGGTTTAGAAGAACTTTTAAAAAGAAAACCAAAAGAACTATCAGGCGGCCAAAGGCAAAGGGTAGCTTTAGGCAGGGCGATTGTTCGAAATGCTAAAATTTTTCTTATGGATGAACCTTTGTCTAACTTAGATGCAAAATTAAGAGCAAATATGAGGGTGGAAATTAAAAAGCTGCATCAAAAATTAAACACAACCTTTATTTATGTAACCCATGACCAAACAGAAGCGCTTACTATGGGAGATACAATTGTAATTTTAAATGAAGGTAAAATTTTTCAAAAAAATACACCTGAAAACATTTTTAAAAACCCGAAAAACACCTTTGTTGCTTCATTTTCAGGAACATACCCAATGAATTTAATTGAAGGGGATGTTGTTGAAAATAAAATTAAAACAAAAGATATTGAGTTTTTAATTCCGAATAATTATACAGATAAATTAAAAGACAAAACAAAAGTTATAATAGGCATTCGCCCCGAAAATATAAGGTTAGATAAAAAAGAAAACGACATTGAAAAAACCTTTAATATAGATTTTGTTGAAAACACGGGCGCTATTAAAGTTGTTTATTTTAAAGAAAACAATATAAAAGCTGTTATAAATTCAAAAGAAACAATTGAAGGCAAAAAAAGATTTTTCTTTAGCCCGAATGACATTATGTTTTTTGACATTCAGACTAAAGAATTAATTAATTAATTTTTTATACTTCTTGAAGTGCTTCTTTATCTTCACTTCTAAATTGCATATCATATAAGGCTTTATATTGGCCGTTTGGAATTTGCATAAGTTCTTCATGAGAACCGACTTCAGCCAGTTCACCATCATTTACAACCATAATTCTATCTGCATTTTTAATTGTAGATAACCTGTGTGCAATAACAAAAACGGTTCTGTTTTGCATTAAGTTTTCAAGTGCCTTTTGGACAATTGCTTCCGATTTATTATCAAGAGCAGATGTTGCTTCATCTAAAACAATAATAGGCGCATTTTTTAATATTGCCCTTGCAATTGCAACCCTTTGCCTTTGGCCGCCCGATAAACTTGCACCACGCTCACCAATAACTGTATCAATGCCGTTTTCCAAATGTTCTAAAAATTCATCTAAATGCGCAAGTTTCACTGCGTTTTGAATTTCATCATCAGTTGCATCAAATTTACCCATTAAAATGTTATCTTTAATGGTTCCTGAAAATAAGAAATTGTCTTGAAAAACTTCTGAAATATTTTGTCTTAAAGAAGACAAGGTAAAATCACGAATATCAACACCATCTATTTGAATTGAACCTGATTTTACGTCATAAAACCTTGGTAAAAGGTTTACAATGGTGGATTTGCCGCCGCCTGAGTTGCCTACAAGTGCAACGGTTTCAAACTTTTTAACTTCGAAATTTATATTTTTTAATACAGGAACATTTTCAACATATTCAAAATTAACGTTTTTAAATTCAATTTTATCGTTAATTCCTTTTAGTTCAATAGCGTTTTCTTTATCCTTAATTTCAGGAACCAAATCAAAAAGTTCAAACACCCTTGATGCTGCAACAAAAACGCCTTGAAGCCCTGTTAATGTGCCGCCCAGGCCTTTAACCGGTTTATATAAAAGCAATAATGATGTTATAAAACTTGCAAAGCTGCCTGTTGTCATTTCGCCTGTAATTATAAGGTGGTTTCCAAAGAACATAACAATTGCAATACCAACGCTTGCAATACAATACATAATGGGGCTCATCCAGCCTGCACGTTTTGATAAAGACATTGTAAGGTCGAATGATTTTCTTATTTGCTTTTCAAATTTATGGAAAAGTTTTTCTTGCAGGCCGTAACCTGTCATAATTTTATTGCCGTGGTAGGTTTCGTTAAAGTTTGTTGTAATACCGCCGCCTAAAACTGCAGATTCATTTGAAACTTTTTTAATTCTTTTTCTTAAAAGCGCCATTGGTAAAAACGCAACCGTTAAAACAACAACGCCAACAAAAGCCAATTTCCAGCTTGTCCACAATAAAACCGCAATTAAACCGATTGCTTCAGTTGCGCAAGTTATTAAATTTTTAATTGAATCAACAATTGTTCTTGAAGCCGTATCAGGGTCGCCTAAAAACCTTGTTAAAACAAGGCCTGATGAATTTTCATCAAAAAATTTGGAATCCATTTTAATTAATTTTTTAAATAAATCAATTTTAACGGAGTTTGAAATTTTGTTGCTAAGCCAATCTGATAAATAAGAATTCAAATATCTTAAAACGCCTTGCAGGGTTGCAAATGCCACAATTAAAAAGGGAATAAAATTTGCAAGTAAATCTCTTGTAAGTTCAAACCCTCTAACTACCATTGTATTTCCATTCACAACAACATCTATATATGGTTTAAGGGCAAATGCCGTAGCGCCATCCAATAAACCTAAAGGTATTGCAAGAGAAAATGCAATAAATATTCTAAATAGATGCGGTTTTAGATAAGGAAACAACCTTGATAATAAATATTTATAATTAAATGCAGTATTTGCCGTTGAAAATGCTAATTTCATTTTTTATTCCTTTAAATAATAAAGTGCTGCTAACATTTGAGAACTTATTGCAAAGCCCTCGTTTTCTTTTTGTTTTATAAAGTTTTTTATTTCATTTTTTTCAACTAAAACCCTGTCAATAATAACACCGCCATCTGAAATCGGGTTTGAAACAATTTCAGGATTTGAAATTTTAGCTTTTGCAATTGTAGAAGTTTCACTTGTTAGGCCGCCTGATGTTGAAACAAGTTTATTTAAAATTTCAAATTCATCTGCAACAAGGCCTGTTTCTTCCAAAAGTTCTTTTTTAAAGGCCTCATCTATTGTTTCAAATTCATTTTCATCGCCAACAAGCCCGCTTGGTAGCTCTAAACAATATTCGGCCTTGTTTTCCGCAATTAAAGGCGGGCGTTTTGTAATTAAAAATAAAATATATTCACTATCATCTTTTTTTATAACAGGCAAAATAACAACAACATTTTTGGCGTTATCTCGTGAAACATAAACCCAATCGGGCTTGTTTTCTCTTTTATATGCTTTTAGAGTTAAATATTTTGTCTTATATAAAATCAATCTCTTTTTCAAACTCCATTTATTATTGATATTATACTATCAAAAAAATTATTTTTTTAATTTGTATATTTCAAAAATTAAATCGTCTTCTTTTTGAATATTTCCCAAGTATAAATAGTTTTCTTTTTCAAAATTGCAAATTTTTTGCCCAAAATTAGTGCAAAACTTTGGTGTTGAATATATTGAATAATCAAGGTTTGTATTTACAATGTAATTTGGCGGATTAATTTTTAAATTTGAAACAATATTATCTTCCCCCAATGTTTCAATGTGGTTTGGCAACAGTTGGTAATATTTAAGGTTTGTTTTAAGCCCCGAAAAATAATTAAAAATTGCGCCATCAGGCAAAATTAAAACTGTTTCATTTTTATCTAAACTGTTTAAAAATTTAATAAATTCATTAATAGAAGCCGCTTGGTTTTTGTTATCTGAATATATAAGCCCCTTATTTGTTTTAATTGGGAAATTTGCAAAAAGATTTTGCGCAGTTGTGAAATATAAGAAATTAATTACAGATAAAAAAAGCATAAACAATAAAAAAGTTTTTTTAAAATTTTCAAATTTTATAATTTCAGCAAAAAATAACAAATTAACTAAAAGCCCAACAGGCATTAAAAATGCAACATATCCGGATGAATAAATAAAATTAATTCTAATTAAAAGAAAAATTTGAACCAAAGTTAAAAATAAAAGCGGAAAATTTTTGTTTTTATATGAAAAATAAAGAATATAAAGGCTTGTTAAAGATAAAAAAGGAAAAATTGAAACAAAATTAAAATCTTTTATATGAATTGCAGCAACCAAAAGAAAAATAAAAAGAAGAAAAGATAAAATTTTTACTAAAACTTTTTTATTTTTTTTAATCGGAAAATACAAAATAAAAAAGAAAGGCAAAAAAAGCGAAACAAACTTTAAAACGCCATCCAGCATTTTTAAGCACCAATTAACAGGGTTTTTTTCAAACACTATGGAGTTATAATTCAAAAGAATTTTTGAAGATAAAAAGCTTTTCATAAAAGAAAAATAATTAATTAAATCAGAAAAATTAAACCCTTGAATAAAAAGAATTAAAAAGCTTAAAATCAAAGGAAGAAAAAATAAAAAGTTTGAAATTAAAATTTGTTTTAAATTGGCTTTTTTATATAAAAGCATTAAAAAATATGGAATAAAAAGAAAAACAAACTCTGCCTTAAGGGCAAAACAAAGGCCTAAAAAGAAATATGAAAGATATAAAAATTTGTTTTCTTTTATATATTTAAGTGCAAAAAATAAAGAAACAAATAAAAATAAAACCGCATAAATAAAAGCGTATGAATAGCCTAAAATGTAGTTATAAAGGTGAGAAACATTGAACATTAAAGAAAAACTTATAATTAAAGAAAAAATAAAACTTTTCTTTCTTGAAACAAAAAATCTTGAAGTTAAATAAATAAAAACGTTAATTAATAAGGCGGAAATAAGCCCTAAAATTCTTAATGTATCTAAACTTGAGCCAAAAATTTTAAAAAACAAAGCGTTTATTTGATAAGACAGTGGAAAATAAGACAAAAAAACATCTTTAATTAAAATTTTCCCATCCAAAACGGCTAAAGGAACCAAAAATTCTCTGCCTGTATCATATAAAATATTTCCGAATTTAAAATAATTAACAAAAAAAGCAAACGCCAAAATTAAAAGAAGCGGTAAAATATATTTTATTTCTTTTTTAAAATCAAGTTCCATAAAAAAATTTTACCTTCAATTAAAAAAATGGCAATTTTTTAAGAAAAAATTACTTTAATAAAATAAGAGGAATTAATTTTAGCGAGGATATAAATGTCTGAATATTACTTAGGTTCACTTGTATCAGAATCAAGTTTTTTATCTAACCCCCAAGATTCATTGAAAAATGTTACGGAAGATAATACATCTATTTTTGGCAGTTTTGATACAAGCTTTTTAAAAGATATAAATGTTATGTATTCAACAGAAAATATAAACACGCCATTTTCTTATGACAATGTTATAAATAATGTTTTTGCGGAAAATTCGGAATATGAAGGTGAAAATTTAGATTATTACGATGAAGAACCTGTATCAACATTGGGGTTTGAGTGTTGATAACCGCCAAAATTTTCAAAACTGTCCGTGAATTTTTGCAGGTTTTCATCTGCTTCTTTTTGCAGCCTTTCAATTGTTTCTGCTATATCAACATTTGAAAACAGCCTTTGGGCTTCTGCTTTTCTTTTTTGCTGGCGGGCAATTGAACTATCTATTGTTTGCAAATTCATTAACTTGGTTTTTTTCCAATTTACGGCTTTAACGCTTTTATCCAGAATTTGTATATCATCAGAAATTTTCAAATATTGAGCAATGGGGTTTTCAAGAAGGGTTTGCATTTTCTTATCTAAAGAAGCTTTTGCTTCTTCGATTATAAATGAGCAGTCAGCATTTTTATCATTGCCTGATAAAAATTTATTAAAGTTTGCAGCATCAAAATTATCAAGAAGAGACAATTTTTCTTTAAGAGTTGCATATTGTTCGGAAACAGAAATAAATTCGGGGGATGATTCCTCGGGAATGGCTTTTTTCAATTCGCCTTTTTGGCTTTCTTTTTCTTGAATTTGAGCTATTAGATTGTTTAAAACCTGTGTGCAGGAATGAATTGTGCTTGTTGCAGAATCAATATCCGCAGGCATTTTATATTCATATTGTCTGGCTTCTTCTCTTGCTCTATGGTCTCTTAACCTGTTAATTTTTGCAGAAACTTCGCTTGGGAAAACAATACCTTCTTTGCTTGCTTCAAACCTTGCTTCAACTTCATTATATTGCGCAAGTGCCTCATTATACTTGCTTCTTTCGTCTAAAAGCCTTTGATGTGAAGCTTTTTGTTTTTCATCAAGTTCAGCCAATGTGCTTTCCGGTTTGTTTTGTTTCTTTGCCTTTTTATAGTTCCTTGCATCTCTTGATTTAGCGGCTTTTGCAGATGTAAAGGCATCTTGTACATGGTTTAATTTAGATTTTGCACCGTTTAATTCGGCTTTAACATCTAAGTGTTTTAAAATTAATAAAAATCTGCTATCTGAATATAATTCATCTTTAAGCTTTCTTAAATCATCAAGCCTGTTTGTAAGAGATTCATATGCACTCATCCAAATTTCTCTTTGTTCTTCGATTGTTTTTGGCTTTTGTTGAATTTCTTCTTTTTGTTGTTCTTCTTCAATTTGTGCTTCTTCCGGCCTTTTTAATTTCAGCGCACCGTTTGTTTCTCTATAAACGGCTTCAATAACGTCATCAACATAAGTGTCGTAAAATTCCCAGCCGTCAAAACCTTTGTTTTCAATTAAATCAGAAATTTGATAAATATATTCCTGCAAGTTTTGAGGCATTTCGGGGTGAATTTTAAACCATTCATTATACGGAACATTACCCCTTTTTGAATTACAATCGCCGCAAAGAGGGATATAATTATCTGTGCTGTTTTTGCCGTCTTTAGATTGCGGCCTTATGTGTTCGGTTGTAACCATTGCAGGCAAAACAAGCCTTCTTGCAATATCTTCGTTTGTTCTTCTTTGGTATTTAACAAAAAAAGCATCTTTACTTGTGGCAGAAGTTGGCATGGTTTGTGCAAGGTTAAAAATTTCTTCAGCCGTTGCAGAATCTCTCTGCCCGCAATGGGAACGGAAATATTCAATTTTATCTACAAAATTTTTACGTTTGAAGTGAATGTAATCATCCGAATTATCAATAAGGTTTTCTTCAGCATCTAAAATTTTAGAAAGATGTTCTCGTTTTTTGGGTGTAAGTTTTTCAGAAAGAGCCCTCATTTGGGCGATAATATTTTTCTGCTGCCCTTCAAGCTGGGCTATACATTCTTTTGCTTCAAGTGCAACCAATTGAGATAAAGTATAATCAGGGTTTTGTTTGGAAGCTTCGATTAAAATATCCGATATTAATTGTTCATTTTTTCTAAAATAAGAAGATTCTTTTTCAAGCTCTTTTTGAAGTTCTGCGCCTGTTTTATCACTAACTCTCGCAACAAAAGCATTAGATTGTTTTCTTGTCAGCATAACCTGCCCGCAGCAAGGGCATTCAACTCCATATGCAGTTTTTATTTTAAATTTCCCCGGGGAACATTCAATTCCTTTAAATGAAAGCGGCGAGTTTGCAACAAAAAAGTTTTTTGAATATGAAGAAGAATAAATTGAAGTTTTATCAGAGGGCAAAAGAGGCACAGGTAAGCTGTCTTCAGCCTTTTTTGAAACATTTGAATGCTGAGATTGCATGCCTTTAAACGGATAATAGCCAATTGCGCCAATTTTCATAAATTAAATATGCTTTCAAACAAAAGTATGTAATTAATTAAAATACATAAATAAGTTTTTTTGCACAAATTAGCCCTGTTGCTTAATCAAAATTTACGATATTATTCAAAAATAACCACTTGGTTTCTGCCGCTTTCTTTCGCAATGTATAGTGCTTTATCGGCAGCTTGATATAAATTGTTAAAATCTTTCATTTTATCTGGGTCATATAAGCTGACACCAACAGAAATTGTAACGGATATTTCTTTTACGTTTTCAATTTTTAATTCTTCAACATTAATTTTTTTCTTTTCTACCTGTTTTCTTAATCTTTCCGCAACTTTATATGCTTCATTTAGTGTGGTATTTGGCAGCAAAATTGCAAATTCTTCGCCGCCGTATCTTGAAGCTATATCATATTCTCTTAATTCTTTTTTAATTGTTTTTGCAACCGTTTTAAGCGCCAAATCACCCGCAGAATGGCCATAGGTGTCATTTACCGATTTAAAGAAATCTATATCAGTCATAATGCAGCATAGGCTTGTATTTTGCCTTTTTGCATTAGATGTTGTTTCAGATAATCTTTGATAAAACATATGGCGGTTATTTAACCCCGTTAGCGCATCTAATGTGGCATTTTCAAGCGTTTTCATATATTCTTTTGCTTTGTCTACGGTAATGGAAGCTTGAAGGGTTAATTGTTCCATATATTTTATTTCATTTTTATTTAGAGAATCAATTGTATTATACGCAACAACGGCACCTTGAATTTTTCCCTTTGAAATTAAAGGAAATATGCAGGTTTTACCTTCATCAAAAACTAGGTAATCGGAATTTTTTATTTTTGATAAATATTCTGAAATATTATTAATAGAACATTTATTTGGCCAAATAAGTTTATATTCGTTTTTATGAGTGGCTTTTATGAAAATGTAAATTAAATGTTCTTTAATAAAACCGTCTATAATTTCACCCATAATGGGCAAAATATAGCTTAGGTCATATTGAGTTTCAGTTATTTTTGCTATATTCCTTATTGTTTCATAAAATTTTGCACTGTTTGAAACAGTTTCAAAATATTTAAGATGAACAACGGCAAGCGAAATTTGCCTTATTAAAAGCGGTAAGAAATTAAAAAAATCGGGGTTTTCAATGTTTCCGCAAATTTTAACAATGCCTGAAATTTTGCCTTTTTCATAAAGGGGAAAATATATTTCATCATTTTTTTTAATATATGAAGAATTATTTTTTGAAAAATCATCAAAAATTGTTGCTAGTTGGATATTTTTTTCGGAATTTACAAGGTTTTCCCACGGTTTAACAAAATTTTTAAGAAGGTTTGAATTTTCATCCAATGAAAAAATTTCAACATCATTAATTTCAAAAAACCTTTTAAAAACCTGTTTAAGCCCTAAAATAAGCTCGTTTGCAGTTTTGGAACTTTCAAAAACAACGGTAAGTTCATACATTATTTTATAAAACAAATTAAAATCTACTTTAATATTTTCCATTATTCTTCAAGATCCTCTTCTGTTTCAAAAAGTTCTTTATTTGCACAGGTTTTGAAATTTTTAAACATTGCTTTATCAAATTCTTCAGAGATAACAAGTTTGCCGTGAAGATAGGTTACTTTGCCGTTGCCGAATTCTTCTTCATCAAGCTTTTGTCTTAAGCTCATATATTCAGGGTCCAGCGCAAGGCGAGCGTTTACTTCATTTAAAACATCGTAAATATATCTTGTTTTAATGGTGTCGCCTTCAGAATCCAATAACAAGCCTGCTTTTTTGAATTCTTCCGCAGAATCGCTGTATTTTTTCATGGATTTTAAAAGAATAGCCAAATTGTAGTGCGCTTCATAATTCATCGGTTCAATTTCAATTGCCTTGCAATAGTATCTGCCGGCTGCATAGTTTCTTCTTAAAAGCTGGTTTGCAATGCCTAAATTATAATAAACATCGTATTCTTTTAATGATTTTAAGGCCTTTTCATAAGAATCAACAGCATTAATAAGAAATTTTTTTGCTTTGTATCTGTCTTCACCAAATATTAAAGATTTACCGCGCCAAGCAAGCCCTTGGTTATAATAAGCTACGCCTTTATTAAATTTATAAGTTTTTTTGTTATCAATAATGAATGGAATATACATCCACTTTGGAGCTTTTTTAATTGCAATGTCATATTGTTCTATTGCTTTATCATAATTAAATGTAGCTTCTGATAAAACAATTGCATAATCAATTCTTGCAATCATAAAATCGGGCTTTAATTCAAGTGCAAGTTTATAATTTTCAAGCGCCGCATAGTAATCTTCATAAGCAACATAAAGATTTGCCAAATTATACCTTGCTCTCACATGCTTTGGGTGAAGCTCAAGAGCTTTTGTATAGTTGTTAATTGCTTCTTGAGGCTTATGTTTTTTATATGCCTTATCACCCTGATAGACATAATAAAAACTTTGAACCTTGTGCCATTGGGCTTTGTAAAATTCAGGAAAAACAAAAAAGCTTATGATTAATAAAACAAAAAGAACAAGAGATACAACCCTTACAGTTGTATCTTGCAAAAAGTATAAAATTTTCTTTTTTATATTATTCATGCCTCAAAAAGTTCAAAGAGCTTATCTTGTATAATTTCTTCATCCAATTCGTTTGTGAATTTGTTTAAATCGATTGCACGCTGAAATTCGTTTGCAGCGTCAATTTTTCTGTTTAATTTTGCATAGCACCTGCCCAAATTAAAATGGGCCAAAGTGTAATTTGGGTTTAGTTCAACCGCTTTTTTAAATAATGTCATTGCGCGGCCGACATCATTTAAAGTATCAAGGTAAATTACCCCTAAATTATTTTGTGCAATATCATAATTTGGGTCTGCTTCTATTGCTAAATTGTAGCAATCGATTGAATCTTGAACGGAATTATTTTCCCAATATGCCATAGCAAGGCGAGTATAAATTTTAACGTCTTTAACACCTTCTAATAGCGCCATATTGTAATATTTAATAGACATATCTATATTGTTGTCATCAAAATAAATATCGCCAAATAAAGTATAAATCGGGCCTTTTTCTTTTGTTAAAGTGAGAGCATATTCTAAAACCGTTATAGCAGAAGTGTAATCATTGTTTATTTTATAATAAATTGCAGCTAAAGCTTGCGCAACAACAGATGTCCATTCATTATCGGGGTTTTTTTCAATTGCTTTTTTATAAAGTTCAATTGCAGTTGTATATTGTTCCAATTGAACGTATGTAAAAGCAAGAGAATTTATATAGAAGGGGTTTTCTTTGTCATATTCAAGAGCCATTCTAAAAGCGTTTGAAGCATTAATGTAATCTTCTTTTTTAAGATATAAATGCCCAAGTTCATAATAAGGCCTTGAAAATTCAGGAAGCTTTAAAACAAGCATATTGTAATAATCAATTAATTCATCAATTTTTTCAGGGTATGCTTGTTGCATAAATTCAATTGTATTAATCAATTTTTCAGGGTGATTATTTGACAATTTGCTTGCATTTTCAAAGCACTGCAGTGCAACTGTCGGGCGCTTTTTCTTAATTGCAATTTTTGCCATTTTTTCGTAAAATTCGGGCGCATTTTTGGTATTATCCAATGCATCCATATAAATTTGATAAGCATCTTTATCAAATTTGAATTTTTCTAAAATTTTTCCAAAAGTGTTATATCTAAAGTAGTTAAAATCGGTTAAAAGGTTTTTTGCAAACATTTTAATTGCTGCTTTATCAAAAATTGTGGTAAAAGAAGCTTCAGCTATATAAAAAATTCCTTTTAATTTATCTTTTAAGCTTTTTGTTTCATCTTTACTTAAAAGTTCAAGCGCCATAATAAATTTAGCACGAGAAGAACCTTTTGGGCTTAATTTAACTGCATTTTTTAATTCTTTTTTGGCTTCTTCTTTTTCACCTTTAATTGAAAGGAAATACCCGAGATACATTCTTGCATCAGGGTTTTTTTCATCTATTTTAACTGCGCATTTGCACTGTTCAATTGCCGTGTCAATTCCGATTTGTTTGTTTTCATACATTAAAACGGCCAATCTGTAATAAGCACTTGCTTCGTTGGGGTTTTCTTTAATGGAATCAATATAAAAATTTATTGCATTGGTTAAATCTTCAGCTGATGCTCTTAATAAAAATTCCTGATGGTATTTTGTGGCAATCTCCAGGCTTGTTTGTTTCTTTTCTTTAGTTTGGGGTTCAATTAACATTTTTTCTACCATTTTAACAACCAATAAAAAAATTAATGAGTACTTCCATTTCTTATTATTGCAAAAATTTTTGTGTTTTACCCATCAGAAAATAAAAAATCGACTGTTTATAGTATAAGGCCTTAAAACCCACGCAAACAGGGGCGCTAAAGTTTTATGGAAGATATGAATTTTTTAGTTGGGGCGGAATCATAATCGCTTTGAATTTTGGTTGATAAAACAAGCTTGGATGTTATATTATCAGAATTTTGAATTTGTTCTTTAACTTTATTTACTAAATTTTCCCTGTTTTTGGTTTCATAAACTGCAATTGTTCCGTTTAATTTTAAAAAGGGAATATATTTAAAATCTGCTTCAAAATTTGCGTATGGCACATATTTTGAACCTGCCAAAATTTTGCCTTGTTCCGTTAATTCAATGTTAGACAAAGGCAAAACGGGCGAATTAAAAAATTTATTTGAAAGTTTTTCAAATTTTTCTTCAATTTTTCCGTTTGAAAAATCTTTTTCATTTAAAATTTCTTTTGAATTTAGGTCAAAAACAGATATTTTTTGATTTTTTGGAATGTAGGTTGCGTTTAATTTTCTGTAGCCAAAAAAGTTCAGGGACCTTGTTAAAATGTAATCGGCAGAAACATTTTTTAAGTTGCCGAAATCTTTTTCTTCACTAATTAAAACGCTTCTTTCAGGCTTTGTGTAGCTGTCATATTTATTTTTTACAAATGTATAACCGCCGTATGCGAAAAATGCAAATAAAAGCGCAATAAATATAACCATTTTTGTTAATTTTTTAAGACAGCCCATAATATAAATTCCTTGTCATAACAGATAACTTTATTTTATTATTAACATTATGGAATTTCAAAACTTTTTAAAATTTGAAGAAATTAAAAAAGAAGAACTTTCTTTTGTTTTTCGCCAATATTACGATTTTAAAGAACAATATAAAGATTTTGTTTTGTTTTTTAGAATTGGCGAATTTTATGAAACATATTTTAAAGACGCTTTTATTATATCAGACGTTTTAGGCTGCAATTTAACAAAAAGAAAATTTAACTTGGAAGGCATTGCGCCAATGGCAGGAATTCCATATAGAAGCCTTAATTCTGCCGTTCAAAAGTTATTAAAAAATAATTTTAAGGTTGTTGTTGTAAATCAAACCGATGAAAAAGATGAAAACGGCAAATTTATAAGAAAAATTGAAAGAATTTACACAAAAGGGACGGTTTTTGAAAACCAATTTTTAAACGCAAAAGAAAATAATTACTTAGCTTCAATTTTTAATTTAAAAAACGGGCTTGAACTTTGTTATACAGACATTTCAACAGGTGATGTTTATATTACAAAAGGAACGGTTAATGAAATTCAAAACGAACTTGCAAGAATAAACCCTTCTGAACTTTTAATTTTAAATGACGGTTCAATTAACCCTGAAATTTATTCAATTTATAAATATGAACTTTTGGATGAAAAATTTTTAACACCGACCAATTTAGCTGAAAGCAAAGCTTTTAGCTTAGTTTATAATTATTCAAACCACATTTTAGACAGATTTAAAATAGAATTTGGCGAAATAAAATTTTATGATGTTAAAAATTTAATGTCGATTGATTTTTATACAAGAAAAAATTTGGAAATCACCAAAAACATTTTAAATAATTCTGAATTTGGCTCTCTTGTTTGGGCAATTAACAAATGTAAAACCCAAATGGGCAAAAGAAAGCTTTTATCTATAATAACAAGCCCCCTATTTAACGAGAATGAAATTAAAAAAAGGCAAAATGCCATTCAAATTTTAATTAAAAACAAAAAAGAATGTGAAAAATTGGCTGAATTAATTTCAACAGCAGGAGATATTTTAAGGCTTACATCCAAAATTTCAAATAAAACAATAAAAGAAGAAGATTTTTTAATTTTAAAAGAAAGCTTGCTTAATATAAGCAAAATAAATAAAATTTTAAAAAAATTAAAAATTGAGCTTTTGGAAAATTTTGAATTTGACTGCACAAATTTAGAAGATTTGGCGGAAATTTTAGATAAAACTTTTGATACAGATGAAAAAGGCGCATTTATTAAAAATGGCGCAAATGCTGAACTTGACCTTTTATTAAGCCAAAAAGAAGAAATTTTAAATAAAATTAAACTTTATGAAAAAGAATTAAAAGAAAAAACAAAAATTAATTCCATAAAAATTTTAGAAAAAAAAGGTTCTTTGTTAATTGAACTTCCAACAATAGCAACAAACCCAATTGGCGCCGATTTTAGGCTTGTTAAAAAAACAAAAACCATTCTAAAATTCACAACGGATAAATTAATTGAACTTGAAGAAATTTTGGCTTCTACAAACTATAAAATGGAACAAGTAAAAGAAAATTTTCTTTTAAATTTAATTAATTTTACAAAAGAATTAAACAATGACATTAGAAACTATGCTAAAAAAATTGCACTTTTAGACTGCTTAATTTCAAATGCTGAATTGACAAAAGAATTTAACTTAACAAAACCAAAAATAACTGACAATAGTTTTAAAATTGAAAAAGGAAGCCACATTGTTTTGAACAAATTAATAAAAAATTATGAAAAATTGAACCTCGATTTTGATTTTTCGAATTTGATTTTATTAACGGGCAAAAACGGAAGCGGCAAATCAACGCTTTTAAAACAAATTGCAACAACGGTTATTTTAGCGCAAGCGGGGCTTTTTGTTCCTTGTGAAAATTTTGAATTTCCATTGCTTGATAAACTTTTTGCAGTTTCAAACGTTACGGATGATTTTATTAATAAAAAATCAACTCACCAAATGCAAATAAAACAAGTTGCATATTGTATGGAAAATATAACAAACAAAAGCCTTGTTTTATTTGATGAAATAGGCAAAAATACATCTTATAAAGACGGTATTTCTATTTTATTCGGTATAATTAAATATTTAATTGAAAATAATAAAGCAAAAACAGTTATTTCAACTCATTTTCTTAGCATTTCTGAGCTTTTAGATGAATATGAAAAGAAAATTAATTTCTTGCAAATTTCAAATGAAGGTAAAAGAGAAATTATTAAAGGAATTTCAAACGAAAGCAAAGGAATTGAAGCCTTAATAGAAGAAAAAATGCCAAATGAAATTATAAAATATTCAATGGAAGTTTACAATTTATAATTTTTCAAAAAATTAATCGCATCTTCTTTAGTGTTAATTTTCCCTTCCAATTGCAACTCTTTAATTTCATCTATAATTTCTTTTAATTTAGGCGATGGTTTTAAATTTAAAATTTGCATAATTTCATTGCCATCAACTAATTTTGGCATTTCTTTTAATTTGGGTGAAATTTCAAAATATTTTTCTTTTAATTTTTCTAAATTAGAAAGGTTAACCTGAACCATTTCATCAGAAACTGCAGGGCCTCTTGCGCTTAATCTGTCTGCTCTTGCAAGTTCTAATAAATCAAGAGTATCATCGCCAATTTTTCTTATAAACCTTATAATTGCCCTTTCAGTCACATTTTCATCTTTCATTAAGGCTGAAGGGTAAATGTGGAATTGAACCATTTTTGAAATATATTCAATCTCTTTATTTGAAAATTTTAATTTTTTTAAAAATGGAACAACTTTTTTTGCGCCAAGTTCATCATGCCCAATAAACCTGTGGCGGCCTGTGTCTTTTTCAATTGTCCAGCAATCGGGTTTTGCAAGGTCATGGATAAAAGCTGCAAGTTTTAATTCGGGCTTATTTATTCTTATATTTCTGGTTGTTTCTATTAAATGGTGAAATAAATCTAAGTGGTGGTGAGAATTAGATGGAATTTTTTTAATATCTTTAAAAAATGGGAAAATAACATCTAAAAGCCCCGTTTCATCCATTGAAAATAGGGCATCAATTAAAAATTTTCCTTCAAATGTTTTTATTAATTCTTGATGAATTCTTTCAGGCGCAACATTTAAAATTAAGGAATTATTTTCTTTTATAAAATTAATTATTTCATCATCAATTCTAAAGCCTAATTTTGCCTGAAACCTAATTGCTCTAAGGGTTCTTAAAGGGTCATCAGAAAGGTTTGAAATTTTATATGTTCTTATTATTTTTTCTTCAAAATCTTTTTTGCCGCCTGTTATATCAACAAATTTTTCATTATTAATGTCATAGGTAATGGCATTAATTGTGAAATCTCGCCTTTTAATGTCATCAATTAAATTATTATTTAATAATTTTGCAAAATCTATGTAATCATCCCCAAAAACAACCCTGTATATTTCATTAACCGGGTCAAGTTCAACAAAACTTCCATTTAATTCATCTGCAATTTTTTTGGTTAATTTGGCTAAATTATCACATTTAATTGCAATATCTCTATCGGGGGAAATTTCACCCGACAACAAATCTCTTAAATAGCCGCCAACTAAATAAGAATCATAATTTTTAATATAGGGTTTTATTTTTTCAATTAAACTATCCTGCATTTTCAATAATTCCAAATAAGCCTGCTGTTATTGCATTTGGCGCTTTTAAAATTAATTTTCCTAAAGTTACAAGTTTTAAGTTTTCTTTTTTAAAAAATTCAAATTCGCTTTCTGAAAAGCCCCCTTCAGGCCCAAAAACGGCAAGAATTTTTTCAGGCTTTTTATAATTTGAAAGTGCTTTTTGAATGTTCATTTCGTCATATTTTTCAGCAAAAATTATAATGTTTTCTTTTTTAAATTTTGAAAAAATTTCACTAAATGTTGAAATATCATAAACCTTTGGAATATCTGCTCTTTCACATTGTTTAAAGCTTTCCATTCCAATTTTTTGCCATTTATCTGCTTTATTTTTAACTGTTTCCAATTTCGGGGCAGAATTATTTGAATAAACCGTATAAATTTCTTTTGCCCCCAATTGAACCGCATTTTGAATTGCAAGGTTCATAGCATCAGGCTTTAATACGGAAATAAGAGCGCAAAGTTCAAAATCAAGTTTTCTATTTGATTTATAAGAAGTTAAAATTTCAGCTTGAATTTCTTTTTTAGTAAAATCAAGAATTTTTGTTTTATAAACGGTTTCAAATTCATCTATAAATTTAATTTCTTCCCCTTTTTTAATTCTTAAGGAAGACACAAGGTGCAAAACAACTTCAGGGTCAAGCACCCTTATTAAATTTTCATTTATATTTTCTTTTTTTATTAAAAAATGCGGCATAGAATTATTTTATCATGTTAATATTAGAATAAAGCTTTTTTATTGGAGGTAGATTTAGATGATTATTGTAATGCGCCATGGCGCAAGCGAAGAAAATATTCAAAAAGTTGTTGAATTTATAAGAAAAAAAGGAAGAGAAGCCCACATTTCAAAAGGGGAATCTCACGTTGTAATTGGCGCTGTTGGTGAAACTGCAATAGACCCAAGAGATTTTGAACTTTTAGATAACGTTAAAGAGGTTATTAAAATTTCATCAAGCTATAAGCTTGTTTCAAGAATCTTTAAAAATGAAGACACGATTATTGAAGTAAACGGCGAAAAATTTGGCGGCGATTATGTTGGCATGATAGCAGGGCCTTGCACAATTGAAAACGAAGAACAAATAAATGAATGTGCAAGATTAATGGCTGAAGCAGGCGTTAAAATTATAAGAGGAGGCGCTTATAAACCAAGAACATCACCCTATGCTTTTCAAGGCTTAGGTGAAGAAGGGCTTAAAATGATAAGACGTGCTGCAGATAAATATAATTTGGCAGTAACGTCAGAAGTTATGGAAATAAGCCAAATTCCCCAATTTTTAAGGTATGTTGATATTTTGCAAGTGGGCGCAAGGAATATGCAAAATTTCAACCTTTTAAAAGAATTAAGCAAAGTTGATAAACCCGTTATGCTAAAAAGGGGCTTATCTGCCACAATTAACGAATGGTTAATGGCAGCAGAATATATTTTATCAGGCGGAAACAGGGAAGTTATTTTATGTGAAAGAGGGATAAGAACTTTTGAGGTTGCAACAAGAAACACGCTTGATTTGTGTGCAATTCCCGTTGTTAAAAAATTAAGCCACTTGCCTATTATTGTAGACCCATCCCATGGGACAGGCTTAAGAGATAAAGTTGCCCCGATGTCATTAGCATCAGTTGCTGCTGGCTGCGATGGGCTTATGATAGAAGTTCATAACAAACCGGAATGCGCCCTATGCGATGGCGCGCAATCGTTATATCCTGAGCAATTCAGCGAATTATACCAAAAATTGAAAAAACTCGCCCCTGTGGTTGATAAAATTATGTAAAAATTAAACCCTCTTAATTTAAAGAGGGTTTGTTTTTGTCTTATTTGTAAGACAAAATGAAAGGATAATTTTATTTCCCGCCTGTCAAATCAAAGATTTGTTCATTCATTCCGCTTACGCTTCATTCATAACGGCGGCTATCAATAGTTTCGGGCAATGCATAACACATTGAGCCCTCTTGAAATTCCTAGCAGCTCACTAATTTTGAACTTCGCTTTTGAAACCTTAAAAAGG